>Ga0070735_10002567_pt1 | contig 16365 bp, 11 predicted proteins | sample Coa_R1_FD_66443 | JGI IMG/M metagenome (GOLD analysis project Ga0070735, IMG submission 66443) | Surface soil microbial communities from Centralia Pennsylvania, which are recovering from an underground coalmine fire - Coalmine... | ecosystem: Environmental > Terrestrial > Soil > Unclassified ... | reverse complement strand
CTCTTCAATTTCGTATCCACGCCCTCGAGCGCCGGAATCCACGCCGCAATCAGATTCGCCGCGTATCCCGGCCGGAAAAACCTCTCTGTCCCGACAAAAAGCTCCGCGTGGTGCTCGTGCCAGCCCAATCCCTCGCCCGTCTTGAACCTCTCCGTAAGCGATTCCTCCGCCTTAATCGCTGCCAGCGCCACCTGAAACGCTCCTGGCATAAACGCGGGGCTGTTGTCGTCCGCCATCGCGAACGCCTGCTCCTCGCTCAGACTAAATTTTCCAGCCGCCGCATCGTACGTCACATAACCACCCGCCGCCTGCGCACTCAGCCACTCGCGCACGTAACGCTCGGCCGTCCCCGTGCGCTTCGCCAATTCCGCGGCAGTTTGTGGACCGCCCGCCGCCAGCGCTTTGTACAAACCGAGCTTGTCGCCGATGCGAATCAGCGCCGCGTTAAACGTGGCGCCGAAATCGACCAGCGCCCTTCCAAGAAACTCATTCAGCTTATCCGGATTGATTGCCATACGTGCGTGCCTCCGTGAGGTAAAAAAAGGGTGGGCCGAGCGGATTGTTGTGGATTCTAGGCTGGCCACACGGGAAAAATCAAGAAGAGTCAGCAGCAGCGGTTGGGCCGCGAATAGCGGCGGTTGATCTGCTCGACGTAAAACTCTTCCGCGGTGAGCGCGCGGCGCTCCGCATCCTGCCGCCCTTTTGCGCCCAGATAACGCTCGTACGCCGCATCGCCGCACCACTCCCGCAAGCCGCGCCAGAAGCGCCGAAGCGACCGCTTGGCAAGTCTTTCGGTCCGTTCTATCAGCATCAGTCGTCTCCGTGCGCAGTGCCGCTAAATCCTGCCGCCCACTGCGTCGCCACATAAGGCGCCTCTCGCAGCACCGCCACCTTGCGTCCGCTAAGAATCGCATACCACTGCGCCAGCGCCTCCACCAGCAACACTAGAATCATCAGTGCAAGCACTCCCGTCACGGCCGCATCGAGCCGCTGATTGAAAATTAAGCGGTGTGTCTCGGCAATCTTCGCTGCGGCAATTTGCCCGCTGGCAATCGCAGCCGCAAGCGAATTCGCTTTCGAAAGAAATCCCAGATTTGGATTCGCGTCAAAAATTTTCTGATAGCTCGCCGTCATCGTCACCGCGACCAGCCAGGCCATCGGCACAAGCGTTACCCAAATCCACCGGAGCCGCTTCATTTTCAGCAAAATTGTGGTCGCCACCACCAGCGCCACCGCCGCCAGCAACTGATTCGCAATCCCAAACAGCGGCCACAACGAATTAATTCCTCCCAGCGGATCGACCACGCCCTGATACAAAAAGTAGCCCCACATTCCCACAATAATCGCACTCGAAAGCAAAATCCCCGGCATCCATCCCGTTCGCGCGAACGGTTTCCACACTCGCCCTCCCAGCTCCTGCACCATGAAGCGTCCCACGCGCGTTCCCGCATCCAGCACGGTAAGAATAAACAGCGCTTCAAACATGATCGCGAAGTGATACCAGATGCTCAGCAGCCGCTCGCCTCCAATCGTGCTTGAAAAAATCTGCGCCATCCCAACCGCCAGCGAAGGCGCTCCACCCGCGCGATTGAGCAAGGTCTGCTCGCCTACCGAGCGCGCAAGCTGCGTCATGGTCTGCGCATCGAGGCGGTATCCCCACGAACTAATCGTCGTCGCAGCCGCCTCCGGCGTTCCTCCCACAATGCTCGCCGGGCTGTTAATCGCGAAATAGACGCCCGGCGGCATTGCGCAAGCCGCGATCATGGCCATTACTCCGACAAACGACTCCAGCAGCATCGCGCCATATCCAATCACCCGAGCGTGGCTCTCGCGCAAAATCATCTTTGGCGTCGTGCCGGAAGAAATCAGCGAATGAAATCCACTGACCGCGCCACAGGCAATCGTGATAAAGCAAAACGGAAAAATCTTCCCGGCAAACACCGGACCGCTTCCATCAATGAACTTCGTGAGCGGCGGCATCAAAATGTGCGGACGCACAAACAAAATTCCCGCTGCAAGTGAGAAAATCGCTCCAGTCTTGATGAACGCGCTCAAATAATCGCGAGGCGCAAGCAGCAACCACACGGGAAGAACGGCGGCTGCGAAACCGTACACGATAATCAAAAAAGCCAGCGATACACCGCCAAATGTGAAAGCCCGTGCCCACGACGGCGAATCCGCCACCCACTGCCCAGCCACCACTGCAAAAAGCACCAGCGCGACGCCAAACAAAGAGGCTTCCAGCACGCGCCCCGGCCGTATAAATCGCAAATACACTCCAAGCAATAACGCGATGGGGATCGTCATCGCCAATGTAAACGTCCCCCAGGGCGAAGACTTCAGCGCGTTCACCACAACTAGGGCGACGACGGCCAGCAAAATCACCATAATCGCAAGCACCGCGATCTGCGCGATGAACCCGCCTCTCGCGCTCACCTCCTCGCGCGCCATCTGCCCAAGTGTTTTCCCGTCGCGCCGGATCGAACAAAACAAAATAATGAAGTCCTGCACGCATCCCGCAAGCGCCGCTCCGGCAATCAGCCACAACGTTCCCGGCAAATAACCAAACTGCGCCGCCAGCGTCGGTCCCACCAATGGCCCTGGCCCGGCGATTGCCGCAAAATGGTGCCCAAACAAAACCCACTTGTTGGTGGGAACAAAGTCCCGCCCATCATCGTGAACTTCGGCGGGCGTGGCTCGTGTGTCGTCCAGCGCCAGCAAGCGCGCCGCGATAAACGCCGAGTACAAGCGATACGCCACCAGGTAGCAACACACCGCCGCAACCACGAACCACGTAGCATTCAACGGCTCGCCACGATGCATTGCAATCGCGCCCAAAGCGCCGGCTCCCGCAATCGCCACGCAGAGCCAAACTACAAATTTGAGCGTGCCCGTCATTTACCCGAACTGGTCCCCGAACTTGTGCGAATGAACTGCGCGGTGTCCTGTTTCAATTTCGCCAGCGAAGGCATGTGGGCATAGACCATGTGCCCCGATTCGTAGTAAGCCCCGCTCAGATGGCTTCTCAAGGAAGGATCGAGCCCGAGATGATCGAACGTGTAGTCCGCTGCAAAAAACGGCGTCGCCAGATCGTAATATCCCTTCGCCACAAAAACGTGCAGAAAGGGATTCTGCGTCATCGCGCTCCGCAGCGTTTCTCCCACATCCACATATCGATTTTCGTACGGCTTGTAACTCCACGGATACACGCGCCCCGTCAACACTTCGTACGGCAAGTCGCTGTCGAATTTCAAATCGCCTCGCACGTAGTCGTTCAACGTGGCTGTGTAAGGCCCGATAATTGCCGCGATGCTCGGATCGTATTCTGGCGAATCTCCCGCCGCGTCCTTGTCAATTCCAGTAAACCGCCCGTCGATGCGGCCGACGGTACGTCGCTCGCTGCGCAGCAGCTCTTTCGTGAAGCGCTCGATTTCCACGCGCATATTCGTCCGCTCGATGTAGTCCGCGGAAAGCCCGGTCAAGCGCGCCAACTTCTGCACGGTCTCTGCGTGTTTCGCGTTTGGCAAAGCGTCTCCGGCCATCAGTGCATTCGTATAGTCCCCTTTCGCAAACTCTTCCGACTCTGCTACAGCTTTCCGCAAATCTCCTTGCAGATCGGCAGGCAATCGCTTGTGATACCACGCAATCGCCGTGTACGTAGGCAAATAAAGGATGTACGGCAAGTCGTTGCCGGAATTGAAATCCGCGGTCTCGAAATTCAAAATCGTGGAAACCAGAATGATTCCGTTCAAATACATGCCGTAGCGCTGCTGTAGATACCCGGAAAGCCCCGCCGCTCGCGTCGTCCCGTAACTTTCGCCCGCCAGAAATTTTGGCGACGACCACCTTTTGTTGCGCGTCGCGTAAAGCCGGATGAAGTCTCCCACCGACTGCACATCTTCCTGCACGCCATGAAACTGATTCGCGGATTCACCCGGCGCCGGCCGGCTGTATCCCGTCGATACCGGATCGATGAAAACCATGTCCGTGACATCCAGCAGCGACGACTCGTTGTCCACCAGCTTATAAGGTGGCGGCAGCAACGCGCCCGCGTCGCCCATCTCCACCCGCCGCGGACCAAACGCTCCCAGATGCAACCATACCGACGCCGAACCCGGCCCGCCATTGAACGTAAACATGATCGGCCGCTGCGCCACGTCGGTCACATCGTCTCGCGTGTAGGCCATGTAAAAGACGCTCGCCTTCGGCTTCCCTTCTTCGTCTTTCATCACCAGCATTCCCGCCGTAGCGGTGTACTTAATCTCCTGCCCGCCAATGCGCGCCGAATGTTTTGTCTGCACCACCTTGTCTTCTGGCACCGGCGGCGTTTTCTTCTCTGCTTCCTTTGCGGGCTCGGCCGCCTTCTCGCCCGGCTTTTGCGCGGCGGCCGGAGCAGAAGTGTTTTGCTGCGCGAACGTGATCGAAGCGCTAAGCGCCATCACAACGGCGCAGCCCAATCCCAAATTGCGAACTTTCATCGGCGATATGCTCCTCGTATTACTGCGGCGAAAATATCACAACAGCCCGCGGCATCGTATGCGACTGCAGTTGCTGCGTCAATCCGCGCCCTCCGTGCCGTTCAGCAATTCTACTTGTAGGGCGCCGGGACCGTTATAGAATGCTGGCACAGATTGCAACGTTTGTTTCAAGGAGCATTCATGCGCCCAGCCGCTTCACGGCTTGCTGTGTATCTGACCATCGCCGCACTTCTGCTGCTATCGCCTATCGCTCGCCCCCAGCAAAAAGAGGAGTTGCCCCATCCGAAAACGCTTCCAGACTTGCAAAAAGCAATGAAAGACGTCACCGACAAGGCTCACTTGCCCGGCGCAGGCGTCGCGCTCGTCTCCAACGGCGAGCTTCTCTGGTGCGGCGGTTTCGGAAAAGCGGACATTGCTTCTAGTCGCGACATCACTTGCGACACGGAATTTCGCGTGGGTTCCATCAGCAAATCCTTCGTTGCCCTCGCTCTTCTGAAACTTCAGGAAGAAGGAAAAATCAATCTCGAAGCGCGCTTGCAGGATGTTGCGCCCGAAGTTCCCGTGAAAAACCGTTGGGAATCCACCAATCCCGTTCGCATCGTCAATCTCCTCGAGCACACCGCCGGTTTTGACGACATGGAGGCCGCGGAAGTTTATAACTTCAAGGACCCGTACGATTTCCCGCTTCTCGAAGTCTTCGAACGCTTCCAGGAGCCGCAAGACGTGCGCTGGCCTCCCGGCACGCGCATGTCTTATTCCAACCCCGGCTTCGGCATCGCTGGCTATCTCATCGAAAAAATCTCCGGTGAACCGTTCGACCGGTACATCCGCGAAACCATTCTTCGGCCGCTTGGCATGGCCAACGCCGACTTCCCTTTCACCGATGGGAACAAGTCGCTCCTCGCCACCGCTTATGACCAAAACCCGCCGCACGCTCTTCCAGGCTATCCCTATATCTATCTCCGCCCTGCGGGTGATTTGAAGGCTTCTCCCGGAGAACTCGCCAAACTCGTGCAATTCTTACTGCATCGCGGAAGAGCCGGCGACTCGCAAATCGTCAGGCCGGAGTCCATCATCCGCATGGAATCGGTCGAGTCCACGTTGGCCGCGAAAAACGGTTTGCGCCTCGGCTATGGCCTCGCGAACTATACGCAAGTCGTTGGGGGCGTCGTCACCCACGGCCACGACGGCGGTATCGATGGATTCATCTCCTCGTACCGCTACATGCCGGAACAGAACTGGGGCTACGTAGTTCTGCTCAACAGCACGCAGTCGTTTCAAGCTCTGCTTGATTTGAACCGCCTGTCCATCGACTTTCTTTCAAAAGATTTTTCCAAGCCGCAGCAGCCTTCGGTTTCTATTCTGCCCGGCGACCTGGAAAAATTTGCCGGCTATTACGCGTCGCGCGCGCCACGAGCACAGCTTCTGTCATTTGTTGACGATCTATCCGGCGGCGTACGCATTCGCGTCATCAATGGACAACTCACGCGTTCCGGCCTCTTCGGCAAACCGGAGCCGCTGATTCCCGTCGGCAAGAATTTCTTTCGCGGTGAAAAAGAACCCGAGGCGACCTCGATTTTTGTTACCGACAACTCCGGCAACATGGCGTTTTCCAGCCAAGGCATCGAAGGCTTCTCCTACGGCGAGCGCGCCAGCATTGCTTGGACCTATGCGCGAATTGCCCTTCTCGCCCTTTGCGTGGCGCTGATGGCCACATGCTTGCTATTCGCAGTCATTTGGATTCTGCGAAAACTCTTCGGAGGAATGAGAGACGTGCAACACCTGTCGGTGCGCACAGTTCCGCTTCTCGCGACGCTAACCTTCCTGGCGTTGGTTTTTTGCTTCACCAGACTGGGCGGCGCGGATACCGGAAAGCTCACTGGCTGGACTGCGGGGATTTTCGTTTTGTCTCTGCTATTTCCGCTACTCTCGCTTTATGGTCTGTTCCTGGCCGTTCGCGTTCCCAAAGGCGAGATTCGCAGCGGCGTGCGCGTTCACTCGCTGCTCGTTGCTCTAGCGTGCTGCGTGGTGGCCATCTTCGTCGCCTCCTGGCACCTCATCGGCCTCCGCCTCTGGGCGCCGTGATCGTTTAGCTCGTGAAGTAGGCGCGCTATTCTGTGCAGCCGTAGAATCGGTTCGCTGCATCGAGAATGCGGGCAAGTTGATCATGCTGCAGTTTCTGGTCCGACGACAGAATGTCCCAGCCTGTGAAGACCGCAACGATGTCGTACTCCGGCAAAACCATGAGTTGTTGGCCACCAAACCCGCGCGCGTGCCAAGTAATATCTTCAGGCGCGCTGCCGATCGGTCGCAGCCACCATTGATAGCCGTATTTCCAGTCGCCTCCCGGAACAGCAACGTGTTGCGCCACGGAGTCCTTGATCCACGCCGAAGAAACCACTTCCTTCCCTTCCCACATGCCGTCTTTGAGGAAGAGCTGGCCAATTTTTGCCAGGTCGTGCGCCGAGAGATACAGACCGCCTTCCGTGTCTGGCAGGCCGGTCGGCGAATGTTTCCAGTAGTAGCGCATGTTTAGCGGTTTGAAGAGATGTTCCGCGGCATACTCGTCGATATTTTTGCCCGTGACCTTCTTGAAGATTTGCGCTACCAGGATGGTTGTCCCGCTGTTGTACACAAACTTTTTGCCCGGATCATCGGCCATCGGCTGGTCAATCACGTACTGCGGCCAGTCGCGGCTCCCTTCCATGATATCCGCGGAGTTCTTCGGGTCGTCGTACGCCAGATCTTCGTGCCATTCGATGCCCGCGGTCATCGTCAGCAGGTGTCTCAGCGTGATGCGTTTTTTTCGATCGTCGAGGTTCGCGATTTTGTGGCCCCCGAAGAATTGCACGATGGGCGCGTCCAGACTGGCCGTGAAATCGTTCCGCATTCTCGCGATTCCCAGCGTGATGGATGTGACCGTCTTCGAGACGGACTGCATTGTGTGCATATCCGTGCCGCGATAATAGGGATGAAAGTCCGTGCTGAAATAATTGTACGGCCCGTGCAAATCGTGATTCAGCGGGCCTTCTTTTTTGGCGCGCTCGCCGTACATCTGGCCATAGTCGTGAGCGTACGTTTTGTCGTAGACGGCTGTGCCGCAGCGCAGCACCAGCATGCTGTCCACAAGTCCATACTTTCCGCTGGCGAGATCGGCGTCGAACGCACCTAGTTTCGCTGGATCGATCCCAAACTCTTTCGGAGTTGCTTTTGGCCAATCCTTTCCTGTCGCTCGTTCTTGCGCGATGGCCCCAATGCATAGGAAGCATTGGAAGAGCACTAATAGCGACGCTCCGGCGGCGCCTTTTCTCGCAAGCCTGATCTCGCCCGATAAATGCACGCCACTCATTTTCATCGATTCTCCATTTCCTCGTGAATCTCAATCACCCAGCGAAGTGAATCGCAGCAGCGGGTACAAATCTCGAGATATTTTTGCAATGTCTCCCGGAAAAGCCGCCCGCGTGGCGTCCGTCAGTTTTAGCTTCCGCCGCACGATCCAAGCATGAAGTTTTCGCCAGTCTTCGGCCCCGCGCGGCCAACCGTTCTGCTCTTTCCACTCGCCCTTCGCGGCGCTGTACCAGTAGCTTTCGTAGCGCCTGCCCAGGCGCTTCTTCTGTTGCGCCAGCCATTTCGGCTGCGCCAAAATGCGCGGATCGGCGATCAGCGCCAGCGCGGACTCTTTGCGTTTCGAACCGGAATAAATGCGGAATCCGACGGTCACTGACTTTGCGGAAAGTCCTGTATAGAGCTCGCCAGTTTCGCCTTCGCCGGGAAACGGCGCGAAAAATTTTAAATACATTTGCGGACGATACGGAGTCTTGTCTTTCGCAAAACGAATGTCCCGGTTGATGCGAGAGAAATTCGAGCCGCTGCGGCCGGTCGTGTCAAAACGTGCATCGAGTTCCAGCATCGTGGGGCTAAGTTCTTCCAGCAACCGGCGAAATGGCTTAACGACTGTTTGCTGGTAGCGTTCGCGGTTCGCATCCATCCACACTTTTTTGTTGTTACGCGCCAAATCGCGAAAAAACTGAAACGTCGCGCGCGTGAAAATCAGCTCTGCTTTCGCCATTAAAGGCCCTCGGTGCGGTTTGGTGGGGACAAGAGTACACGATTCCCTATCGGCGTCAATTGAACTATGCTGTGCGGCTTGCCGAAATATGGGACGACTGCGCATTATTTGAGTTCGATGCGAAGCGAGGACAATGTGAAAAAACAGACATTGCTGATGGCGGGAATTGTTCTAGTTGGAACGAGCGCGGCAGCATTTGTGCGCACCGTAACGACAGTGCGGGCGGACGACGAAAAACCCGCGCCGCGAATGGAATCGTGGAAAGCGGAAGATGAAATTTTTCAGGAGTACGCCGGGCAGTTGCGGATTTCGCCGGACGGAAAATGGCTGGTGTGGGTGAAGTCGACGGCTGACAAAGAAAAAGACGCGCGCGTCTCCAATCTTTTTTTGTCGAGCCTTACGGAGAACAAAGAAATCGAGCTTACGCGCGGCAGCGACCGCTATTCCAATCCGCGCTGGTCGCCCGATGGTGAACACATCGCGTTCGTGAGTTCGCGAGCGCGCCCGCAAGCCAAACCCGACACCGCTCCGATGCAGATCTGGCTGATCAATCCGCACGGCGGAGAGCCGTGGGTGCTGACAGACCTCGCGCGCGCGCCGCACCAAATCGATTGGCTGGACAAGGACACGATCCTTTACAGCGCGGAAGAAGAACCAGGTCTTTATGAGCAGGAGATGAAGAAAAAGAAAGACGATTCAGAAATCGTCGATGATGGGGATCACACGCCGCCAGTGCGCCTTTACAAGATCAGCGTAAAGGATAAAAAAATCACGAGGCTCACGACGAACACGGACTGGATTGAAAGCTGGAGCGTCTCGAAAGATGGAAAATACGCCGCCGCATCCCATGCCAAGAGTCTGCACTACGAATTCGATCAGAAAGTTCCGCCGATTGCTGTTCTCCACAATTTGATCGACGGCACAGAAAAACAAATCTTCACGGAAGGGCGCGTGCGGCCGTATGGATTTGAGTGGGCGGCGGATGGATCGGGATTCTTTGCCTTGGCGCCTTATTCAACCGATCCAAAGTTCCTGACTGCAACGATTCTAAAAGACTATTACTACGACATGGCATCCGGGAAGGCTACGGAAATTCCTCCCGATTGGGAGAACGGCTTCAGTTTCGGAATCGAACACGCCGCCGGCGGGTTCATTTCTGATCTAGCCGCGGGGAGCCATTCGGAGTTGGCGCGCTACACGACGGAGAAAACTGCGTCAGGCTGGATCTGGCACCGGCAGCCACTTACCGGCGAGCACGTGAAGAATATTCAAGGCTTTACGTTGAGCGAAGACGGAAAAACGATCGTCTATCAGCACTCGACGGCCAGCAAGCTGCCGCAGATTTACCGCGCTCAACTCGACGGAAACAACATTGTATCTCCGGTGCAAATCACAAAGCTCAACGAAGGACTTGTGACCGGCCGGACTTTTGCGAAGACGGAAGTCATCCGCTGGAAAGGTTCTCTCGACGAAGAGGTAGAAGGCATTCTCTACTACCCCACGAACTACGAAGCTGGAAAAAAATATCCCGTGATCACCGCGATTCACGGCGGCCCGACGGGCTGGGATTCGGACGCGTGGGACGACAACTGGGCGTATCCCGTGAACCTAATGACGCAGCGTGGAGCGTTCGTACTACGTCCGAACTACCACGGCAGCTCCAATTACGGGCTGAAGTGGGTGGAATCGATTTGCTGCGGCAAGTATTACGACCTGGAGACGCCGGACATCAACATGGGCGTCGATTATTTGATTTCCAAAGGCATGGTGGATCCGGAAAAGGTCGCGACGCTGGGCTGGTCGAACGGATCGATTCTTTCGATCAGTCTGATCACCACGTATCCGGCGCGGTATAAAGCAGCCAGCGTGGGCGCGGGCGACGTGGAATGGATCAGCGACTGGGGCAACGTGGATTTTGGCGATTCCTTCGATTCGTATTATTTTGGCAAATAGCCGATGGAAGATCCGCAGCTCTATATCAAGAAGTCGCCGTTCTTCAAGATGGACAAAGTACAGGCGCCCGTTTTGATTTTCCACGGCTCCGCGGACCGCAACGTTCCTCCGGCGCAAAGCTGGTCGTTCTTTCGCGCGCTGGAGTATTACGGAAAGACGGTGAAGTTCGTGGTATTCCCGGGCGAGCCGCACGGCCCGCAGAAACTGACGCACCAGATCCGCAAAGTGGAAGACGAAGTGGCGTGGTTCGACAAATACTTCTTCAAAACCGCCAAACCCGAAAACGAGGCGTTTAAAAAAGACTCTCCGCTCGACGTGGCGTTGCGCGCGAAAGACGTTGGGACCAGCGCCGGAAACTATGGCGTGGCGTTTAGCTCCAAGGGAAAATCCCTCTTAATTCCGGAAGTGGTGAAGCGTGGCGATCTCGAAATCGCACGCTTTGAGGTAACCGTGGGACAATTCCAGGGCCTTTCGCGAGACCAGCAACCTGCGAAGCCCACAAAACCGAATGGCTACAATCTTCCGGCGGAGAACGTATCCCTTGCGGATGCGAAAGCATATGCGGCATGGCTTTCAACTCTGACGAGCCAGGCATGGCGGCTGCCGTATGACGACGAAGTGAAAGATTTGTACGAAAATCGCGATAGCGAAAATACGCTCGATTACTGGGCCGGGTACGCGCCGAATCCAGAGGACGCGGCGCGGTTGCGTGAAAAAGCCAAAGAACTCGCCGGAACGGCGCCACTGCTGAAGGAAGTAGGGAGCTTCCATGGGCAGGGCAAAGACGACGAAGAGCCGATCTATGACCTCGGCGGTAACGTTGCCGAGTGGGTCCTGACGCGCGACGGCAAAGGCAAAGTGATCGGAGGGAGCGCCGATTGTCCCGCCGATCCAAAATCCAATTGCACGCCCGCGCCCGAATACGTTGGGTTCCGCGTGGTGCGCGGGGCCGCAAAACCGGCGCCGCCGAAATAAGCCCGAGTTGTTACGCCCTTGGTGGTAGAGGCGCAGCATGCTGCGCCCCTACAAGCAGGCTGTGTGCAAGCCAGATTGGCGCTTGCGGCTGAGCGATGCCGGCGCTAGTCTGCGGGAATGAGCCAAATCACACCTACGGAAAAAACCAGGGTGCGGCGGAAGCCGGACCGCGGCAATTACGACCGGGAAACTATTTACAAAATTCTTGACGAGGCGTTTGTCTGCAACGTCGCGTTCGTTGCGGACGGACAGCCGTACGTCGTGCCGACCAACTATGTGCGGGTGGGCGACAGGCTGTTGCTGCATGGGTCGCCTGCGAGCCGGCTGATGAAGACGCTTTCGAGCGGGGCGCCGTTTTGTCTTAGCGTTACATTGCTGGACGGCATCGTGTTCGCGCCGACGGCTATGGGCCACTCCGTCAATTACCGCTCCGTTGTAGTGATCGGCAAGGCGGAGATCGTGGAGGGGCACGAGGCGAAACTTGCGGCGATGCGCGACTTCGTCGAGTACGTGATCCGCGGGCGGTGGGCCACGGTGCGGCCGCCAACCACTCAAGAGATTGCAGCGACGATGATTTTGTCCGTTCCGCTGGTCGAGGCGTCCGCGAAGATACGGACGGGCTTCGCGGTGGACGGCGCGGAGGAATACTCCGGCCAAGCCTGGACGGGGGTGCTGCCGTTCAGGTGGACGCCTGGAGAGCCGGTGCGCGATCCCCGTGGGCTTGAGGCAACGCCCGTGCCGGCGAACATCCAGAGGTATTCGCGGCCGCAGTAGCAACGGCGGCATACACGCGATCAGGAGCTCAGGGTCGCGGTGCCGGATCGCCTTCGCAGTCGCGTAGGTGCCGTGCCTGTGCCGGGGTTAAGGGTACCCCTTCCCCCTTTTTTCGTAAGTGCGGATTCTGAAGGACTTAACAATTGGTACAAGTCTTTTAGAATGAGCACTTGCGAGGATTTCCTGGAAGTGTTCATTTTAAAAGGGTTGCGGGGCCAGACAAGCCGGTAAAACCAGGCAAAACGCGGAATTCCTCGAACTATTCATTCTAAGGGACTTACATGGAAGGACGGGCGGCAGCGCCTAAAACAAAAAAGCGGCAGAAGGTCTGCCGCGCTCCACACTCGCACAATTTCCTAAAACGCATTATAGCAGAAAATGGGAAAAAGGCAAGGACAATTTTGAGGCTTCGGAATTGCGGGCGGCCAAATGGCGATTGGAGATCTCCTGTTGACGGACAACAGGTGCGACAGGCTCGCGTTTTCTCCTGTTGACCGTCTAAAGGAGAGCTGTCATCCTCCAATACCAAATTCGTCGACGGACGCTGCAAGCGGTTGCGAGTAGCGCGGACTAGATTATGAGCGATTTCTTCAAGACTCTGAGGCGGCGTCTTGCGGCACTCTTCGAGCGGAGGCGCCTCGAACAAGATCTGGACGCGGAAGTGCGTTCGCATTTGGAAATGGCAGCGGAGATAAACAGACGTGCGGGTATGAGCGAGGAAGAGGCGAGGCGCGAGGCATTGCGAAATTTTGGGGGCGTTGAACAGACCAAGGAGCTTTATCGCGAGCAGAGAGGAGTGCCCATGATTGAAACCACACTTCAAGACTTGCGGTTTGGTTTGCGGATGCTGAGGAGGAGCCCGGGCTTTTCGGTCTTGGCGATCCTCTGCCTGACTTTGGGGATTGGTGCGAACGCCGCGGTGTTCAGCTGGGTGGAAGGGATTTTATTTCGCCCCTATCCGGCAGTGAGCCATCAGGAACGATTGCTGGCTCTCTCGGGCACGGAGCTCGGGGAAACCGGAGGTACGGCCATGTCGTGGCCGGACTACCTGGACTTGCAGAGAAGCTCGACGCTTTTTGACACCTTGTTTGTAAGCAAGATCACAGGGACGACGCTGAGCATCGGGGATCGCGCCGAGCGCACGACGGGGAGCATCGTATCGGCGAACTATTTCGATGCCATCGGGGTGCGTCCGATTCTTGGGCGGGGATTCGAACTGGGCGAGGACGCGGGGCGGAGCGCTCATCCGGTGGTCGTCATCAGCTACCAGCTCTGGCAAGGACGGTTCAAGGGCGATCCGGCAATCATCGGAAAAACGCAACGGCTCAACGGCGTGATGCACACCATCGTGGGTGTGGCGCCCGAGGGGTTTTACGGGACGTTCGTGGGTTGGGGCATGAACTTCTGGGTGCCCGCCTCGATGGAGGAAATCTTTGAATCGGGTGGGTACAAACTGGAGGACCGCGGAGCACGCTGGATCGAAGCGTACGTGAGGTTGAGGCCCGGCGTCACTCGTGAGCAGGCACAGCAGGAGACTACCGCGGTGGCGAAGCGGCTAGAGGCTGACTATCCGGGTACGAACCGCGGAGTCAGTATGAAATTGTGGCCGTTGTGGCAAACGCCATTTAATAACGCCGGGACGCTGCTGCCAACACTGGAAATCATGCTCGCGGTGGTGTTTTTTGTGCTGCTGATCGCGTGCGCAAACGTCGGGAATCTGCTGCTGGTGAGATCGTTCGCAAGGCGGCACGAGATGACCGTGCGTCTGGCGATCGGAGCGAGCCGCTGGCGTTTGTTGAAGCAACTTCTGACGGAAGGGGTGATTCTCTCGGCGTTTGGCGCTGCGGGGGGCCTGCTGGTCGCGTATTGGTGCCGTCATGCGCTGGCGTTGCTCTTTCCGGCGCGGGCAGGCGTGTCCATGCACCTGCCCGGGGAAATTGATTGGCGCGTGCTGGCGGTGAGCGCCGGGGCATGCGTGATCGCGACATTGGTGGTCGGGCTGGTTCCCGCGCTGCAGAGTGGAAAAATCGATCTCGCCGGAGCGCTGAAGTCCGATTCGGCCGGTGTCGTCGGAAGCCACGGCAGGGCATGGGTTCGCTCCGGGCTGGTGGTGATGCAGGTGTCGCTGAGTTTCGTTTTGCTGGTGGGGGCAGCACTGCTCTTGCAAACCTTGCAAAAAGTCCGCAATTCCAGCCCGGGATTTTCGACGCACGGCGTGCTGTCTACCGCTGTGGATTTGGTGTCGGCGGGGTATGACGCGCAACGCGCGAAGACCTTCCAGGACGAGTTGATCGATCGCGTGAAGGCGCTGCCCGGCGTCGAATCAGCGGTATTTGCGCGAGCCACGCCATTGGGCTATGGAAGTTATTCTTCGAGCGCGATTTCCGTGGATGGCTATCAACCGCCGCCGGAAGAGCAGCCTACCGTTGAATACAACGAAGTGGGGCCGGACTATTTCGTGACGATGGGGATTCCGCTGGTGTCGGGGCGGGAGTTCACGCGCGGAGACGACGAGAAGGCCGCGCTGGTGGCGGTAGTGAACGAAACGATGGCGGCGCGATATTGGCGCGGCAAAGATCCAATTGGCGAGCGCGTTCAGGTGAAAGGGCGTTGGATGCGCGTTGTCGGCGTGGCCAAAGATTCCAAGTACCGAAGCGTCCGTGAAACGCCCAAGCCATTTTTCTATGTGCCGTGGCGGCAGAATTTCTCGGTTGGCGGTGGCTTGTACGTGCGAACGCCGCTGAGCCCGGAAACCATGGCGACGGCCTTGGCCCGCGAAGTACATGCATTGGACGGAAACCTGGCTCCCTACGAGATGATCACGTTGCAGGAGCAGGTGGATCGCTCAACGTCGGCGCAGATGGTCGCGGTAACACTGGTTGGAGTTTTAGGCGGGCTGGCGCTGCTGCTGGCCGCGATCGGATTGTACGGCGTGATGTCGTACGCGGTGTCGCAGAGCGGGAGGGAGTTGGGGCTGCGCATGGCGCTGGGCGCGGATGAATCGAACGTGTGGCGACTGGTGATGTCGCGGGGATTGGGACTGGTGGCGGGCGGGGTGTCGCTGGGCGCGGTGGTGGCGCTGACGTTGACGCGGCTGCTTGGGAACCTGCTTTATAAGGTGAGCCCACGCGACCCGCTGGCGTTCGGAGCAGCGTTCGCGGTGATGACGATCGCGGCGCTAGCCGCGTGTTTCTTGCCCGCATGGCGCGCGGCGCGGACCGATCCGGCGCGGGCGTTGCGAGAATAGTTCCACGCGCGGGAAATGTTGGCAGGCGCCGTGAGCGTTAGCATTTTCGCATTGAACTCGTTGCTCCTCACTGAGGAGGAACGGTCGGGTCCGAGGGCTGAATATCAACGGGAACGTTCCAGTCATAAAAACGAAGTTCCTGTGGATTGCCCGGGTCTCCCTTGTATCGCGGCAAATGATCGTCTACTCCCACACACACGAAATCCACGTCTGGAGAGCTGGAGAAACCTCCGGGAATGTGTACCTTCCATTCGCGGCACCGGCCGACGGGCGTTTCGCGAAGATTCTCTTTTTCGATGACGTAGGCACCGCCCAGCCACCGGCCAAGGGGAGGCAGAGAACCAGCATCTTCTCCGCTAGAGAGCCTTGCGCATTCGTCCGACGGGCCCAGACCGCCCCTTAATTCATGAGTCCAACGCCTGGCCCAATTGTTGTAGGAATAGCGGTCGTTTCCGATGATGATCGTTTCGACAATTAATTCGCGAGAGTTGGGCGAAGCGGGGCGAATATGCTGGACGGTGCGCGCGCTCGAAGGGCAACTGACTTCGGCGAGAAATTCGCCGCTAGCAGAGTCCGAGCCGCTTTGGATTTTCCAGCCGGTGACATGCCGCTAGGCCTCCCGAGCGCGAGTGAATTCCTTAACGCCGGCATTGGGCAAAAGAAGATAGATGAAGGTTCCGAAGACGAGGACCATGGCGACCGCCAGAGAGCCGAGACGGGCGCGGGGCGCGAGGCGCGGGAAGACGCCGGGCGAACGATAAGGGCGGCTGGTTGTGAAGGGGCGCGGGACATTGTGTGTTGAAAAGGGAGACGGTTTCGGGTTGGGCCGGGAGACTGCGGGCGAGGCGGCGGGATCGGTGGCGCGCGCG
>Ga0070735_10002566_pt1 | contig 16375 bp, 16 predicted proteins | sample Coa_R1_FD_66443 | JGI IMG/M metagenome (GOLD analysis project Ga0070735, IMG submission 66443) | Surface soil microbial communities from Centralia Pennsylvania, which are recovering from an underground coalmine fire - Coalmine... | ecosystem: Environmental > Terrestrial > Soil > Unclassified ... | reverse complement strand
AGCCGTCCGCGCTATTTTTTTAGCGTTGCTGCCAGGAAGTCGACTGTACGCTTCCATACATCCGCGGTGTCGTCGGCGCGATATCCAGTTTTGTTGTTGGGATTCTCAAACGCGTGGCCGGCATCGTCATAGATTTTGACGTCGATCTTTTTTCCGAGCTGCTTCATCTGCTGCTCGAACTTGTGCACATCGTCGGGAGTGATGCCGCGATCCTGGGCGCCGAACAGGCCAAGGATTGGAGCATTGATTTTTTTCAACGCGTCAGGGTCGGTGGCGAGATGGCCGTAGTTGATCACGTCGGCGGCGAGTGTAGGTTCTTGCAGGGCTACATCGAGCGAGTAGCCTCCACCCATGCACCAGCCGATGGCGCCGATGCGATCTTTTTTGACGTTCGGTTGCGATGCGAGAAATTCGAAGGCGGCGTGAAGGTCACGTTTGGCGCGGTCTTCAGGGACTCCGCGCATGATCTCGTGGGCTTCGTCGGATGTGGTCGCGACCTTGCCGCGGTAGAGATCGATGGCGAGGGTGACATAGCCTTGATCGGATAATTTTGACGCCTGGTCTTTGATCCAGTCGTTCAATCCCCACCATTCGTGAATGACGATGATTGCGGGGAACGGGCCTTTGCCAGCGGGCGTGTAGAGGATACCTTGAACGGTTTCGTCGCCGCTTTTGTAAGACACGGGCTTGCCGTCGGCGGCGAAGGCGGAGACGGTGAAAAGGGTTACGAGGGCGGCGAGGAGGAGTTGCTTCATGGGGAGTTCCTTTCCGTGTTTCGCTACGTAAACCCACATGATCTATTGAGTCATCCCGAGCGATGTTTCGGCGAGAGGATCTCTCGACCCTAAGAACCTGGCTCGGGAGATTCCTCGCCCCGCTGGAGAAAACGCGGGGCTTCGGAATGACGCCTCAAGGGTGCGAGACATTTTGTGTGAATTGCAACTCAATTACAAGAGGAGTTCCATGTAGAGGGCGCCGGCGATCGGATTCTCGCAGTAGGGAGCGATTTCCTGGAAGCCGAGTCTGCGATACATGGCGACGGCGTCTTTCATGACAGGCTCGACGGTGTCGAGGCGCATGCGGCGATAGCCGATCTGGCGGGCTTCGGCGATGATGCAGTCGGCGAGAGCGCGGCCTAGTCCTTTGCCGCGAAATTGCGGTCGCAGGTAGAGGCGCTTCATCTCACAGATATCGTCTTCGAGTTTGTGGAGAGCGACGCAGGCTGCAAGTTGGCCTTCGTATTCGGCCAAGAGCAGACGGCCGGGTGGCGGCGCGTAGTCGCCGGGAAGAGTGGCGAGTTCATTGTCGAAATTCTGAAAGCAGAGGCTGAAGCCGAGGGACTGCGCGTATTCAAGGAAAAGTTCGCGGGCCTGGGATACTTGGATTGGAGTCTCTGCTTGCGCTAACGAAAAACCTTTCACCACAGGGGACACAGAGGAGTGTCGAAGTGCGTTGCCTTTGGATTCGGCTTTCATTTCTCTGCGTCCTCTGCGACCTCTGCGTTGAATGCGTTCTTATCCCATCAGCATGCCGCCGTTTACGCTTAGCACATGGCCGGTGATATACGACGCGTCGTCTGAAGCCAGGAACGCGACGGCTGCAGCCACATCTTCTGGCGTTCCTACGCGGCCCAGCGGAATCTGTTTGACGGCCGTCTGCTTGAATTCGTCGCTGAGAACGGCGGTCATGGCAGTTTCGATGAATCCGGGAGCGACCGCGTTGCACGTAATGCTGCGCGATCCGACTTCGCGGGCGATGGCCATGGTGAGTCCGATGAGTCCGGCTTTGGAGGCGGAGTAGTTGGCTTGTCCAGCCTGGCCCATTTGGCCGAAGACGCTGGTGATGTTGATGATGCGTCCCCAGCGCTGTTTGAGCATGGAACTCATGACACTCTGGATGCAAAGATAGGCAGACGTGAGGTTGGTTTGGAGGACGGCGTCCCAGTCGGCGCGCTTCATGCGCATAACGAGCTGGTCGCGGGTGATGCCGGCGTTGTTGACGAGGATGTCGATTTTGCCGAACTGAGCGATGATGGCTTTGATAGAGGACTTGATTTGTTCTTCGTCGGCGACATCGAGAGCGAAGGCTGTGGCTTGTCCGCCGGCGGCGGTGATCTCGGCGACGAGTTCGTTGAGCTTCTCTTGATTGCGCGCGGCGGCGGCGATGGTCGCGCCTTCTTTGGCGAGGCGGAGGGCGCAGGTGCGTCCGATGCCTTGGGAGGCGCCGGTGATCAGGGCTACGCGTCCTGAAAGGGACATGAGAGTTCTCCAGTAAATAGTGCTGTGGAACGTCGAATTATACGCGGGCGGACGGGCTGAACAGCAGGTTCCTCGTCGCTGCGCTTCTCGGAATGACAAGGCGATTGTAGTTGGATGACAGGCGGGCGGCGCGCAGAAGTCCCCTCTTCCCGCGCATCACTTTCAGCGCGTACGAATCGCGTTGCTTATCCACAAGCGTGCCGAGTACCATGCGAGCACTCTTATGACGCCTTCCGGTTCGAATGTTGTGACCATGCCTAAGCCCTCCAATCCGAACACTGACGCTGCGGGACATCGATCGACGCAGCGCGGGTCGGCTGTTGAAAAACCATCCGTCGTGGGGACTTCAGATTCCGATTCGCTTTCGGCAGTAGCGGGCGAGGGCCCCTTCGACTCCCTGTCAGGGCAGGTGCGCTCCACACAGACACAGGCGGAACCTTCGACTGAGGTGTTCGCGGTGTTTGGCGTCGAGCCGGAGATTCAGGCTTATGCGATGGCGAAGTATTCGCGGTCGGCGCTGTCGATGAAGGAGTCGCTGCGGGAGATCAGCACGCAGAAGGCGGAGAAGTTCCTCAACACTTTTTATTTTCAGTACGGGCATCGATCGATTGCGGACTTGGCGCATATTGCGCTGGCGATTGAGCGGCTGTCGATTCTGGCGGCGATTGAGTTGGCCGACGAGCAGCGATGGGATGGACAGGAGCGGTCGACACGGTATCAGGATTTCAAGAAGAGCGGATATTTCACGCCGGATTTTGGAGCCGATGACGAGGCGCGAAAGCTGTATCGCGAGACCCTGGATTTTCTGTTCGCCGAGTATGAAACGCTTTCGGCGGTGATGACGGATTATCTGATCAGCGTGACGCCGAAGCCTGCGGACATGAAGCAGGAGGCGTATGAGCGCACGCTGAAGGCGAGGGCGTTTGACATCACGCGATATCTGCTGCCGCTGGCGACGAATACTTCGCTGGGCGAGATTGTGAATGCGCGCACGCTGGAGAATCAGGTGGCGCATCTGCTTTCGCATACGCATCGAGAGGTGCGGACGCTGGGCGAGTCGCTCAAGAAGGCGGCCACTGGCGCAGCTTACAACGTGAATGCGGAGTCGCTGCAGGATTTGGTAGCGCAGATTCGGGCGTTGAATCCGGAGTTGGGGGCGCGGGCCGAGCAGGAATTGCTGCGTGAGGTGCGCGTGGCGCCGACTTTAGTGAAGTATGCCGATCCGAATGAGTATGAGATGGCGACGCGGCGGGAGTTGCGGCAGGCGGCGCAGGAGTTGATGGCTGATGAGCCGCTGGCTCCATCGAAGGCGATTGTGGATTTGCTCGATGAAGAGCCGCTCGAGGTGGAGATTGCGACAACGCTGCTGTATGAGCATTGCCATCATTCGTATCGGCAGATTCGGCAGGCGGTGCAGGTCGCGGGCGAGCGGCGGCGGCGGGAGATTATTGATCTGGGGCTGCGGCATCGCGGGAAGCACGACGAGATGCTGCGCGGATTTCGTGCGGGGCAGCAGTTTCGGTTCGACATTCTGATGGATACGGGTGGGTTCCGCGATATGCACCGGCACAGGCGGTGCATTCAGGTGATGCAGTCCGCCACGACGCGGCACGGATATGAAATGTTGCTCGACATGGAAGATGCGGGTGCGCGGGGGCGGTTTGAAGCGGCGATGCGGCGGGTACAGGCGGCGGTGGAGAAGTTGTCTGGGCGCGGAACTCCGGAGGCGGAGGAAAATTCGCAGTATGCGATTCCGCTGGCATTCCGGAAGCGGGCGCTGTTCAAGATGGATTTCGCCGAGGCGGTTTATATTTCGGAGCTGCGGACCACGCCGGCGGGGCATGTTTCTTATCGCAATGTGGCGTATGCGATGTATGAGGCGGTGGCGAGGAAATATCCGGCGCTTGCGAAGTATTTCCGAGTGCATGATGTAACGGCGCCGGTGGATTTGCTGCAGAGGTAGCGTGGGGCTCGACTGGGAGCCTGTGTGGGACTGGCACGGTGCTGATGGTTAGATTTCGCGGGCGGGGCCGCCCGCGCCACATAGATCAACAGCCCATTTCGGAACCTTCGGCAAGTTAATTCTCTTGATTCGCCTTTTCTTCGCTTCGATCTGTATGTATAATCCGGCGAGAGTTAGAAAACATTTATTTCGGCAATCATAAAAGGAGCCACTCCATGGCGGATGAACGGGTCAAGGCAATTGAACTGGCGTTTGCGCAGATCGAGAAACAGTTCGGCAAGGGCTCGATCATGCGGCTGGGGTCGAAAGAAGCGATTGTCCCCATCGCGGTGATCCCGACGGGCTCGATCTCGTTCGACGCGGCGTTGGGAGTGGGCGGTTTTCCGCGCGGCCGGGTGATTGAAGTGTTTGGGCCGGAATCGTCGGGCAAGACGACCATTACATTGCAAGTGATCGCCGAGGCGCAGAAGACCGGCGGCATGGCGGCCTTTGTAGACGCTGAGCATGCGCTCGATCCGGGCTACGCCAAGAAGCTTGGTGTGGATGTGGACAATCTGCTGGTTTCGCAGCCGGACTATGGCGAGCAGGCGCTCGAGATTACGGAGTCGTTGGTGCGGTCCAATGCCATTGACGTGCTTGTCGTGGATTCGGTGGCGGCGCTGGTGCCCAAGGCCGAACTGGACGGCGAAATGGGCGACAGCCACATGGGCCTGCAGGCGCGGCTGATGTCGCAGGCGCTGCGCAAGCTGACGGGGACGGTGTCGAAGTCGAGGACTTGTCTCATCTTTATTAACCAGATCCGCGAGAAGATTGGGGTGATGTTTGGGAATCCAGAGACGACGACAGGCGGAAAGGCGCTCAAGTTCTACTCGTCGGTGCGCATTGATATTCGGCGCATTGCAGCGATTAAGGATGGCGACGTGGTTACCGGTTCGCGGACGCGCGTAAAGGTGGTGAAAAACAAAGTGGCAGCGCCGTTCCGCGAGGCGGAGTTCGACATTCTTTATGGAGAAGGCATTTCGCGGGAAGGCGATCTGCTCGATCTGGCGTCGAATAACAACATCGTCGAGAAATCCGGATCGTGGTACAGCTACAAGGGCGAACGGATCGGGCAAGGTCGAGAGAATGCACGGCAGTTCCTGAAGGACAATAAGGATGTGATGGCGAAGCTGGACACCGAGGTCCGCAAGGCGCTGGGATTAATTGCAACCCCAGCGAAGGCGGCCGAGGCTCCGGCGACGTCAGGGGGTAAGGTTGCGACCATGCCGACTGGGACCGAGACAGTGAAGGCCCCGATTGTCGCGGCACGCCGGTAGTTAGACAAGCGAACGCCCGATACGACTGGATCAAGAAAACGCCTGTAGAGCGCAAGGAGATAATCCTGCGGCTACAGGCGTTGTTGTTTTCTTGGGCTCGGTTGTTCTTCCATTGGCAGGGGTTGCCCTCATTGGGCGGCTGGCAATGCGCCTTCGCTGAGCTGGTGGTGCAAATTTGAGTGTGGTTCGTGCTCGATCTGATCGAGCTTCGCTTTCTGCTCGTCATTCAGGATGGGACGAAGTTCGTTGTCAGTCCGGTAGAACGAGTCCCGCATTTTTCCCATGCGTTCGTCGGGCGAAATTCCTTCGTCATGCGCGAGCTTCACCATGGCCTGGTGCAGTTCCTGAAGAATGGGTCTGACTTTCTCCTGCTGGTCAGCCGTGAGGTCGAGCTTTGCTGTGAGCAAAGCGAGATTTGCGGCAACCGGATGGGCGGCCTTGTCTAAGGGGGCGGGCGCGGATTGCTGCGCCCCGGCGGCGCAGGCGAGGGCAAGTAGAATTCCCATTGCGCAATGCTGTCTGCGGTTCATGGCGATCTCCTAAATTGGTTTTGGTGGGGCATTTGTTGTGTGCGGTCGTTTGCAATCTAGCCGTACAAAGTCGCGCAGTCGAGGATTTGTTTGCGTTGATGAACAAAGAGGCGGGTGATGTCCAGAAAACAGGGTCCAAGATTGCGGCGAGGGCCGCGCTCGGAGGAAGATCACGCCATGAGGCAGCGTAGGCCAGACCAGCGCACGCGACGCACCTGTGAACGGCTGGGTAGTGCACTGATCGCGCTGATCCAGGAAAAACCGATCGAGAAGGTGACGGTGCAGCAGGTGCTGGACCGCGCGTCGGTCGGGCGATCGACGTTCTATCTTCATTATCGCGACAAGAACGATCTACTGTTAAGCCAGCTGGAGATATTTCTGGAGACGATGAGCACGGCCCTCACGAGCCGCGGGGAAAAGTCGCATCGCGTGATGCCAGTGGAGGAAATGTTCGCGCACATCGGAAGCCAGCGCAAACTGTATCGTGTACTGGCCGACGCGAATCGGCTGAACGATTTCTTTGACCTGGCGCAAGAATATTTTTCGCGCGGGATCGGGCGGCGGCTGGGAGAATCGGGGCGGCTCGGAAGAGTTCCGAAGCGCGAGCTGGATGCGCGCGCCTCGGCGCTGGCTGGAAGTCTGCTGTCACTCCTGCGGTGGTGGCTGGATCGGGGCGCGAGGGAATCGCCGCGGGCGATGGACGAGCTGTTTCACCGGATGGTTTGGAAGGGCCTTCTGTAGTCCTGTCTGGAGGGTCCGACGGCTACGGCCGCAGCAGTTCCCGCATTGCCATCGCCGCGCCTGCCGCATAGAATCTTCTATTACGCCGAGCTGAACCGCCGCCTGAGAGGACGCTTGACTAAAGGAATCGCTGTCTATCCCGGTTCGTTTGATCCGCCCACGAACGGGCATCTCGATTTGATTGAGCGAGGCAGCAAGATCTTTGAAGAACTGGTGGTGGCGATTCTGCGGAACTCGGAGAAGAGCCCGATGTTCACGGTCTCGGAGAGGCTGGAGATGCTGCGAGAGTTGACGGCCGATCTGAAGAACGTCCGGCTGGACACGTTTGATGGGCTGATGGTGGAGTTCGCAAAGTCGATCGACGCGAAGTGCGTGCTGCGCGGGATTCGGGCGATCAGCGATTACGAATACGAGTTGCAGATGGCGCTGATGAATCGCAAGCTCGAACCAACGCTCGAAACGGTTTTCATGATGCCGGCGGACAAGTATTCGTATGTGAGTTCGCGGCTGGTGCGGGAAGTGGCGCAGGCGGGCGGGCCGGTAAAGGGGCTCGTGCCTGACGTAGTGGAGCAGAAGCTGCGGGAGAAACTGGATCCCGCATACAAACTTCGGGACACGCAGTTGGTGGAAGTACCGAGAAAAAGGAAGAGGAAGGCATGACCACGGCAACCGTAGAAGCGCTGAGACTTACGGACAGAATCAATCGCATTGAACCTTCGGCCACGATGGCCGTGGTGGCGGAGGCGGAAAAGCTGCGTTCGCAGGGAATCGACGTGGTCGATTTCGGAGCGGGCGAGCCGCATTTCTCGACGCCGCAGCACATTAAGGACGCCGCGATTGCCGCGATTAACGGGAACTTTACGAAGTACACCGCCGTCGCGGGGACGGCTGAATTGCGCGATGCCATTGCGCACCGACACAACGTCGACTTCGATTCCGATTACCGGCGTGAGGAAGTGATCGCTTCGACCGGCGGAAAGCATGCGCTGTTCAATGCGATTCAGGTTTTGGTGGATCACGGCGATGAAGTGATTCTGCCGGTGCCGTACTGGGTTTCGTTCAAGGACATCGTGCGTTATGCGGGCGGGAATTGCGTTCTGCTGGAATCGGATGAGGCGCAGGGATTCCGCGTGACGGCGGAGATGGTGGCACGGCTGATCACGCCGCGGACGAAGGTGATCATTCTCAACTCGCCGTCGAATCCATCGGGCGCGGTTATGAGTCCGGAAGATATGACGGAGGTGATTCGCCTGGCGCACCAGCGCGGCATTTGGGTGCTGTCGGATGAATGCTACGTTTACCTGAATTACACAGGAAAGAATTTTTCGGTGGGATCGTTGCGCGAGTACAAGGAACGATTTGTTGTTCTGGGATCGCTTTCGAAGACCTACGCGATGACTGGATGGCGGTTGGGATATGCGATGGCTCCGGCTGCGGTGACGAGCGCGATGGCGAAGTTGCAGAGTCAGTCGACATCGAACCCCACGTCGATTGTGCAGAAGGCGGCGGTGGCGGCGCTGAAGGGACCGCAGGAGTGCGTGGAGGAGATGCGGCGGGAGTACATCGAGCTGCGCGATCACGTGGTGAAAGGACTGCGGTCGATTCCTGGAGTGGCGTGCACGCTGCCGGAAGGAGCGTTTTACGCGTATCCAAATGTATCGGCATTTTTCGGACGCGGAGGCCTGAAATCTGCATCAGATGTCGCGGGCCGGTTGCTGCGCGAAGCACACGTTGCGACCGTTCCGGGAGAAGGCTTCGGGACCAGCGAACACATTCGTGTGTCGTATGCGACATCGAAGGCGGAACTGGATCGCGGGTTGGAGCGTATGCGAAAGTTTTTCGCGGCGCTGTAGGAAAGTCCAAAGCTCTCACCACAGGGAGCACGGAGGACACAGAGGAAACGCTGAATTGATTTGGTTCGGCAGAGGCCGTTCCGTTTGCGGGCGGTCTTTTTTGTGGACGTAACTTTGTGAGTTTTGGCTTTGCATGGGAAATCTTTATCCATTATTGATGTTGCCGGGATTCGATCCGCGTCCATGGGGAACGCAGGATTTGTCGCCGATTTATCCGAACCACAAGTTTGAGGAGAAGATTGGCGAGGCGTGGCTGAGCGGTGACGACTGCAAAGTCGCTAACGGGCCGCTTACCGGAAAGACTCTGGCGCAGCTCAGCGAGCAGTTCACGCGAGAGCTGGTGGGTGAGGCGGCGCGCGACGCGAAGCGGTTTCCTCTTCTGCTGAAATTTCTTTTTCCGCACGAGAAACTTTCGGTGCAGGTTCATCCGGACGACGAGCAGGCTTTGCGCGTAGGCCAGCCTTGGGGGAAGACGGAGTGCTGGTACGTGGCACACGCGAAGGCGGGAGCGCAGATTGGGCTGGGATTGAAACCCGGTGTTACTGCGGCGCAGTTGGAAGAAGCGATTCATCAGAAGCGCGCTGAAGAGACGCTCAACTGGATCAATGTTTATGCGGGCGACATGATCTACGTGGCGGGTGGAACGGTGCACACGCTAGGGCCGGGATCGGTGATCGTCGAAACGCAGCAGCAATCGGACACGACGTATCGTCTGTATGATTACGGGCGCCCGCGTGAGTTGCATTTGAAGGACGGCATGGCGGCTGTGAAGGAGAAGGTGGGATCGGGGAAGGTAGTGCGTCCGGCGCCGGAGGAAATGAGCGGGGGAAAAAATCGGCATGCGCCGCTCGTGGCCGCTCCCTACTTTGTGGTGGATATGTTTGAGGCGAAGGAGCCGCTGGAACTGGCGACTCGGGATGATTCCGGGAAGAGTTCAGTGCAAATTCTCGTTGCCGTAGAGGGGTGTGGAGTGATCGAGGCGGCTGGGGCGGATCCTGTCACTTTGGCGAAGGGCGATGCAGTCGTGGTTCCAGCGTGCGTTGGAGATTTTCGAGTGCGTCCGCAGTGGGCGCTGGAATTCTTGCGGGCGTATGTGCCGGGCAGGACTTTGCCTGAGCCGACTACAAGAATGTAGGAAAGCATTGCAGATTTCAGATTTGTGGTCACGGATTTTTCATCTGTACTGAGTCGCGATCTGAAATCTGAAGTTGCACGAGGGGCATGGCGACGAACTCAAATTTTTATCCTGTGATATTGGCTGGCGGGCGCGGGACGCGCTTCTGGCCGCTGAGCCGCAAGAAGCGCGCCAAACAACTGCTTGCGCTCGACGGCGAGCAGACGATGATTCAGCAGACCGTAGCGCGGTTGCTGCCATTGGCGGCCGCGAAGAGATTCTGGATTATCACCAACGATGATCTGCGGCCGGCGATTGTGAAGCAGTTGCCGAAACTTCCCAAGGCTCAGGTGCTGGCCGAACCGGTGGGACGAAATACAGCTCCGGCGATCGGGTTAGCGGCGTTTTTGTTGTTGCGCGAGAATCCGGACGCAGTGCTGGGATTGTTTCCTTCGGACCATGTGATTGGGGACGAGGCGGCGTATCGCGAGACTCTCGAGCGCGGAATTGAGATTGCGGCTGCGGGCGCAAACATTGTGGTGCTGGGAATCCGGCCAACGCGTGCGGAAACCGGTTATGGATATATCGAGGCGGGCACCGCGTTTCAGGGTGAGGCCCTGCGAGTGCGGCGGTTTACGGAGAAGCCAGACGCGAAGAAGGCTGCGGAATTTGTGGCTGCGGGGAATTATTTTTGGAACAGCGGGATGTTTTTGTGGAGCGCGCGAACACTCGCGGACGCGCTGCGGGAACATCTGCCGAAGACGGCTCCTCTGTTGGAAGAAATTGCGGCGACGTTTGGCACGCGCAAGTTTGCTGCTACTTTTCGAAAGCTCTATCCCAAGTGCGAGAACATCAGCGTGGACTATGCAGTGCTCGAGCCTCGGTCGGCGAAGGGCGAGCAGGCAGGAAATATTTTCTGCCTGCCAGCGGATTTTGGATGGAATGATCTGGGATCGTGGACGGCGCTGCATGAGCACCACACCGCGAAGAGCAATCCGCCGGAGGGCAATCTGGTAGCGGGATCTGGCGTGTTTCTTCTGAATGCGAGAGGCAACTATCTTTACGCGCCTGGCAAGTTTGTGGCTGCGGTGGGCGTAAGCGATCTGGTCGTGGTCGAGACTCCGGACGCATTGCTGATCACGACGCGGCAGCACGCGCAGGATGTGGGCAAGGTTGTGAAGTATCTCGACGAGAAGAAACTGCACAAGCTGACTTAGAGGAAGTCCTGAATTTACATGGCGCAAGAGATCAAGTTCGGAACCGACGGTTGGCGCGGAATTATCGCGGACGACTTCACCTTTGAGAACGTGCGGCGCGTGGCGGGCGCGATCGCTTCTTATGTTTTGAAATATGAAGAGCCGCAACGCGGGGTCTGTATTGGATACGACACGCGCTTTATCTCGGGGCGCGCCGCGCAGATTGTGGCGGAGGTGATTGCCGCTGCCGGAATTCCGGTGAAACTGGCGAACGATTACACGCCGACGCCTGCGGTTTCCTACGCGGTGAAGACGCAGCGAGCAGCGGGCGGGGTGATGATCACGTCGAGCCATAATCCGTGGGACTGGAATGGCGTGAAGTTCAAGGGGAAGTTCGGCGGGTCGGCGACTCCGGCGATCATGAAAAAGATCGAGGAAGAGATGGCCTTGGGCGCGGCGCCGAAGGGAAACGCAGCGCGCGTGGAGGAAGTTGATTTCAAGCCGGCGTACGTTGCTGCGGTCTGCGGGTTCGCCGACATGGAACGGATCGCGAAGACGAAATTCAAGTTTGCAGTGGACGCGATGTACGGCTCTGGACGTGGCGTTCTGCCTGGGATCTTTGCAGAACGCGGGGTGCAGCATGTTGCGATCCGGCAGGAAGTGAATCCGCTGTTTCCGGGCATTAATCCTGAGCCGATCGAACCACACACAGCGATGCTGCAGGAGACTGTCGTCCGGGAGAAATGCGACGCGGGGCTTGCCACCGACGGCGACGCGGATCGCATTGGCGCAGCGGCAGAAGATGGCAGCTTTGTGGATTCGCACAAAATCTTTTGCGTGTTGCTGCGCTGGCTTTTGGAGCGCAAGAAATGGCCGGGCGATGTGGTGCGGGCATTCAATACCACGCGCATGCTCGATCGCATCGCCGCGAAGTATGGGCGGAAGTTGCACGAGACTTCGATCGGATTCAAGTATGTGGCCGACCTGATGATGGAGCACGAAATCCTGATCGGCGGAGAAGAGTCGGGCGGCATCGGATACTCGCGTTTCCTGCCCGAACGCGATGGAGTGCTGAACAGCCTGCTTTTGGCTAACGTGATGGCGGAAGAAGGCAAGCCGTTGGGGCAGTTGGTGGCGGATTTGCAGCGCGAGTTTGGTCCGCATTATTACGGGCGGCGCGATCTGCACATTCCGGAAGACGTGAAGCAGAGTGCGATCCAGCGCGCTCGCGCGGACAGCACGCAGAAGCTGGGACGATATCGTGTGATCAAGAAGGAACACCTCGACGGCGTGAAGTTGTTTCTGGATGCTCCCACGGATGGGAACGGAGCAGAGGCGTGGATTCTGTTTCGCGCGTCGGGGACCGAGCCGCTGCTGCGGCTTTACAGCGAGGCGGCGTCGCGGGAGTTGGTCAGCGAGATTTTGGCGAGTGGCGAAGGCTTCGTGAGTGGCCGTAGTTAGAGGCTCGTCCCGAGATGTCAACCGATGCGAGCCAGTTTTTCCAGAGGCCTCGCGGCCTACACCCTAGTCCCGAATCAACGTGTGACATAGCGTGCGAGAGACTTAGACGCAAGGGTTCGCCGGGGAAGTGCGATACTTCTGATAGGCATCGTGTTATAGACGACATGGCAGACGATCCAATTCAGGTTCAGGCAAATCCGGCCCAGCAAAGCCCGGCGCAGACGACCTCGGTGCAGGAGGATTCGCCTGAGGCGCAGCGGTATAACCGCATCCGGCGGTGGCTAGGGATCGCCGATTTCGTTGTTGGGTTCGTATTTCTGGTTGTCCTGCTCGCGACGGGATGGTCGGGCTGGCTGCGGGACCTTGCGTACCGGATAGGATTTCAGAGTTATGTGCTGTCGCTTTTCGTGTACCTTCTGCTGTTACTCGTAATCAGCAAAGCGCTTGGGATTTGGCTCGACTACTACGGATTCCGACTGGAGCGCGGCTTCAAGCTTTCGACGCAAAGATTCCGCTCGTGGGCGTGGGACGAGGTCAAGGGATTTCTGGTTGGGCTCGTGTTGGGCGGCGTAGTGGTGGAGTTGCTGTACTTGACGATCAGGCAATGGCCGCAACATTGGTGGCTACTGGCGTGGGCGCTGTTCATGGGGCTGTTCATCGTACTGGCGCAACTAGCGCCAGTGGTGCTGTTTCCCATTTTCTACAAATTCGAACCGCTGGATAACGAAGAGTTGCGGCGACGGCTCGTGGTATTAAGCGAGCGGGCCGGGACACGCGTGCGCGGTGTGTATCGCTGGAAGCTCTCGGAAAAAAGTAAGAAAGCGAATGCAGCGCTGACCGGATTGGGCGCGACGCGACGCATTATTCTGGCGGATACGCTGCTCGACAACTATTCCGCGGACGAGATTGAGGCGGTGCTGGCTCACGAACTGGGGCACCACGTGCATCGCCATATTCTCAAAAGCATTTTCGTGCAGGCGGGGATTACGCTTCTCGGATTCTGGGCCGCGAACTGGACGCTCCACTATGCGGTTGACCAGCACATGTTCGAAGAGTTGTCGGACTTCGCCAACCTGCCGCTACTGGCGCTGGTTTCTGTGGTGCTTTCGTTTTTGCTGATGCCGGCGCTCAACGCGTATTCACGATTTAACGAGCGCCAAGCGGACCGGTATGCCTTTGAGTCGATTGCCAGCGTCGAGCCGTTCATTTCCTCAATGAACAAACTGGCAGAGCAGAATCTGGCGGAGCGGACTCCCTCGAAATGGGTGGAATGGTTTTTCCACTCGCATCCAGCCATTTCGAGACGGCTGGCGGCGGCGGAAGCGTGGAACAAAACGCAGAACGCACAGCCTCACGTTTAGGCGAGGCCGATCCCGTCATCGTTTGCCGAGAATCTCGATTACCCGCTGCAAATCTTCCTCCGTGTCGACGCCGATGCTGTCGTGCGGAGTTTCACCCACATAGATGGAGATGCCATTTTCGAGGAAGCGCAGTTGCTCGAGGCGCTCACTCTTCTCGAGCGACGACTCTGGCAACGTCACGAAACGATCGAGCGCGGGTTTGCGATAAGCGTAGAAACCAAGGTGCTTGAAGTAATGCGGACTCGTGCCGTCGCGATCGAATGGAATGGTTGCGCGGGAGAAATACAACGCGCGGCCGCTGAGATCGGTGACGACCTTCACCGCATTCGGGTTGGGGATGTCGACTGGATCAGCGGGCGTCATGACTGTGCCCACCTGTGCAGACGGGTTCTCCATGACTTGCAGTAATGTCGCGATCTGCTCGGGACGGGTGAGGGGTTCGTCGCCTTGGACGTTGATGTAGACGTCAGCAGATTCGCGATTTGAGATTTCGTGCACGCGCTCGGTGCCGCTGCGATGAGATGCAGAAGTCATCTGTGCGTCCCAGCCGTGGCGGCGGCAGGCGTCCATGATTTCTTCGGAATCGGTGGCAACCAGGACTTTCGCAAGAAGCGGCGAAGAGCGCACAGCTTCGTAGACGACGCCGATGAGCGGCTTGCCTGCAATCTCGCGCAGCATTTTGCGCGGCAGACGCGTAGAGGCCAGACGAGCTGGAATAACGGCGATCGCTTTCATGAAGTTTATTTTTATCCGAGGCGCAATGGGGCCAGACCTCAGCCCCCAAGCAGGAAATGGGCGCCGATGATCATGGCGGAAAGTATATCGGGATTGATGCGGAGAAGTTTGACCAATTCCGCAGCCGCCCATAAAATTAAGAGTTGGACGTAACGCTCCGACAGGTTCGTTGCTCCTGCGCAGCGAATGCGCCGGTTCTGAAGCGGCGCGAGTTTCTTTTGAATCCCTCCAGTTTGCAGGCAAGTGGCGGTGTAGCTCAGGTGGTTAGAGCGACGGTCTCATAATCCGTAGGTCGTAGGTTCGAGTCCTACCGCCGCCACCAAATCCAAACAGCGGTTAACGCGGACGGTCTTGGATTGAGGCGGCTCGGGCTTCTGCGTCTACTATTGAGCTTCGTTGCCAGTTACGGATTTGTGGCTTCTGCATAGCCAATCACAAGCTTCCAGCTTTGCTGCTAGCGCCGAGAGTCGTCGTCGCCCAGTAGCGCAGCGTGTCTCGAATATGCAGATTCTTGCAGGTTGACAGCGAGCTTCCAGTCGGGCAAGCTTCGACGGTGCATATGGTTCGTCTGAAACTTCATTTGCACATCCCCCCTGCGCGACTTTTTCTGGCGATAGCCGGCAGTGCTTGAAAAGGAAAGAGTAAAGAGTGATGAAGAAATTCTTGCAGTTCCGCTTCTTGCGTGCGGCTGCATTGATGGCGTGCCTTTCCGCGCTGAGCCTGGCGGAGGGTGCAACTCACTATGTCATCGCGAATGACGACACTGGCTTTCCGTTTGCTTCGGGTGTCACCTTTTATACCGTGGGCTCCGACGGTACGCTGACTCTCAAGCAACGAATCCTGACCGGCGGATCTGGAATTGGCGGCGGATATTTCGGCGCGAAGCGGGTCGCGGTGCTCGATAGCGGAAACGAGCAGTGCGCATATCTGTCGGACGCTGCGAGCGGAGTGATCGAAGGAATTGCCATTGGAACTCTCACCGCTGTCGGCACTGTTTCAGGTTCCCTGACCGACGGAGGTACTTCGAATGGGATTGGGCTGGCCGTGAACGATCAATATTTGTATGCCAGCTTCACCGATTCCAACACCATTGGAACTTTCGCTGTGCAGGCAGGTTGCCATCTCACATTTCTGAACGATACGCCGGTCGCGGGTTTGAACGCGGGTGTCATCAACGGCATGGCAATTCACGGGAGCCTGATGGTAGCCACTTATACGGATGGTTCCATCGAATCGTTTGACATTTCTGGCGGCACTCCAGTGCCGAACGGGGACGAACAGTTGTCCACTGCGACGGTGCGATCGCAGGACGCTTCGTATCCGAATTCGATCGACATTACGCGGGACGGGAGGTTCGCCATTTTCGGCGACACCTCAACGTCGCTGGTGGTGGAGGTGTCGCACATCGTCTCCGGCAAGCTGGGCAAGACTGTGGTCTACAAGTCCGCAGCGAGCATCAGCTCCAGCAATATCATGCTAAGCCCCGATGAAACTATGCTGTATGTGGCGAATACTCAAGGCGACGCGGTAAGCGCACTGTATTTCAACAAGGCAACCGGTAAGCTTTCTGCTGGGTGCACTTCAGGATCGCTTAAGGGTCAATCGGCAAAGTGGTCGTACCTAGCGAGTATGGCGTTGATGGGACAAACCGGAAACGGCGGCGGCGTATACGTCGCGGAGTTCGGCAATCCATCTTCGATTGCAATCGTCAGGCTGGATGCCTCGGGTCAAACCTGTTCGCTGCAGGAGGATCCGAAGTCTCCCGTGGCGGATCCGAACAGCACGGGATTGTTGTCGATTGAGAGTTTCCCTCCCCGGGATTTCTAAGAATGGCTTTCCAGAATGAT
>Ga0070735_10002565_pt1 | contig 16380 bp, 15 predicted proteins | sample Coa_R1_FD_66443 | JGI IMG/M metagenome (GOLD analysis project Ga0070735, IMG submission 66443) | Surface soil microbial communities from Centralia Pennsylvania, which are recovering from an underground coalmine fire - Coalmine... | ecosystem: Environmental > Terrestrial > Soil > Unclassified ... | reverse complement strand
GCGTGCCGGCCGCTGTCTCGCTTGGAGCCGCCCTGGACGCGGGCCAAGGCCTGCTCCATGGTGTCGACCGTGAGCACGCCGAACCCGCACGGCACGCCGGTCTCGAGCTGGACGTCCTGGATTCCGCGCGCCGTCTCGGCGCACACGTAGTCGTAGTGGTCGGTCTCGCCCCGGATCACCGCCCCCAGGCAGACGACCGCCTCGTAGCGGCCGGACTGGGCGGCGTACTTGGCTATGAGCGGCAGCTCGAACGAGCCCGGCACGTCGAAGCGGTCGACGTCTGAGATTCCCGCCTCGGCCAGGGCGTCCCGCGCGCCGGCCTCGAGCTTGTCCGCGAGATCCTCGTAGAACCGGGCGACGCAGAGCGCCACGCGGTGCGCGTCAGCCACGGCCCCCACGCTCCCGGCGCTGCTCCTCCTGGAGCATCTCCTCGTCGAGAGCAAGTCCCTGGTGATGCAGGGTGTGTCCCATCAGCTCGCGCTTGGCGCGCAGATAGGCCTCGTTGTGGGGGTTCGGCACGTGCTCGATCGGGATCTGGTCGGTCACCGAGAGCCCGTAGCCGGCCAGGCCGGAGATCTTCTTCGGGTTGTTCGTGAGGATGCGGATGCTGCTGAGGCCGAGATCCACGAGGATCTGGGCGCCGATGCCGTAGTCACGCAGGTCGGCGGGCAGGCCGAGGCGGAGGTTGGCCTCGACCGTGTCGAGCCCCTCCTCCTGGAGCTTGTAGGCGCGCAGCTTGTTCAGCAGCCCGATCCCGCGGCCCTCCTGGCTCAGATACAGCAGCACGCCGCGCCCCTCGCGCTCGATCATCGAGAGCGCCGACTCGAGCTGCTCGCCGCAGTCGCAGCGCAGCGAGTGGAACACGTCACCGGTCAGGCACTCGGAGTGCACGCGCACGAGCACGTCCTCGGTGCCCGCGACGTCGCCCTTGACGAGCGCAACGTGGTGCTTGTTGTCGACCAGCGAGCGGTAGCCGACGGCAACGAAATCGCCGAACCCCGTGGGCAGCCGTGTGGAGACGACACGCTCGACGAGCTTCTCGGTGCGCCGGCGGTAGGCGACCAGGTCGGCGACCGTGATCATCTTCAGCCCGTGGCGCCGGCAGTAGGGCTCGAGGTCGCCGACGCGGGCCATCGAGCCGTCCTCGTTCATGATCTCGCAGATCACCCCGGCCGGGATCAGGCCCGCCAGCCGGGAGAGGTCGACAGCCGCCTCGGTCTGGCCGACACGCTCGAGCACCCCACCCGAGCGCGCTTTGAGCGGGAACACGTGGCCGGGCTGGACGAGCTCGCGAGGGCTCGAGCTCGGGTCGATCGCGACCTGGATCGTGCGCGCCCGGTCCGCGGCCGAGATGCCGGTGCTGACGCCGGTGCGGGCCTCGATCGACACGGTGAACGCGGTTTCGAAGGCGGACTCGTTCTTGGCCGCCATCAGGTCCAGGCCGAGCTCGTCGCAGCGCTCGGGGGTGAGCGCGAGGCAGATCAGCCCGCCACCCTCCTTGCGCATGAAGTTGATCGCCTCGGGAGTCACGAACTGGGCGGCCATCGTCAGGTCACCCTCGTTCTCGCGGTTCTCGTCGTCGCAGACGACGATCATCTTGCCCTGGCGCATGTCCTCGATCGCCTCCTCGATCGTGGCAAACGGCGACTTCACGGAGGTCATGTGCGCACCGCCAGCTTCTCCACGTACTTGGCCAACACGTCCACCTCCAGATTCACGTTCACGCCCGGGGTCACTGATCCCAGCGTAGTTCGCTCGAGGGTCTCGGGAATCAAAGAGACGGTAAAGGTTTGGTCGTCGAGCTCAGCCACCGTCAGCGACACCCCGTCGACGGTGATCGAGCCCTTCTCGACCACGTAGCGCATCAGCTCCCGGCCGGCGGTGATCCTGACCCGGCGCGAGAAGCCATCCTCGCTCACCTCGGCCACATCCCCGATGCCGTCGACGTGGCCCTGGACGAAGTGGCCGCCGAGGCGGTCGGCGGCCCGCAGCGGCAGCTCGAGGTTGACGTTCCCGGCGGCCGCGAGCGACCCCAGCGACGAGCGCTGCAGCGTCTCGTTCATGACCTCGGCGCGGAAGCCGTGGTCGGACACGGCAACCGCGGTCAGGCACACGCCGTTGACTGCGACCGAGTCACCCTCGGAGAGCTCGGTGGCGAGGCGGGTGTCGACTTCGAGGATCACGCCGAGCTCGGAGCGCTCGATGCTCGCCACCCGTCCGACGCTCGCGACCAGGCCGGTGAACATCACCACTCCTTCATGCGCGCCGCGATCAGCAGGTCCTCCCCGATCCGCGTGCAGTCGAGGGTCAGCGCCCGCACGGCATCGGCGATCTTCTCCACGCCCTCTCCCTCGAGCGGATCGCGGGCGGTCCGGCCGCCGAGGACGAGCGGAGCCAGGAACAGGCGCATCTCGTCCACCTCGCCCGCATCCAGGAAGCAGCCCGCGAGATGGGGGCCGCCCTCGAGCAGCATCGAGGTCACGCCCTCCGCGCCGAGCTGGCCGAGCGCCGAGCGCACGCGCGCCGGCTCGTTCTCGCCCGTGGCCACGAGCACCTCGGCCCCGTGGGTCTCGAGCGCGTCGGTGGCCGTTCGGGGCGCCGCCCGGGAGACCACGACGGTCAACGGCGTCTCGCGGGCACCGCGGACGAGCTGACTCGACAACGGCAGGCGGGCCAGGGAATCGAACACGACCCGGCGGGGCTGGCGCAGAACTCCGGGCACCCGCGCGGTCAGCTGCGGGTCATCGGCCAGGGCGGTGCCGATCCCGACCACGACCGCGTCGAGCTCGGCACGCCAGTGGTGAGCCAGCGCGCGGCTCTCCTCGCCGGAGATCCACTGCGAGTCGCCGCTGCGGGTGGCCACCTTTCCGTCGAGCGTCATCGCCGACTTGAACAGGACCCACGGGAGGCCGGTGCGGGCGTGCTTTCGGAATGGCTGGTTCTGCAGGCGGGCGCGCGTCGAGAGCTCGCTGTCGTCGACCAGCACCTCGACGCCCTCGTCGCGCAGGATGCCGAGGCCTCGTCCGGAGGCGTGCGAGCTCGGATCGTCGGCGGCCACGACAACGCGACGGATCCCGGCCTCGCGGATCGCGTCGGTGCACGGCGGAGTGCGTCCGTGGTGGCAGCAGGGCTCCAACGAGACGTACAGCGTGGCGTCGCTCAGGTCCTCGCCATCGGCGGCCGCGATCGCCGCCACCTCGGCGTGGGCCTCCCCAGCCCGGGCGTGGAACCCCTCGGCGATCATCTCCGGGCCGCGCGCGATCACGGCTCCCACCAGCGGGTTCGGACTTACGTGTCCCCGGCCTTGCTCGGCCAGCTCGATCGCGCGGGCCAGATGCCGGCGATCGCTGTCAGTGCTGAGGTCCATCTCCAGCAGTGAGGATACGGCTCCCCAGCACGCCTCAGCGGGCAGCCGCGCGGCCTCAGCGAGCAGCCGCGCGGCCTCAGCGGGAAGCTGCGCTTCCCGTGGTGGACCCCGAGCCCGCGCATTTCCCCCCGCCGAGCCGGTAGACGGTGAGCTCGGGACCGGGCCGGCGGAACTGGCGCGGGTAGTAGTCGATCGACCAGTCGAATCCGAACGGGATCGGCTGCGCGCCGCTTGCGAACGGCGAGACGTGGAAGACCTCCCGGGCGCGCAGGGCCAGCGAGTTGTAGTAGGCGATCGCGCTCGGCACGGCCGACGGCTGGGAGAACGCCCGGCCGGCCTGCAGCGAGCCGATCACAACCCAGCAATAACCCGAGGCCACGTACTGATCCAGTAGCCCCGGATACAGCGTGCGCTCGTACTCGTCGACGACGACGTAGCGTCGTTCGCCGTCAGGCAGCAGCTGCCCGCTGGGATCGAGCTCGGTCAGCCAGGTCGGCCACCGTAACCAGCGTGCGCCGGTCGACGTCCACGGGAGCGAGCGCCCCACATCGAGCACCCAGTTGTCGCTCACGAGCGGCTCGAGCACCACCTTCGAGGCCGCGGGCACGTGATCGACCATCCAGGCGCGCAGGAGGTTGCGGGTGTCCGGGCGGGAGAGGACGGCGTCGTCGTGGACGGCCGCCGCAACGCTCTGGCCGAGCAGGACCGCGGCTGCCAGCCCGCCCACCACCGCCAGCCGCCATCGCCCCGCCGCCGGTCCGGCCAGCCGCCGGATGAGCTCAACCGTCCCATAGGCCGCCAGCAGCGCGAGGATCGGGAAGATCGGCATCAGCCAGCGGCCGAAGAACCGCTGCTGGCCGCCCATGAAGATCGTGAACGCGATCGGGGCCGGGATCAGCACGAGCGCCATGCCTATCCGCCGGCGCGCCAGGAGCAGCAGCGCGCCGCCGAGCGCGCCCAGCGCCGGCACCCACCCGAATCCCCAGGTGAGCGTCCACAGGTAGTAGGCGACGCCGTTGCCGTGGGAGCCCAGCTTCACCGGATCGGAGCCGGCGGCCAGCGAGGCCTGCTGCTGCACGCCGCTCCAGAACTCGCTGAAGTGCAGCAGCGCGTACGGGTTGGCCACAACGAACGCGAGGACGGCCAGCAGCCCGGCGCCGATGAGCCTCCGGACGCTGTGCAGGGCCCGCCCGCTGAACGCGTCCTGAAGAGCCGCGACCAGCAGGCAGACGACGACGATGCCGCCCGTGTACTTGGTCGCCGCCGCCAGCCCCACGCCGACCCCGGCGATCACGTAATCGCGCCTGCGGCCAAAACGGATCACGCCGGCGGTGCCATACAGGGACAGCGCCACGGGCGCGAGCGCGGGGACGTCGTTCAGGGCCAGATGGCTGTAGAAGACGGGCAGGAACGCCACGGCCATGACCGCCGCGGCCAGCAGGCCGACCGTGCGCCCGAACATCCGCGCGCCCGCGAAGTACAGCAGCCAGACGGAGGCGGTCCCGAGGACGGCGGCGACCACCCGCGCGACCACGAACACGGACGTCGGATCGCTCGCGTACACCCGTGCGACCGCGTCTGCACTGCCGAACCAGAGCTCGAAGACGACGTAGAGCAGGTACGTGTAGCCGGGCGGGTTCAGGAAGTAGTGGGGGTTCAGGTCGTGAGCCGAGAAGGCGATCGCGCGCGGCACGAAGTGGGTGGCCTCGTCGACGTTGTAGCTGTAGGGGAGCCCCTGCTTGATCCCCCACACACGCAGCAGGAACGTGCCGGCCAGCACGAACGCCAACGCCGGTATGTGCAGGTCAAAGGCGGCGAGCCGCGCGCGCAGTGCCCTGGCCTTGGCGATGCGTTCGCCCGCCGGCTCTGCCACGATCGCTGCGTCCATCGAGGAGCGAGTATCCCGCTACCGTTCCTCGCCGGGCTCCCCCATGAAACTGATCATCCAGATCCCGTGTTACAACGAGGAAGCCCAGCTACCCGCCACGCTCGCCGCCCTGCCCCGCCGGGTACCGGGCTTCGACGTGGTCGAGTGGCTGGTGATCGACGACGGTTCGACTGACCACACCCTCGAGGTCGCCCGAGGGCACGGCGTCGACCACATCGTGCGCCTGACCAACAACAAGGGCCTGGCCGCCGCCTTCCAGGCCGGCCTCGACGCCGGGCTGAAGCTGGGCGCGGACGTGATCGTCAACACCGACGCCGACAACCAATACCACGGCGGCGACATCCCCAGGCTGGTCGAGCCGATCGTCGCCGGACACGCCGACATGGTCGTGGGCGACCGGCGCGTGCAGACGATCGAGCACTTCTCGCCCGTCAAGAAGCGACTGCAGCGGCTGGGTTCCTGGGTCGTGCGCCAGGCCTCCTCGACCGAAGTGCCCGACACGACCTCGGGCTTTCGCGCCTATAACCGCGAGGCCGCCCTGCAGATGCAGGTGGTCTCGAAGTTCACCTACACGCTGGAGACGATCATCCAGGCGGGCAAGCTGCTGGTGGCGGTCGACCACGTTCCCGTCCGCACCAACCCGAAGACCCGCGAGTCGCGGCTGTTCCCCTCCACCGGGGCCTACGTGCGCCGGAACGCTCTCTCGATCTTCCGGGTCTGGGCCCAGTACGAGCCGCTGAAGCTGTTCTGGGGCGCCGCGATCCTGACCGCGGTGCCGGCGATCGCCCTGTTCCTGCGCTTCCTGATCCCCTTCATCACCCATGGCGGGCACGCCGGACACGTGCAGTCCCTGATCCTCAGCGCGGTGTTCTTCTTCGGGGCGATGCTGCTCGGGGCCCTGGGCGTGATCGGCGACCTCCTCGAGGCGCAGCGCACGCTCTCGCAGCGGACGTTCGAGCGCGTGCGGCGGATCGAGCTCCAGCTGGGCGTGCAGCCCTCGCACTACGAGCCCGGGGCGCCGCCCCCGTCCCAGGACATCGAGACCCACCACCACCTCGAGGTATGACGACCGCCGTCCCCACCGGCAACACGTTCGACAAGTACGGCTCGCGAAACCCCGTCGTGCGCCGGCTGATGTCGGGCTTCGAGGGCACGCTGCAGGATCTGTTCACGCGCGCCGCGCCGACGTCGGTGCTCGACGTGGGGTGCGGCGAAGGCGTGCTCACCGAGCGCTGGGCCCGAGCGCTGGGCAACAGGCCGGTCCTGGGGATCGACCTGGACGACCCGAAGCTCAAGGAGGAGTGGGCGGGCCGGCGCCGCCAGAACCTGAGCTTCGCCGCCGTCGACGTCGCCGAGCGGCTGCCCTACGCGGACGACGAGTTCGACCTGGCGAGCGCGATCGAGGTGCTCGAGCACGTGCCCGATCCCGAGCACACGGTCGCCGAGATGGCCCGGGTGGCGCGACGGCACCTGCTCGTGTCGGTGCCGCGCGAGCCGCTGTGGCGGGGACTCAACCTGGCGCGCGGGGCCTACATCACCGAGCTCGGGAACACTCCCGGGCACGTCAACCACTGGTCGCGTCGCGCCTTCGTCTCCCTGCTCTCCCATCACGGGCGCGTGATCGACGTCCGCTCGCCGTTTCCGTGGACGATGCTGCTGGTGGCGGTCACCTGATGGCCGTGACCCGGCGGGGCCCGGCGGCCGACGACCCGCACACGCAGGTGTCACCCGAGCCCGCCGCGGCGCCGGATCCGCAGGCCGACGCCGGCGCCGGCTCCTACGCCTCGAGCGCCCGGATCCTCTCGATCGGGATCGCCTCCACGGGCATCTTCACGTTCGCGTACCTGGCCACGGCCAGCCACGTCCTCGACGCGTCCTCCTACAGCCGGATATCGCTGTGCTGGGCGATCATGTTCGTGATCCTGTCGGTGATCTACCGGCCGATCGAGCAGCTGCTCTCGCGCACGATCGCCGACCGCCGCGCGCGGGGCCTGCACGACCACGCCCTGCGCGTGCCGGCGATGATCCAGTTCGGCTTCGCCATCATCTTCCTGGTCGTCGCGCTGGCGTTGCGAGCGGACATCGAGCAGGGCATCTTCGACGGCTCGAGCTCGCTCTACTGGATCCTCGTGGTCGGGGTGCTGGCCTACGCCGCGAGCTACTTCGCCCGCGGCTGGCTGGCGGGCCACGAACGCTTCGAGCTCTACGGCGGGCTCGTGTTCCTCGAGTCGACCTCGCGCTTCCTGTTCGCGCTCGCCGTGGCCGTCGGCATCGGGTCCGGTCAGGGCGCGGTCGGCCTGGGCATGGCGGTCGCCCCGTTCGCCTCCCTGTGCGTGATCCCGTTCGCGTTCTCGCGCCTGCGGGCCTCGCTGCCGGCCGGGATCGAGACCATGGACGCCGCCCGCGAGGGACCGGCCCACGGCCAGGTGGAGCAGGCCGCCACCGATCTCTCGCTGCGCCACGGAGCCGGATTCGCGGTCTCGGTCGTCGGGATCATGCTCGCCGAGCAGACGCTGATGAACGCCGGCGTGCTGATCGTGGCCGCGCACTCGACCGGAGCGTCGCTGACGACCGGGCTGACCGGCTTCGTCTTCAACGTGCTGCTGATCGTCCGCGCCCCCCTCCAGCTCTTCCAGGCCATCCAGACCTCGATCCTCCCGCACCTGGCGGGCATGGAGGCGCGCGAGAGCCAGGACGAGTTCTCCCGCGCGATCAGGATCACGATCCTGGTGATCGCGGGCTTCGCCGGCGCGGTGGCGCTCGGCCTGCTGCTGATCGGGCCGTTCGTGATGGGCGCGCTGTTCGCCCATAAGGGCTTTCACTACGCGCGCGTCGGGCTGGCCGTGGTCGGGCTGGGAATGGGGCTTCACCTGACCGCCGGGACGCTGAACCAGGCGGCGCTGGCGCGCGGCCGGGCGGCGCTGGCGTCCGTGGCCTGGCTCGTCTCCGCGCTGCTGTTCGTGCTGTTCGTGGCGGCGCACACGATCCCCTCCGAAGTCACCCGGGTGGAGGTCGGCTACTTCGGCGCCGCGCTCGTGCTCTGCGTGCTGCTCTCGGGGGTCTACAGGTTGGGGCCTGGCCGACCCGCCGCGGCCCCGGAAGGTTGATTGCGCGGCCGCGTGGCGCCGGGAGTGGCTAACCGCGCAGGCCGCTCAGGTTCTTACAGGCGGGCTCCTTGCCCGCGGCCTTTACGAGCTCGGGGCTCTTGAGCGGGCTCGACTGCAGCTGCTGGCTGATGCCCCGGATCGAGTTGAGGCTCGCCACGAGCGACCTCACGCCCTGGGTGAACGCCGCCTGACTCGTGGTCGGCAGCGCGTCCGCCCTCTGCAGGGCGGCGTGCATCGCCGTGCCGACGCGGGTGAAGGCCTGCACGATCGCCGAGGAGATCTGCTTGCCGCCGCTGACGTCGGGCGAGCCCGACGACTCGAGCTTGGCCAACGCCGTGTCGGTGTCCTTGGCCACGCCGGTGATGTAGGCCTGAAGGACGCTCTTGCCCTCGGACGGGGTCTTGATCGCGCTGAGGCTGAGGGCGAGCTCGCTCTCGCGCACCACGACGTTACGTTCGAAGGGGTAGATGGCGTTGCACACCGAGCGCACGTAGGCCGCCGCGCTCACGCCCGAGCTCCCGCCCCCGCATCCGGCTGCCACGGCGGCCACGCCCAGGGCGAGCGCCAGCGCCCTGGATCTGGATCTCATCGGGTCACGGCGCCGCCGGCGCGGGCACCGTCGGTGAGAGCCGCGTAGGCGCCTGCGGGGTCCTCGGAGGCGAAGACCGCCGAGCCTGCCACGAGCAGGTTCGCCCCCGCGCGAGCGCACGGCCCGACCGTCTGCTCGTGCACCCCGCCGTCGACCTCGAGCGCGACCCCGTCGGGGAGCATGGCCCGCAGCCGCTCCAGCTTGGACAGCGAGGCGTCGATGAACTCCTGCCCGCCCCAGCCCGGGTTGACGCTCATGCACAGCGCGAGGTCGAGGATCCCGTCGGCGATCACCTCCTCGAGGACGACGACCGGCGTCGACGGGTTCAGCGCCACACCGGCCGTGCAACCCGCCTCCCGAACCGCCCCGAGCACGTAGTGCAGGTGGGGGGTGGCTTCGGCGTGGACGGTGATGTTGTCTGCGCCGGCGCGGGCGATCTCGGGCACCTGGCGCTCCGGGTGCTCGATCATCAGGTGCACGTCGACGAGGCCGCCGGCATCGTGCACCCGCTCGGCGACCGCGCCCACAGCCAGGGACCCGAAAGTGATCGGAGGCACGAAGTGGCCGTCCATCACATCCACGTGGATGACCCGCGCCCCGGCGCTCAGCACCTCATCCACCTGGGCCCCGAGCCGCGAGAAGTCCGCGGCGAGGATCGAAGGCGCGATGTGCAGGTCCCGCAGGCGGGTCATACCGCCCGCAGCATGCTGCCCTGGCAGTGATTGCAGGCCACGATCGCGGTGCTCGACATGCGCACGATCGTCGAGTGCTCACCGCAGTTCGGGCAAACGGACACGAGCTCGAAGCGCTGCAGGCAGTACACGCAGCGGTAGCGGCCGGGGACGGCGGTCGGCCTGAGCCACGGCTCGCCGCAGCTGGGACAGGCCGGCCCGAGCTTGACCGTCGAGTCGCTCATCCTCTCCAAGCGTATCCAGGACCGCGGCGGGGCCGGCTGCGGCCTGCGTCACAGTGCTGCGATGAATGGCGCTCCCGCCGCCTACAGCGCGGTTGATCGAAATTCATGCCCGCTCCGCGCGCCGGAGCCGGGCGATGAAGAAGCCGTCGGTGCCCTCGCGGTCGGGCAGCAGCTGCAGATACGGCCCGACGGCGGCACCGGCGTAGTCCGGATGGCGCTCGGCCAGCGGCTCGGCCACGAACCCGGGCTCCGAGGCCAGAAACCCCTCCACCACCTCGAGCCCCTCGGCAGCCGAGATCGTGCACACCGAGTAGACGAGCGCCCCGCCGGGAGCCGTCATCCGGGCGCCGGCGGCCAGGATCCGCCCCTGAAGCTCCGACAGCTCCGCGATCGCCTCCTCCGAGGCTCGCCAGCGGATGTCGGGCCGGGACTGCAGGGTGCCGAGTCCGCTGCAGGGCGGATCGACGAGCACCGCGTCGAAGCCGGCAGCCGCCTGGATCGCCTCGGGCGCGTCCGGCGTCCCCGCAGCGGCCGCGTCGGCCTCGAGCACCGCCACCGCCGCCGTCCCCATCCGCTCACAGGTCTCGCGCAGCGACGCCGCCCGGCCGGGGTTTCGCTCGACGGCCACGACCCGCCCGGCGCCGAGGGCCGCGAGGTGCGTCGTCTTGGCCCCCGGCGCGGCGCACAGATCGAGCACGCGAGCGCCGGCGGGCGGATCCAGCGCCCGGCTCACGAGCATCGAGCCCCGGGACTGGGGCATGATCGCTCCGGCTCGCCACGGCTCCGAGCCGTGCGCGTCGAAGGCCCCTTCGACCACGAGCCCTTCGGGGATCCCCGGCGCGGGGTGCGTGAGCACCGGCAGCAGTGCCGCCGTGAGGGCTGCGGGCTCGGCGAGCAGCGTGTTCACCCGCAGCGCGTTCTCGGCGGGCGCGTTCACGGCCGCCAGCAGCGAGCGGGCTCTCGAGGCGCCGAGCTCTGAGAACCACCGCCGGGCCAGCCACGCCGGCACCGAATGCAGGATCGCCGCCCCTTCAGGACCGGAGTCGTCGAGCTCGGCCAGAACGGCGCGTCCCTCCCGTGCCGCCCGCCGCAGCACCGCGTTCACAAGCCCCGCCCCGCCCCGGCTGAGCGGCTTGACGAGCGCGACGCTCTCGTTCACCGCGGCGTGGTCGGCGATCCCGTCCATGAACAGCAGCTGGAACATCCCGAGGCGCAGCGCCGCCAGCACCGCGGGCTCGAGCCTCTCCACCGGCCGGCTCGAGAACCGCGCGATCACGAAGTCGAGCGTCGCCCGCCGCTGCACCGTGCCGTATACCAGCGCCGTGGCCAGCGCTCGCTCGCGCGGCTCGAGGTCGGCCGCGGCGGCGTGCAGCGCGCGGTCGGCGTAGGCCCCCTGCTCGAACACCCGGCGCACGACCTCAAACGCGCACGCCCGGGCCCCTCCGCTAGCGCCGGCGGCCACGCACGAAGTCCTCGCCGCTCATCTCCCGGCGGCCCGCCGGCTGCACCGTCACGAGCTCGAGCGCGCCCTGGGCGCAGCCGACCAGCGGCCGCCCGCCGTCGTAGGAGAGCGTGCCCGGAGCGAGCGAGTCCTGCACGGCCCGAGCCTCCTTGACCCCCAGCAGCTCACCGCCGGGCAGCTCGAGCTGCGCGCCGATGTGCGGGTGAAGCGCCCGCACGACGCGCTCGAGCTCGGCCGCCGCACGTCCGGGATCCAGCCGGCGGTCTGCGGCGGTGATCTTCTCGGCGTAGGTGGCCTGGGACTCGTCCTGTTCGGTGAATGGGGGGTTGTGTTCGAGGGCGTGCACGAGCAGGGCCGACCCCAGCTCCTCCAGGCGCTCGGCCAGAGTTCCGTACGTGTCGTCGGGGGCGATCGGGGTCCGCTCCTGCGCGCACACCGGCCCGGCGTCGAGCCCCTCGGTCACGCGCATGATCGAAACCCCGGCGGTCTCGTCGCCGGCCATGATCGCCCGCTCGATCGGCGCCGCGCCGCGCCAGCGCGGCAGCAGCGAGGGATGGACGTTCAGCATCGAGTAGCGCGACAGCAGCGGCTCCCTGATGAGCGCCCCGTACGCGCACACGCAGACCGCATCGGCCCCCGCCGAGTCGATCAGCTCGACCGCCTCGTCGGTGTTGATCGATTCGGGCTGGGCGAGCTCGAGCCCGAGCTCGCGCGCCACCCCTGCCACCGGGGGCGAGGTCAGCTTGCGCCCGCGTCCGGCCGGGCGGTCCGGGCGGGTCAGCACGAGCCGCGGCCGGTGCGGCCCGAGCGCGAGATCGCGCAGCACCGCGGCCGCGAACTCAGAGGTGCCCAGGTAGACCGTGCGCAAGGGCGCGAGGATCAGGCGGCCGACTCGGCGGCTTCGCGCAGCGTGCGCATCGCCTGCTTACGCTGCTCGCGCGAGGCCCGATCGAGGATCAGGACCCCGTCGAGGTGGTCCAGCTCGTGCTGGATCACCCGCGCCTCGAGCCCGGAGGCCTCCACGACGATCTCATCGCCGTGCTCGTCGTGAGCACGCACGCGGATGTGGATCGGGCGCTCGACGTCGAGCAGCACGGACGGCAGGCTGAGACATCCCTCCTCCGCGGTCTCGCTCTCCTTGCCCGACCACTCGATCTCGGGATTGACGAGCGCGGCCACCGGCGCCTGCTGGTGGACGCGATAGACCAGGACGCGGTTCAGGACGCCGACCTGCGTGGCCGCCAGCCCGACGCCGAGCGCGTCGTTCATGAGCGCGCCCATGCGCCGCACCTCCGTGCGCAGGGCATCGTCGAACACGCGCACGGGGCGCGCGGTCGTTCGCAGCACCGGGTCGCCGAACTGGCGGACCTGGGAGAGCGCCACCCGGCGACGCTCGGCAACCTCGGGATCGAGCTCCTCCTCGGGCTCGACCTCGACCTCTTCGACCTCGCCGACCTCTTCCGACACCCGACGGAGTCTATTGGGGATCAACGTCCACGCTGATGCTCACCTCGCGCCGCGAGGCCGCCACCGCGTGGCGCTCCACGGCCCGCCCGACGGCCTCGATCGCGGCCGCCCGCTCGCGCGATTTGATCACCAGCTGGCTGCGGAACTTGCCCCGCAGCCGGAACAGCGGCGCCGGGCCGAGCACGGATCCGGCCGCCAGGCGGATCTCGTCGTGCAGCTCTCTGGCGAGCTCGTCGGCCGGGGGCGCCTGGTCGGCCGCGCACACGATCCGGATGAGCGTCGCGAACGGCGGATAGCTGAGCGCGCGGCGCACCTCGAGCTCGTGCTCGAGGAAGCCATCGGCGTCGTGGCCGGAGGCGAACACGATCGAGCGGGCGTCCGGCGCCAGCGTCTGCACGAGCACGCTCCCGCCCGCCTCTCCCCGCCCGGCACGTCCGGCCAGCTGGGTGATCAGCGCGAACGTGCGCTCCTCGGCGCGGAAGTCGGGAAAGCGCAGCGTCTGGTCGGCATCGAGCACGACGCCCAGCGTCACATCGGGGAAATCATGGCCCTTGGCCACCATCTGCGTGCCCACGAGCAGCCCGCGCTCGGCGGCGCCGAAGGCCTCGAGCGTTCGCAGGACGCGGTCCTTCCCCACGACGACGTCGGCGTCCAGGCGGAAGACGGGAAAGCCGTCCTCGCCGAGCGCGGCGCGCAGGTCGTGCTCGAGGCGCTCGGTCCCGGCGCCGTGGCGGGCCACCGACACCGAGCCGCACTCCGGACAGCGGTCCGGGACCCGCTCGCGGTGGCCGCAGTGGTGACAGGTGATGCTCGCCCCGGCCCGATGGAGCACCAGCGCGACCTCGCAGTTGGGGCACATCCACACGTGCCCGCACGCGCGGCAGGAGAGGAAGTTCGACCAGCCGCGCCGGTTCAGCAGCACGATCGCCTTGCCGCCCGAGCGTCGCACGTCGGCCAGGGCGGTGCGGGTGCGGGGGTGCAGCGGGTGGTGGGCGCCGCGCATGTCCAGGACCTCGACCGGCGGCATCGGGCGGCCGTCGACGCGGCGCGGCAGCCGCAGCCGCGTGAGGTGCAGGGCGCTCTCGGGGCGGGGAGTTGCGCTGCCGGCGATCACCGTCGCGCCGTGCTGCTGCGCCCGGCGCAGCGCGACCGTGCGGGCGTCGTAGCGGGGGTCGCCCTCGTGCTTGTAGGAGCCGTCGTGCTCCTCGTCGATCACGATCAGCCCGATGTCCGGCAGGGGCGCGAAGACCGCCGAGCGCGGTCCCACGCAGACCCGGGCCTGGCCCGAGCGCAGCGCCAGCCACTCGTCGTGACGCTCGCCCGCGCTGAGCGCCGAGTGCATGACCGCAACCACGTCGCCGAAGCGGTCCCGGAAGCGCCCGAGGGTCTGCGGGGTGAGCGCGATCTCCGGGACGAGCACGATCGCCGTCAGTCCGCGCTCGAGCACGTCCTGCACCGCGCGCAGGTAGACCTCGGTCTTGCCCGAGCCGGTGACGCCGTGCAGCAGGAACCGGCCCCCACCGGCGCGCACGGCATCGAGCGCCGCCTGCTGCTCGGGCGTGAGCCGGCTCACCGCCCCGCTCGCGCCCACCCGCCCCGTCGCCGGGCGCCGGCGCTGGGGACGGGGGTCGATTGCGACAAGGCCCCGCCGCTCCAGGCGCCGCAGCGCTCCGGTGCCCAGGCGGGCGGCCACCACCGGGCCGGTCTCGAGGCCCGCGAGCAGCCCGCGCTGGGCGTCGGTGAGCGCGGTTCCGTCCTGCAGCGCCTCCCGCCCGGCGGGCGTGAGCTCGGCGGTCAGCACGAGCTTGGCGCCGGAGGTGCCGGGCGCGAGCATCAGGCTGAGCGCGCGGGCGACGGTCGAGCAGTATTCGCGGGCGATCCAGCCCGCCAGGGCGACCAGGTCGGCCGGCAGTCCCGGCCCGAGCACCGCCTCGGGCTCGAGCAGGCGCTCGGGTTCGAGCTCCGAGCGATCCGCCAGCTCGGTGACCACGGCCAGCGTGTGCGTATGGGCGAACGGCACGCGCAGCAGCGAGCCGATCCCCACCTCGACCGCCTGCTCGCTCGTCAGCCGGTAGTCGAACGGGCCCCGCAGCGCACGGGTGCGGGTCAGCGGCTGCACGCGGGCGATGTTCACTCCCCGAATGTAGGCTGAGCGACGGATGCGCAGCGAGCCCGGCGAGCAGATCCTGTTCAGCGCCCACCCCGCCTGGCGCTCGATGCTCGGGCTGTCCGCGCGCGGCCTGCTGCTATCCGTGCTGGCCGGGGTGGTGGCGGGGATCGTGACGCTGATCGCGGCCGGTCACGTCCAGGCCGGCTGGGTCGTGGTCGCAGTGGCTGTCGTGTTCCTGGCCTCGCTGTTCATGGTCGCCTTCCGCCGCGCCCAGACGAGGTACACGGTCACCGATCGGCGGCTGGTGATCGAGCGCGGCGTGCTCGGGCGCGACTGGCAGGAGACGCGCCTTGAGCGCGTTCAGAACGTGGCCGCGCGGCAGAGCTTCCCGCAGCGCCTGCTGCGGGTGGGCAGCGTGCACTTCGACACCGCCGCGGGCGCCGACTACGACTTCTCCTTCCACGGCGTGAGCCGTCCCGCCGAGCTCGTGCAAACGGTCAATCGCGCCCTGAACATGTAGGCCGGGGTGCATGCACCCCGGCCCCGACCGGTGCATGCACCGGTCGGCGGGTGGGCGCATGCGCCCACCCGGACAGCATTAGACGTGCAGAGCCGTGGCGCCCAGGCCGGCGGCCTCGCGCAGCGCCTGCGCCTTGTCGGTGCGCTCCCAGGTGAAGTCGTGGTCCTCGCGCCCGAAATGCCCGTAGGCCGCGGTCTTCTGGTAGATCGGCCGGTGCAGGCGCAGATACTGGCGGAACGCGCCGGGGCGCAGGTCGAAGTGCTCGCGCACGAGCTCGAGGATCCGCCCGCGGCCGATCTTCTCGGTGCCGAACGTCTCGATCATCACCGACACGGGGTGGGCCACGCCGATCGCATAGGCCACCTGCACCTCCACACGGTCGGCCAGCCCCGCCGCAACCACGTTCTTGGCCACATACCGCGCCGCATACGCCGCGCTGCGGTCGACCTTGCTCGGGTCCTTGCCGCTGAACGCGCCGCCGCCGTGGCGGGCCATGCCGCCGTAGGTGTCGACGATGATCTTGCGCCCGGTCAGGCCGCAGTCGCCCATCGGGCCGCCGATCACGAACCGGCCGGTCGGGTTGACCAGGAAGTTGCGGTGCAGCTTGCGCGCGTCGTAGAGGTCCTCGGGCAGCACCTTCTCGACCACGTGCTCCCACAGGTCCTCGCGCAGCACCGACTCGGCGCCCTCGCGGTGCTGGGTCGAGATCAGCACCTTCTCGATCTCGACCGGCTTGCCGTCGGCGTAGCGCACGGTGACCTGCGTCTTGCCGTCCGGTCGCAGGTAATTGACGATCTCGGCCTTGCGGATGTCAGCCAGGCGCTTGGCCAGCTGGTGGGCCAGCGAGATCGGCAGCGGCATCAGCTCGTCGGTCTCGTTGGTGGCGTAGCCGAACATCATCCCCTGGTCGCCGGCGCCGGCGATGTCGAGCTCGTCCTCGTCGCCCGGCTCGGT
>Ga0070735_10002564_pt1 | contig 16389 bp, 8 predicted proteins | sample Coa_R1_FD_66443 | JGI IMG/M metagenome (GOLD analysis project Ga0070735, IMG submission 66443) | Surface soil microbial communities from Centralia Pennsylvania, which are recovering from an underground coalmine fire - Coalmine... | ecosystem: Environmental > Terrestrial > Soil > Unclassified ... | reverse complement strand
CCCAGTTGATCCAGCAGCGCCGAAACAGCCGCGATATCGGCATAGGCAAAGTCGCGTTCCAATTTGCGCAGGCTGCTCATGGGTTTACTCCTCCTGCGATTGACGCCGGCTCGGGACCGAGCGCGGCTATGGCTGCGGTGTCATCGGCGACATCTTCCAGGCGGACCTGCAGCATGCCCTTCCAAAGATTGTCGACGCGGCGGTGCGAGAACAGTCCAAGCCAGTATCGAGTCAAGTTCACCATGACTTCGGCAGACCCGTCGAGGTCAATGGGGAAGGCATCAAGGTGGAATGCGGTTTTCACCTGTGTGCGGTCAAAGAGTTGTACGTTCGCGTAGAAATGTTTCATCAGGCCCTCGCTGTCCTGAATCCCCCGCGGACGGTAAAGATAACTTACCACGTCTAGGTCCTTCGGGTCTTTACTTTCCACAAAGCTACCATCGAGCCATTGAAAACCACGATCAAAACCCACATTACGCAGGGCGGCGCGATGCCGCAGCCAACCGCGAAGAATGGTCCTACGCCGGTCAGTAAGGCCCAACGTCGTCACTACTTCTAACGCCGACACGGCATAAGGGGTCATATCCTGCACGGCACCGCCAGGACCGTCAGGTCCGACATAGGGTGGCAAGACGCCGTCAATGGTGAAGCTCGGGATGGGCATGGGAAGGTTACTAGCCTATCAGTGTAAGAGGCGCACGCACGTTGCCCGAGAGACCCGCTCGGTCATTGGATAGCCGGCCGATATGCGGGCAGCGGAGGCTGCATGTCGGTAATCATACGATTTTCGGCGGACGTGCCTCATCTGGGCCTACATCACTTGGACTTGCCCGTCTCCGACGGCTTGATGGACATTGTTTGAGCGATGGCAGCGCGAAGATGAGCGGCGTCTGGTCCATCTTCGGCCAAACGCTGCGCCAGCACGCGGATCAGCTCGCCATTTGCATCAGCGCCGCTTGCTCGCGAAATCCCCGCCTTCCGCCCTCTTTCCTCGACTGGCTTGCCGGCGAGAGCGGCGGCGATCCTCTTGCTTACTCTGTTGGCTGCGCGCTTGGATGGATCGTTCTGCACGTGGGCATAGATAGCGGTAGATCGCGGATTTGCGTGGCCGAGGATCGCGCCGGTAAGCGCGAGTGCTTCGCCCGTTGACGTGGCCGTCGCTCCTATCGTGTGTCTCAGCGTATGCGGGGTAACGCCTGGAAGTCCGGCCTTCTTGATTGCCTTGGCCCACATCGTCTTGATGCCCTGGAAATGGCCATCGCCGCGTTCCGCCGGAAAGACAAAGTCGCTGCCGTCTTCTCTGTCGATGCTCTTGAGGAGTGCCACAGCCGCAGCGCCAAGCGGGCGGATGGATCTTCCGGTCTTGGTGTCGTCGAGTTCGAGGAGGCCCTCGGCGAGGTTTACCTCCGACCATTTCAGAGCGGCGATCTCGTTGCGCCGACAGCCCGTCAAAGCCCATAGGCGGGCAATGTTCAATGCCTTCTGATTGGCGCCTTCCCGCTGAAGCTCGTCGAGTGCTGCGCCCAACTGCGAGACCTCCTCCAGCGTGAGAAACCGCTCCCGCTGATTGTCAGTCTTCCGCACCGCGGCGGTTTCGCAGGGATTGCGGGAGACGATCTCGCTTCGCGCCGCGAAGCTGAACACGGCCGAAAGGTCGCGCACGACCTTGCGTGCAATGCCCTCGCCGCCGCGGATAATGACGCGCTTGCGTGGTCCGACCTTTTCATCGCGCGCGGTCTTGCCTGCCGCGATGTCGCGCACGAAACGCTCGATATCACCGGCGTTGACTTCAGTAACCCGCTTGTGGCCAAGCAACGGAACAACATGGTTTCGCAGGCGCGCCAGGGTGAATTGCTTGGTGAGCGGCTTCATCGGTTCGCCCTGGCGCTTGCCGCGCTGGACGACGCAGCCTTCCTCTTCATAGAGATCAATCAGCCCGCTCATTCTCATCTCGATGCGCTTCGCCCGCCGTTCGTCGGCGGGATCTTCGCCCTTGGCCACTCCGCCAAGAATGGCCTTGGCTTGCTTGCGGGCCTGTTCCGGCGTCAGAGGCATATAGCGCCCCACGGTGACGAACCGCTGAGCGGCCGTGCGGCCGCCGCCTTCGGCACGATATCGGACGATGAAGGTTTTGGCGCCGCTCTTCTCGACCCGCAGGCCAAACCCTGACAGGACGCTGTCCCAGACGTAGTAGCGACCGTCCTTCGGTAAGGCCGCGTCCACCACCCGTTTTGTCAGAAGAACCCCGACCCGCTTCGCCATCTCTCGTCCCCAACCTATCGCCCGCTCGCCGTCAACCCATCGATTTTTGGTCAACACCTGGTCAACACCGTGAGCGGAAATCGTGGGCATAGCCTAGCGGGTCGCGGCGTAGGCCGTCAACGTGAATCCAATTAATTCAATGATATAATAGGGTTCCAGGATACCCCGGGATACTCCAGAAAACCCCGCCGGTGACCTTGCCAAGGTTGGGGTCGAGGGTTCGAATCCCTTCGCCCGCTCCAGAATTTCCTAGGGAAATCAAGAGATTATAGAGGCCGCCATCAAAGCGGCCTCTTCGCGTTTTTGGGCCAGACACCACCCAGATACCACCGCGTGCCGAAGCTTCGATCGGCGTGGTGTACGGCGCTCCGTGCGGTGCGGGAGCAGGTCCGAACGTATCCCGGCTCCTGGCAGTGCTCGCCGGTGGCTTCGATCGACGGGATCAAAGTGGGACGTTTCGGAAAAGTTGCCTTCTGTGCGACATTAGGATGCCCGGAAGGAGAAACAGGCGTTCTCGCGGGAAGGCAGGGAGGGAGTTTGCCGACATTCGAGGACATCAAACTTGGCGGGCGGTTGCGTGGCCTCGACGCCGCCGGTGTGGCAGAGGTTTCCCGGGTGGCACGCTTCGGCGCCGACGCCCTAAGCCTCGTCTTCCGGGTGAATGGCCGCGTGGGCGAGCGTCTCCGTTGCACTTGTGCTGCAAGTCGCGGAACATGAGTGTCTTTTTAGAATTGAGAGAATAAGGCCGAGGAGATCGCTCCAGGCGAGTCGATCAAAATCGAGAAAACTATGATGCGGGGGAACGTGCGGGCGGCCATCGAACCGGGAAGTTTTGTCGAACTTCGCGGGCGACCATGGCTCGTGGAAGAGTTGCGCGGCGAAGCGAGCGACCTTCAGACCTTCCGCCTATCCTGCATCTCCGATGATGCCCAAGGAGAGCAACTCGAAGTCATTTGGGACGCCGAGATCGGTGCGGTCGTGCTCGACGAGGATGGGTGGAAAAGCGTCGGGCAGGGGGCGCCGGACAGCGCGGAAGTTTTGGCGGCCTATCTCCGTGCCATACGATGGCGGTCAGCCTCCGCCGCTGATCGGGATCTGCTGCAGGCGCCTTTCCGGGCAGGCATTCGGCTCGATGCTTACCAGCTTCTGCCGCTGCGCAAGGCGTTGCGGCTCCCCCGCGTCAATCTCCTGATTGCGGATGATGTGGGCCTCGGCAAGACTGTTGAGGCAGGTCTTGTCACGCGCGAATTGTTGCTGCGACGGCGGATCGATTTCATCACCATCGCCGTCCCGCCGGCGATGACGATCCAGTGGAAGGATGAACTCGAAGCGAAATTCGGTCTCGCATTCGAGATCATCGATAGAGAACGGATCGGTGAGTTGCGACGTCTCCGCGGCTTCTCTGTGAATCCTTGGGCGACCGGCTCTCGCTTCATCGTCTCGCATCGCTTGCTGACCGATGAAGTGTACACCGCTGGTCTGCGCGACGTACTGGGCGAATTCCGGCCCCGAGCCTTGTTCATTCTTGACGAAGCACACCACGCTGCGCCGTCTGCAGGCGTTCGCTATGCCATTTCAAGTCAGCTCACGAAGGCGGTTCGCGAGTTGGGGGAGCGGTTCGAGCACCGCCTGTTCCTAACAGCGACGCCTCACAACGGGCATTCCAACAGCTTTTCGGCATTGCTTGAGATGCTCGACCCGCAGCGCTTCACGCGAGGGGTCGAGGTCCGGCCGAAGGATCTCGAACCCGTCATGGTGCGGCGGTTGAAGGCTGATCTCCGTCGTCTCGGCGAGGCATTCCCCGAGAGGATCATTGAGGCAGTTCGCATCGCGGGCTTACCGGAGGATGCGCCGGAGCTTGATCTGGCGCGCCGGCTCGCCGCCTACGGCGACCTGCGCATGAACCGTATCGCCAGTCTTTCCGGCCAAAAGGCGTCAATGGCAAAACTCGCCTTTGTTGGTCTTCAACAGCGATTGCTTTCATCGGTAGCCGCATTCGCTCGAACTCTGAAAGTTCATCGCGCAACATTGCAGCGCATGCTGGAGGGCGAAGAGGCTAGCCGGGTTGCAGTCGCGGCGCTCGCGTTCGTGGAAGGCCCGGCAAGTGAAGACAGCGTCGAGCTCGGCCTGGAGGATGATAGTGCTGAGAGAGCCATCGACGCGGATGATGACGCGACCGTGGAGGCCGCCTCGGCTCTCGGCGCCGCTGGTGCCGCGAAAGCTGATCTGCGCAGCGAATTGAAGGCGGTCGACGAAATGTTGGCGATTGCAGAGCGCCACGCTTCACAGCCGGATGCAAGAGTCCATTGGCTGGTTGACTGGATTAACGCGAACCTGCTTTCCGGTCGGAACTGGAATCGCCGGCGCCTCATCATCTTCACGGAATACGAGGACACAAGGCGGTGGCTCGAACGGCGTATCCGGGAGGCGATGGCTCATACTGATCACGCCGATGACCGCATCGGCGTCTTCACCGGTGCGACCGGGGCGGATCGACGGGAAGAGGTCAAACGCGCCTTCAATGCTGATCCGGACGTCGAACCGCTGCGCATTCTCATTTGCACCGACGCGGCGAGGGAGGGGATCAATCTCCAGACCTACTGTGCCGACCTTATCCACTTCGATTTACCGTGGAACCCCTCAAGGCTGGAACAGCGCAACGGCCGTATCGATCGTAAGCTTCAGCCAGCCAAACAAATCGTCTGCCGCTATTTTAGCTATGAGCAGCGTGAAGCCGACATCGTCTTGGAAGCGCTGGTTCGGAAAACGGAGACGATCCGCGAACAACTTGGCTCTGTTGGACAGGTGATCGAAGACCGCATCGTCAAACGGCTCGCCGAAGGTGGGATCGGTCGGGGTCAGGCGGTGGCGATCGCTCGTGCGATCTCGGAAGAAAGCGATGCCGAGCGGCTCAATCGCGCGCGCGCCGAAATGGACGACGATGAGCGTGTGAGGCATGAGCGGTTGTTGAAGGAGCAGACGGATTTGCAGCGCGCCCTCGAACGATCGCGGGAACGCGTCGGGGTCGATCCGGAAGAGCTGCAACGCGTGGCATCTGCCGCCTTGTCACGCGCCGGCTTTGCCCTTGAGGGCGCGCGTGGAGCATCGATCGGTAGCGTTGCGACCTTTCGGCTCGATCCTGCAGATCCAGCTTTCACGAGCGATGCGGGTTGGGAGGAGGTATTCGATGACCTCCGGGTTCGTCCGCGTAAGCGCGGTGAGCGCCTGGGAGATTGGCGGCGTGCTGCGCCGATCCGGTCGATCGCTTTCAAGCCACCCATCCTGAGCGATGGCCGCGATGCTGACGATGTGGTGCAGGTGCATCTCGAACATCGGCTTGTCCGTCGACTTCTGTCGCGCTTCCTCAGCCAAGGCTTCCAGTCAAAGCTCTCGCGAGTGTCCGTAATTTATGGGCCGGGCGCACAGCCCCGCGTAGTACTGATGGGACGCTTGGCCGTGTTCGGTGCTGGCGCCACCCGTCTGCATGAGGAGGTAATCCCGGTCGCGGCGATCTGGACAGAATCGGAGCGGGACCGAAAGCCGCTCCGAGTGTTGGGTGAGAGCGGCGAAGAGAAGACGCTGAATCAACTTGAAGCCGCGCTGCGCGACGCGCGGGAAGCGCCCACCACCGCCATCGCCCGTATCCAAACCCTCGTCGCTCAGGATATCGCTGATCTTGTCCCCACCCTGGAAAAGATTGCGGCCGAGCGGTTGGAAGCCGTTGCTATACAGCTCGCGAAGCGCGGTGAGGAGGAAGCACGATCGCTGTCGGACCTTCTCGAACAACAGCGATCACGGATCGCCGGCGCCGCAAAGGAGTTCGAACCCAGCCAGCTCATGCTCGACCTGGTGCCTGAGGAACGTCGGGAGCGAGAAGCCGACCGGCGACATTGGGAAAGTCGGCTAACGAGGCTCGAACGAGAGCTGCGTGAAGAACCGCGGCGTCTGCGCGATTCCTATGAAGTGCGCGCCCATCGCTTGGAACCGGTTGGGCTCGTCTATCTCTGGCCGGTCTCCGGGTGAGTTCGATGGCGGCGGATATCAATCGGGATCCGGACCTCGAATGGCTTGACCATGTACCGCCAGTCGGTCTCGTGGTCGCACCCACTCTTCTCCAGGAGTTGGGGTTGTCACCGCTACGCCAAACGCCGATCGACACCGGCGTGGTTGCCGAATTTCTCGGATCGGATGCTTCCAGGCCCGCCCTCTCCGATCCTTGGGCGTTCGTGGAGCAGGTGCTTGGCTGGGAGGCGCGCCATGTCGCGGGGGCACCTGGCGGCCCGCCCCTTCCCGATGATGACCTATTCGTTGTCCTTCGCGAGCATGGCACCACGCTCCGGCCCAGTTGGGCTGTCGCTGAGCTTGGCAAGGGGGAACGCCCCTGGCAGCTCCTCGTCCGCATCGAGGCGCCGGGCGTCGATCCGGACGCACGCAACGCTCTCGACGGCTGGGAAGCCACGCCACATCAGCGCTTTGAGCGATTGTTGCGCGATACGGGCGTCTTTGCCGGTCTGCTGATTTCGGAGCGGGAGGAACGCAAAGACGACGAGGTCCGGTACTTTCCCGAATTTCGGCTGATCTACGCACCGCGCGGTGAGACTTCCGGCCACCAAAGCTTCCCGGTCCGCCCGATGGGCATGGTCGCGGGACGACCGATGCTCGGTGGCCTGAAGCTTCTGCTCGATCGCTTCCGCCTTTTTTCAGATTCCGACGATCGCCGACTTCCCGCACTTTTGAAGCGGAGCCGCGATGCTCAAGCATTGGTCTCCACGGCGCTCGCCGAACAGGTCCTCGGCGCGCTCCACGAACTCTTGCGGGGATTGGACCATGCCGAGCCCGCACTCATCCGCGAACTGGCGGCGAGCCGCCCAGATTACCTTTATGAAGGCTTGCTCGCCGTCCTGATGCGTCTCGTGTTCGTGCTCTACGCCGAAGACCGAGATCTCCTGCCGTCGCGAACTGATGCGCGGGCACGGGAGATCTATGAGACGAGCTATTCGGTGCGCGGCCTTTACGCCAAACTCACGGGAGACGCGGCGCTCAATCCCGACACGATGGACGAGCGCCGCGGCGCATGGGGCGGTCTGCTGGCACTGTTTCGCCTGATCCATAAAGGCCACAAGACGCGCTTTGTACAAGCGCGCGGCGGCAAACTCTTCGATCCCAATGAGTTCCCATTCCTGGAAGGACGAACCTCGAAGGATGATCCGCCGCGAGTCCTCACCGTTTCTGACGGATGTCTGCTGCGCATCCTCGAAGGGCTGATGACCCTGAAGCTGCGGGGCGCCGAGCGCCAGCGCCTGTCCTACCGGACGCTCGATGTCGAACAGATCGGCTCGGTCTATGAGACGGTGATGGGCTTCACCGTGGAAGCCGCCAAGGGCCGGATGCTCGCCATCAAGGCCGGCAAGAACAACAAGACGCCGGTGTTTGTCGCGCTTGATGATCTGCTCGCCAAGAAGGGCAAGGAGCGGATCAAAGATTTGAAGGAAAGCATCGGGCGTTCGCTGACGGCGAACCAGGGCAAATCGGTTGAGAATGCGAAGACCGCGGACGATCTCGCGGCGGCGCTCGATAGCATGGTCGACGAGCGCGGCTCGCCGCGCCACGCGATTGCGCCGATCGGCACGCCGATTCTGCAACCGACCAATGAACGGCGCCGCACCGGGAGCCATTACACACCGCGTTCTCTAACAGCACCGATTGTGAAACATGCGCTGGAGCCCGCCTTCGATCGCCTGGGTCCAGATGCAACGCCGGAACAAGTGTTGGAGCTGAAGGTCTGTGATCCTGCCATGGGCTCAGGCGCCTTTTTAGTGGAGGCTTGCCGCGCGATCGGCGAGCGTTTGGTTGCCTCCTGGGCGCGCTGGCCCGACACCCGTCCCACGATTCCAGCCGACGAGGACGAGGAACTTCATGCTCGCCGTCTTGTCGCGCAACGCTGCCTCTATGGTGTCGACAAGAATCCACGCGCGGTCGATCTCGCGCGCTTGTCCCTCTGGCTCGCGACGTTGGCGCGCGATCATGAGTTCACCTTCCTCGATCACGCGCTGAAATGCGGCGATAGCCTTGTCGGGTTGACGCGCGAGCAGATCACCCCTCTCCATCGGAATCGTGGCGAGGGATTACCGCTCTTCGGCGCTCTGGTGCGCGAGCGGATCGAAGCCGCCGTCAATGGCCGGCAGGAAATCCGCGAGGCACCTGATGATGTCGCTCGGGCCGTACAAGAAATCCGCTACCGGCAGGTGGAGAGCCGGCTCGACAATGTACGGCTGATAGCCAACGCCATCGTGGCGGCGTTCTTCTCGGCCGATAAACCGAAGGCACGCGAGGCGAAGCGGCAGGAAATCGAAAGTTGGGCCAATGGTCCGGCAGCGGAGATGTGGCCAAGGTTGGAGACTCTCGCAGAGACCCTTCGATCCGGTGCCCAGCCCATCGTGCCATTTCATTGGCAGATCGAGTTTCCAGAAGTGTTCGCCCGCGACAACCCGGGCTTCGACTCGATCACTGGAAACCCACCGTTCCTCGGCGGTCGGCGAATTTCGGGGGAATTTGGAGACGCCTATAGAGATTGGTTGCTCGAGATTCATACGAATTCTCATGGCAATGCTGACTTGGTAGCACATTTCTTCCGACGCTCTTTCGCGTTGCTGCGACGCGGGGGCTGCTTTGGTTTGATCGCTACAAACACGATTCGCCAGGGAGACACCCGCTCTTCCGCGTTGGAGCCAATACTCGGCGCCTCGGGTTGCATCGCGAGGGCAACCCGCCGCCTTAAGTGGCCCGGCGAGGCGGCAGTGGTTGTGTCGGTGGTCCATATTGTCAAAGGGCCAGCCACACACTCGATCCTCGACGGTCGAACAGTGCGACGTATCTCGGCTTATCTGGTAGAGGGCGAGTTCGACAATTCCCCAGCGAGATTGGCCGCAAATTCCGGAAGGTCCTTTATTGGATCAGTCCTGCTAGGGATGGGGTTCACGTTCGATGATCAAAATAACAGAAAGGGGAAATCATCGTCCATCGACGATATGCACGAAGTTATCGGGTTGAATAAGAAGAATTGCGAGCGAATATACCCGTTCATTGGCGGCGAAGAAGTCAATAACGAACCTACTGCTGCTCACCATCGGTACGCCTTCAACCTGAGTGACCTTTCAGAGGAAGAAGCTGAAAGGCAGTATCCAGATCTGTTTGAAATTGCACGAGTGCGCGTAAAGCCTCAGAGGGCGTTGGTCAAGCGCGACACCTACAGGCTAAACTGGTGGCGGTTTGCCGAACCGCAAGCCGCGTTGTACCGAGCAATCGAGCCAATCCAATGCGTCCTTGCTACAAATTGTGGAGCATCTCCGCATCTAGGATTTGTGTTCCTACCGAAAGCTATTGTCTACGCTCATACGCTGACTGTCCTGACTTTCGATACATCGTCACCCTTCGCCGCCCTCCAATCCCGCATCCACGAACTCTGGGCACGGTTCTTCTCGTCTACGCTCGAAGACAGGCTGCGCTACACGCCATCCGACTGCTTCCGCACCTTCCCCTTTCCCGAGAATTTTGAAGCCGATCCAATTCTTGAAACCACAGGGAATACCTATCACACCTTCCGCGCCAAATTGATGATCGACCGCGCCGAAGGTCTGACAAAAACCTACAACCGCTTCCACGCACGCGGCGAAAATTCCCCGGACATCGCCCGCCTGCGGACGCTCCATGCCGAAATGGATGCCGCCGTGTTCCGTGCCTATGGCTGGGACGATCTCGCTGATCGTGCCGTGCCCGAGTTTATCGAACAGGAAGCCGACGAAGGCAAAACGCCGAAAACCCGCCTCGATTGGCCGTCGGAGTTCAAGGACGAGGTTCTTGCCCGCTTGCTCGCCCTCAACGCTGAACGCGCCGCCGCCGAACGCGCGGCTGGGCTCACCGCCGCACTTGAGGATGATGACAAGGCGTTCGATGAGGATGGGGAGGTCGCGTGACCTCCCTCGATCCTACCGCCCCTTGTGTTTGAGGTAATCGCTCAAAGAATCCGCGCCCGTCCGGTCCAAAAGCGTGTCGAGGTGCATGTCCCCGCGCACCCCGGGAGCGAAGTTGTCGCCATATGTGTCCCGCAGCGTGTCCACGCGGGTATTGCCGTTCTTATGACGAATCTCGCCATCCTTGTCTCTGGCCCGGCCGTCGAGGCCAGGATGGCGCGGCTTGCTGGTCATATCGTAATCCTTTCATCCCGCCCTGATCCTGAATTGCGGGCCGTCCTCGGCAGGTAAGCGCGGCCGGCGGTTCGCAATATAATCTTGCATTCCGCTATTTGCAAGATTATATACAGCCAGGGAGGAGCCCTGCCATGACCCAACTCATCGGCGCGCGGATCAAGGCGCTGCGCGAGGAGCGTAAGCTGTCTCAGGATGATCTCGCGCGCGTGTTCGGCTTCAAGGACCGTCAGACCGTTTCCGCGATAGAGACTGGCGAACGCCGCGTCTCCGCCGAGGAACTCGTCATCGCCGTCGAGAAGCTCGGCGCGTCGCTGGACTATTTTACCGATCCGTTCTTGCTCGTCGGAGAGGGTAAATTCTCTTGGCGGCAAACCGATGTCGGGCCGCAGCGCCTCTCGGCCTATGAGCGCAGCGCCGGGCGATGGATCGCCGCGTTTCGTGCGGTCGCGCCCCGGGTGGGACGTGCCGCACCTCTCCTGCGCCGGGCGCTCGGGATCACACGGCATCAACGCTTCGAAGATGCCATGGAAGCCGGCGAGCGTTTCGTCGCCGAGTTCGGGCTCGGCGGCGTGCCAGCGGCGCGTCTGGTCGAGGTGATGGAGCGCGAGCTGGGGATCCTTGTGCTCATGGTGGACGCCTTGCAGGGGATTTCCGGCGCGGCCTGCCGCCTGCCGGAATTGGACGCGGTGCTGATCAATCGTCACGAGATCGCGGGCCGCCGGCATTTTGATCTGGCGCACGAGCTTTTTCACATCCTCACCTGGGACGCCATGCCACCCGAACACTCGGAAGAGGCGCAGGAGACGGGCGGCAATCGCGTAGAGCAGCTCGCTAACAACTTTGCGTCTGCCGTTTTGATGCCGGTGTCCGTGCTGAACCGGTTTGGGGATTGGTTCGAAGTCGCTCAAAACGATTTGGCAGCTCGTCTGAATGCCGCGGCCGATGAGTTGCAGGTCACGGCCTCTGCCTTGAAATGGCGGCTTGTCGCTCTGAATCGGTTGAAACTTGCTGTCGCGCGCGCGATTCCAGACGCGGCTTTGCGGAACAATGGGCGCGAGACGGTTCCGACCGCGGCGCCTCCGCTGTTCTCAAAACCTTTTATGGAAGTGATGGCCCTCGCCATCGACGCAGGTCGTGTCTCGGCACGGCGGGCGGCAGCGCTCCTCGATCTCACCGTCGATGATCTGGTAGATTTGTTCGCGACCCATGGGGTTCAGTCCCCGGTCGATCTGTGAGGAACCATGGCTCGCCATCCTGGCCCGGTCCTCATCGACACCAACGCCGTCATCGAGTGCTTTCGGGTGGGTTCCTGGCGCGCCCTTGCGGGTGGATATGGCGTTGAGACTGTCGAGGATTGCGTGACGGAAACGCAGACAGGATTCCAACGGCGGCACCCGGAACTGCAGATCGATGTCGCTCAACTTCGAGCGACGCTTAAAGCAATTCATCCGGTCAAGGATGCAGAACGCGCGGTTGTGGCGATTCGCGCGCCTGACATCGCATTGGATGTCGGTGAACGGTCGTTGTGGGCGCATGCTCTCGCGAGAGGAGATGCGTGGGTTCTATGCGGGCCTGACAAAGCCAGCTTGCGGTTTGGTGTTCGACTCGGGTTCAGAGATCGGCTCGTCGCTTTGGAGTCGCTGCTCGGTGCTGTCGGCCATCGACCTAAGGAGAATCTGAAGCTGGCTTACACGACCAAGTGGTTGGAAACAGTGCTCGGCGAACTGTTTATTTCGGAGGGAATGGGGCGGTCATGACAAGCTCGGTCGAGGTACGCGCCCATATTGTGGATGTCTTTCGCCGCGATCTAATCGGCCCCGGACCAAAAGATTCAGACCTAGCCACTGAGCGCTTGAACGAGAGTCCCGCGCGTTGGTATTTGGCCGGATTCCTAGCACCGGCAGAAGATCCGCTCGGCCTGGACGGGGGCGCCGATAAGGATGATCCTTCGGCTCAGGAAGAGATGGAAATCGAAGTCGAGGAGCCGGATACGGAGGTCGGCGGCGCGGCTGCCGACAATGAGGAGCCGGAAGTGCCGAATGCCCGCCGGCGCTTTCTTCCCTCATCTGTTGGATTGACCGTTCTCCTCGACCCGGCTGTCACGGCGATTGAAGCCTGTATCTCTTGGGGCGATTATCGGACCGAACCTCGGCTTCTTGAGGCAACCCTTCTTCCCGAGCCGTTGCCCGAACAACTCGGCGAGGATGGCAAACCCAAGCGAATCGAGCGTCCCCCCGTTGATTGGGTTCGGAGCACCAAGGAAAGAGTCGTTCATCTGCCGGTCCAAGAGGGGCGAGGCCGGCCAATCCTCGTACCGGAAAGCGCGGCCGAACAGCGTCGAGGCGGTGGTCTTGTATTGGAGACGCATTCGCGTCTGTTCAGCTACACGACGCCGGACGGCACGACAGAGCGTGTTCGTGCGTTGACGGTGTTCCTCGTCAATCGCCGCGCCGTTGTGCATCGCCTTTATGCCGATGTGAGCTACGCTTTTCAGGCGCGGCTCGAACTCGTCTGCCAAACGGGGTTTCGACCGCGCCGCGATCTATCCGGCTATCGAGCCGAGGATTGGGACCTGCGGATCGCCGATTTGCATTATCGTGACATGCGCGAATGGGCTGTTGGCCGCAACGCGGCAGCGAGTTGGGATGCGACCGAAAGTGCCACTGGCAATGTCATTCGCGTATGGACCGATCCCCTCCCGTCAGCGGAGGTCGAGCGCGTTGCCCCGAACGAAGACACCGAATTCAAGACTCGGGTTACGTTTGGAATGGAGAAGCTGGCACAGTTGGCCGAAGTCGATGGCATCGGACTTGGCGCGGCTTTGGCAGATCTTCCGAGCCTCTATGGGATATGGATTGACGCGGAGCGCGGGAAACTCGCGGGGCTTCCCACCCGCCGACGCGAAACGGGTGAGCGCCTCATCTCCGAGATGGAGATGGCTAAGAATAGAATTGCGAATGGCATCGATATCTTGACCCGAGATGGCAGGGCACGAACGGCCTTCCGCTTCATGAATCTGGCGGTCGCCATGGCAGCTCGCCGCCGTCTTGCGGGCGCTGCCGGTGATTCGAACGTATTGCCCGAACCGCAGTGGCGGCCGTTTCAACTTGCCTTCGTGCTTCTTAATCTGGCGGGTTTGATCGATCGGACGCATGTCGATCGTGAAACCGCCGACCTTTTGTTTTTTCCGACCGGCGGCGGCAAGACCGAGGCTTATCTTGGTCTCGCCGCCTTGGTGATCGCACATCGACGACTGTCCAGTTCCGGTGTGCTCGGAGCCGGCGTTGCCGTCATTATGCGTTATACATTGCGCCTCCTCACTCTCGACCAGCTCGCGCGTGCTGCGGGTGTCGTGTGCGCGCTTGAACTCATGCGCACCGATAGCAAGAACCTCGATGAAAGAGGGCGTCGTTTGCTTGGTGACTGGCCGATCGAGATCGGGTTGTGGGTCGGCTCCGACGCCTCCCCAAATAAACTCGGCGGCAAAGGGAAATCGGATGAGACAACAGCCGTGGGCCGTGTCCGGCGCTACCGCAACGGCCGTGACAAGCGCGCTCCGGCGCCTTTAAAGGCTTGCCCTTGGTGTGGAACTGAGTTCACGCCGTCTTCCTTCGCTTGCATGCCGAACGAGCATGCACCGACCAACCTCGAAATTCGTTGTGTCAACACCGAATGCGATTTCAGCCGGAACCGCCCGCTGCCGGTGCTCACCGTCGATGAACCGATCTACCGGCGCCTGCCGGCTTTTCTGATCGCCACCGTCGACAAGTTTGCGGCTCTACCCTGGGTGGGCGAGGCCGGTGCCTTCTTCGGCCATGTCAATCGCTTCGCAGACGGTGTCGGCTTCTATGGCGCCGCCGAACCTGGCGAAGGCAGCCCATTGGACAACGGTTGGTCGCTCGATCCTCCGGACCTCATCATCCAGGACGAGCTCCACCTCATTGCAGGACCGCTTGGGACGGTGGCGGGACTCTATGAAGCGGCCATTGACCAGCTCGCGTCACGCCGTAGCGGCGAAAATAGGGTGCGCCCCAAGATCGTGGCATCGACAGCGACAGTTCGGCGCGCGGCGGATCAGATCGAAGCCTTGTTCGACCGCCCACAGACAAGCATTTTTCCGCCACCAGGCATCGATCGTGTCGACAGCTTCTTTGCTCGCACGGTCCCATCATCAAAGAACCCGGCGCGGCTGTATCTGGGCATCGCCGCACAAGGTCGTGGGCCGAAGCTCGTCTTCTTGCGCTCATTGACCACACTCGTGGCCGCCGCTCAGGCAGCCTATAACGCGAACACGCCAGCGGCGGGGAAAGGCTACAACCCCGCCGATCCCTACATGACGGCGCTGTGTTATTTCAATGCTCTACGTGAATTGGGAGGGGCGCGCCGGATCGTCGAGGACGAAGTACGCGACCGAGCTGCCCGTTATGGGACTCAGCGCCAAAGGGTTGACCCGGTAGATAGCCCTTTTGCCGATCGAGCTGTCAGGGAGCCGATGGAGCTGACCTCTCGTGTATCGACAGATGAGGTAGCCAAAGCCAAACAACGCCTCGAAACCCCTTTCGGTGGCGATGCTGAGACCGTGGATGTCGCGCTCGCCACAAATATGATCTCCGTGGGGCTTGATATCACGCGACTCGGCCTCATGATTGTTCAAGGGCAGCCGAAGACAGCAGCCGAATACATTCAAGCGACCAGCCGGGTTGGTCGAGACCACCTCCGACCGGGCCTCGTTCTTGCTGTGTTGAATCTGCATAAGCCGCGAGACCGGATGCACTTCGAGCAGTTCGCGCAATTCCATCGCACTTTCTACCGCGCGGTCGAGGCCACAAGCGTTACCCCATGGGCGGCCAGGGCATTGGATCGTGCGCTTTCGGCGGTCGTGGTAGCGGCGGCACGGCATGTCGATGCCGGTTTGACACCCGATGCTGCGGCGAGTGAATTGAAAAATAGCCCTGAAACGCGCCTTGCGATCCGCGACGCAATTGTCACTCGGGCACCCGAACAGATGATCGCAGGTGGTCGCGCCGCCCTCGTCTCTTTGATAGACGGTATTTTGGAGGCCTGGATAGCAACCGCCGACGAACAAACGGCCGGTGGCAATGCGTTTGGCTATGCCAAGAAGAAGAGCCCTCACCGGCTACTGCATATGCCGCTTGAACCGGAAATCGATGGCCTTTTGGAACCTCACCGGCGCTTTGTGGCGGGCCGTTCCATGCGTGATGTCGAAGCGAACGTCCCCCTGAAGATCCGGGATCCTCACGGCAATACAATAGCGAACGCGGATGATCTCGCATGACCAAGAATGCCCAGCGACTAAGCCAGTTGATCTCAACCTTCGGCCCTGGATCGATGATCGATTTGCCAACGAGATCGGTCGTGGTTGGCGGGCTCGAACAATGGGACATGAAGGGTAATACCTTTGCGATAGTTGCCGAACCACGTCTAACGATGCGCTTGGAACAGCTTCTCAAGGAGCAAGGACGCCTTGACAACAACGCGCACCTTTCGTTGCGAATGCCGCCGGTGTCTGGGAACACTAACGACAGCAGTTCCCGCGGAGTCGCTGCTCCTATCTTTCCGACCTGGTTTGTTTGCGAACAAGTTGAGACCAATACCTCGGACGCCAGATCGACACGACGACGGCGATTGGTCCGCTGGCAAGATCTCGACAGCAAGGGCAAGCGCAAATTCGTATTCGATGATGGCCGCAAGAGCGAAGTGACACCCATCCGCTTCGTCTGCGCATGCGAAAAGGGACACCTACAAGATATAGAGTGGCGATGGGTGGTTCATGGTCCTGCGTCGTGCCACGAACCGATGTGGGTAGAAGAAAAAGGTACGAGCGCCGACCCGGCGGATACAAACATAGCCTGCGGCTGCGGGCGTCGTCTTTCGCTGGAGGAAACATTTCAGCCAGGAC
>Ga0070735_10002563_pt1 | contig 16391 bp, 12 predicted proteins | sample Coa_R1_FD_66443 | JGI IMG/M metagenome (GOLD analysis project Ga0070735, IMG submission 66443) | Surface soil microbial communities from Centralia Pennsylvania, which are recovering from an underground coalmine fire - Coalmine... | ecosystem: Environmental > Terrestrial > Soil > Unclassified ... | reverse complement strand
GTGATCGTAGGCCCGCGGACGATGGCCCAATTCGACGATAACATCGGGTGCCTGGGAATCACGATCGATCGGTCGGATGAAGCGTTTATCGACGGCTTGGTCCCGCCGGGAGAGCACAGCGGGAAAGGTTTTCAGGACACGCTGTACCCGATCACCGGCCGGCCAGAGAGCGGCGCGGGATGAATTACACGTCTCCGCTGAATGTCGGATGGCTGGTGCTGGCCGGCGCGGGGACTGGCGTTTTAGGCGCGTTGCTCGGCACGGGAGGGGGCGTCTTCCTGATTCCGATTCTCGTGCTGGGCTTCGGCATTCCTATCCATTACGCCATCGCAACGAGCATCGTCTCGGTGATTGCCACCTCCAGCGCGGTTGCGGCGACGAATGTCGGTCGCGGCACGGCGAACATGCGGCTGGGAATGACTCTCGAGTGCGCCACCACCCTGGGAGCCATCTTAGGAGGAATTGTGGCCGGAATTCTTTCGCCAAGACTTCTGGAGGGGCTTTTTGCCCTCGTCCTGGTCCCCACTGCGTTTTTGATGTGGAAAGGACGAATCGAGACGGCGGCAACTGCCCCCCGGCAGGCAGGAGCAAACGTCGAGCTACATTCGGCCGCCCGCTTTTCCTCCTGGAGCCGCAAACTTGATGCGGTCATTATCGACGATACCGGCAAGCCACGTCCGTACCAGGTTCATCGACTGTGGGCCGGGCTGCTCGTTTCTCTTGTGGCCGGCACATTTTCCGGCCTGCTCGGCGTCGGAGGTGGAGTTTTCAAGGTTCCGGCTCTGCATCTCCTATGCGACGTTCCCATGAAAGCGGCGGCGGCCACGTCGAATTTCATGATCGGCGTGACGGCGGCGGCCAGCGCGTTTCTTTACTTTGGACGCGGTGAGGTGCGGCCGGCCCTGACGGCCTCGATCGTATTGGGCGTGCTCGCCGGCTCCTGGATCGGGTTACTGATAAATCAGCGGACCAAATCCCGCCCGTTGCAAAAAGCATTTGCACTGCTGTTGCTCCTGGTGGCAGTGCAAATGGCCGTGCGTTCCACGTTCGGCAGAATTTGAAATGAAAACTGCTCCGTCGCAGCCAAGACTGACAACCTGGGTGCATTGGACTCTCTCGGGGGGCGTCGCACTGAGCGGATCGACGCTGCTCGCCGGTCTGGTGATGACGTTGGCGACCGGTCGCCACGCAGCTCCTGGCCCTCCGCCCGATTGGCAATCTTTATTCACGCAGGCTCTTTCCGGTGATCCGCCGGCGCTCTTATTCATCGGCTTGCTTCTTCTTGTCGGCACGCCGGTGCTTCGCGTGTTCGTGCTCGCCGTCGGCTGGTTCATCGAACGAGAGCATTCCTTTGCCGTGATCGCCCTGGTCGTGCTTGCATTACTCGTGTCGAGCGCGCTGCTCGGCTAACGTTCAGATATCGACAATGACTTCCGCCAGCCAGCCGTCTGCGGCCTGTTCGACTTTCAGCGCATGGTAGGTGATCGCCTTGATCTCATGCGTGAGCCGGTGACGATCGGGATCGAGCTGTTCCCCGCGGGCGGTTGCCGCCAAATCGTCGCCGCTGAGGCGAACGTCGAATTCCGAAAACGCCAGCCGCTCGCTGTCGCATACGTACAAAAGCTCATTCAGCCAATCGAACAGCAGATAAGCCCGATCGCTTCCGGTCAAATGGAATTCGCGGTCGATGACGGGCCGCACTTCGTTTACGTTCTCGACCACCATCGCAAATAAGCCCCGAGCTGCGTCGGCAAACAGAGCAGATAGGCTTGCGGCCCGCACGCGAAGCCCAAGATCAGCCGTGTGTTCGAAGACTTCATACATGCGGCAACGATCGCCCGGTGTTTTGTCAAATGGTTCGGTCGCGGCTATTCTGGCAAGATTCGCGGCGGCAGGACAACCATCGGGCTTCAATTTCAAGCAAGGCGCGCTGGCAATGCACGAAGGCGTCGTTTCCCGGCATTCTCCCCGCGGCCGGCTGCTCTTGCTTTCCTCGGCCGTGCTGTGGAGCACGAGCGGGCTGTTGGTCAAGAGTCCGCCGCTGGCATCGCTTCCCGCGGCTGATCGCGCGCTGATGGTGGCGTTGTTCCGCGCATTGATCGCCGGCTTGTGCCTGGTCCCTTTTGTCGCCTGGAGGCGGGCGCGGTTCCACAAACGGATGCTGCCTATGATTGTCTCTTTTGCCGCGATGAATTTCCTGTTCGTGGCGGCGATGACCAGGACCACTGCGGCGGCCGCGATCTTTTTGCAGTACACGGCGACCGGCTGGGCCTTCTTGTTCGGGGCTTTGTTCCTCAAAGAGCGCGTGACGCGCGAGAACTTGCTGGCGCTCGGCTTTGGTCTTGCCGGAATCGCCTGGATCGTGGGCGGGCAATGGGACACAGATCAATTCGCCGGAATCATGCTGGCGCTGGGAAGCGGCCTGGCTTATGGAGGAGTCATCGTGTCGCTGCGGGCCTTACACGAAGAAGATTCGGCATGGCTGGTGGTCCTCAATCATCTGGTCAGCGCCCTTGTGCTGGTGCCTTGGCTCGTTGGACGCGAAATTCTCCCGTCGGGTCAGCAATGGACGGTTCTCGCGGTGCTGGGCGTTTTTCAAATGGGCTTGCCCTATGTGCTCTTTGCCCGTGGTGTGGCCACCGTGCCCGCCCAGGAGGCCGGGCTCATCACGCTGCTCGAGGCCATTTTGAATCCGTTCTGGGTCTGGCTCTTCTGGGGCGAAGAAGTCGCCATCTCGACCTGGTTGGGCGGCGGATTGATCCTCGCGGGGCTGCTCGTGCGTTACGTCGTGTTTCGCGCCAGGTGATTGCGCGCCGTCCCTCCCCCCGTCCACGGGGGGATCGAGGGGGGGTTTGGTTGACACGATCGACAAACGTGGAGGAAGATAGCGAGATGAATCGGCCTCTGAAAAAAGATCGGCGACGAGCCGGAAAGAATGTCAAGGCGCAGGAGCCGGGCTTGCTCCGTGCACCGCCTCCCTCTTCGCCGACGGTCCAGTTGCAGCTTAAGCGGCTCGACGACCGGCGGTTCGCCCTCCAGCCGCCGTCTTGTGCATACGACCGAAAAGAAGATCTCGAAGAAGTGCGCGCCATGATCGCGGCCGGAGAGCTGGAAATCGCCCGCGATGAGCTCTTGTATCTCGTTTCCGATTGCCGCGGTTTTCTCGACGCGCATAATCTGTTGGGGGAACTGGCCCTTGATGAAGACGACGTGCCGCTCGCGCGCGGCCACTTTGGATTCGCGTACGAGATCGCCCTCGACAGCTTGCCCGAAGGTTTTCGAGGCGTTCTGCCGGCCAAGGTAGGGTATAACCGCGCCTTTTTTCTCGCGGGGCGGGGCCTGGCCCGCTGCCTGATCGCCCGCGGCCAAAAAGGCGAAGGCCGCGAAGTCCTGAAGAAGCTTTCACAGCTTGATCCGCGGGAATCGAGCGTTCGATCGTTGTTGGCCGAATTGAATGCGATGGAACAAGCCGATTGAAAATGCAGGTGACATCGCTTTGTGATCTGTCGCGCGGCGAGTTGGCCCAGTGGTGCCAGGCGCAAGGGGCTGAGCCGTACCGCGCCGATCAAATCCGCAAATGGATCTTCGGCAAGCGGGCCAATGACTTTGCCTTAATGACCGATCTTTCCGCAGGCCTCCGCGAAAAACTGGCCGAGGCCTTTGTCATCTTCTCTTCGCGCGTCATTGACCGGCAGCGCTCAGAGGACGGCACTGAAAAGCTGTTGGTCGAAATGGCCGACGGGGAAAAGGTCGAGTGCGTGCTCATGCGCGAAGACGACCGCCGCACCATTTGCGTCAGCACGCAGGTGGGTTGCGGGATGGGATGCGTGTTCTGCGCCAGCGGCATGATGGGGCTGGCGCGAAATCTTTCGGCCGGAGAGATCATCGAACAGATTCTGCTTCTCGACCGCCTGTTGGGGCCGCTCGAAAGAATTACGAACGTCGTTGTGATGGGCATGGGGGAGCCGCTGGCCAATTTGCCCAACCTGCTGCAAGCTCTGGCGACGCTCGACGAGAAGGGAGGGCTGGGATTGGGAGCGCGGCGCGTCACGATTTCGACCGTCGGATTGCCCGATAAGATTCGTGTGTTGGCGCGCGTGGGCAAGCCTTACAATCTCGCCGTGTCGCTGCACGCTCCCAACGATCGGTTGCGCAGCGAGCTCGTGCCGGTCAATGAGAAGATCGGGATCGGCGCCATCCTCGAAGCGGCCGATGAATACTTCGATCTCACCGGTAGGCGCGTGACATATGAATACGTCGTGCTATCCGGCCGCAATGACGATGTGGCGCTGGCACGCGAGTTGGCCGCGCTCCTGAACGGGCGCAGCGCCCACCTCAACCTGATTCCCATGAACGCCGTTTCGGAGCTGTCGTTTCATGATCCCGGCGCAAAGCGGCTGAGAGACTTCAGCGATGCGCTGGAACTCGGCGGCGTGACGACGACGATCCGCAAACGCAAAGGGGCCGACATCGACGCCGCTTGCGGTCAACTCAGATTGCGAAGCGAATTGCAATCGGTCGTCGTCTCGAATCCGGTCATTTGAATTCGTCCGGATCGAAATTGAACAGCCGGTTCTCGCGGAAAAACAGGTACAAGATCCGCCCCTCGCTGTCCGGCCCCCAGCGGTAGACCTCATCGTCGATGCGATAATTGCCCCCGTTGGTCTTGAGCTTAAGGTCCTTCGTCTCGAGCTCTCCATCCTGCCCCAAGACTCCGCACAAATCGTCATACGACATCCCGGGTTTGACGCAGTGAGCCAGCAGCCAGCGCAGGGACCGGCGGCTTCCGGTGGCGAGATATTCCCGGCGATGCTCTTCTTCAGTCCGCGGACCGGCTGGCTGGTTGGCGCTGAACGATTCGTTGAGCGTGTGCGTCCAGGTCGGCGATTCGCAGCCGGAGACGATCAGCGCAAATACCCAGGCGCCCACGAGCCTTCTGAACACGGTCGCGTTGTCCATCGTCGCCATCCGTGGCCCGGGATTGAGGTGACAGTTTCCGAGAGTGTGCCCATAGAGGCATCCCGGCAGCGGCGGGATTTAAGCGGAATATCCAACTTTCTGCTAGTCCGAATTCGCCGGAGCGGAGATTCAGTTTCGGGCAGGGTCGCAACCCGTCGCCCGCTCGCGGCGCCCGATTTCGAGCAACGTTTGGCGGGCCCGACTGGCGAGCAGTCGGCATCCGGCGCGATCGAAGTGAACGATGGCCCTTGCCATCAAGCGGCGCGCACGGCGCCATTCTTCCGATGCCACAAACAATTCGGCCAAATGCCCAAGGTCGCAGCCCACGCCCCGGTCATCCTCCAGGCGTCGGTGAATGCGATAGGCCTTGACGAACCGCTTGCGCGCTTCATCCATCTCGCCATTCAAGGCGGCCACGATGCCCAGGCTTCCCCAGTCTGCCGCCTCGTCTGACGAATCGCCCTCCATCACATCGCATTCGAGCGCTGCCTCGAGCAAGCGCTCGGCCAAGCCATAATCTCCCGACAAAATCGCCGTATTGGCCAGGTTGGTGAGGTCCGAGCCTAACATCTCGTGCCGCGGCGCGGCCGCTAGCTGGCTCGACGCAGCGTCCCAAGACTGCTGCTGGCAAGCGGCCGCGAACGCCGTTTCGCCAAGCTCGCGATGGATGACTGCCAGGTTGTTCCAAGCCGCCGAGCGAAGCGCCGGGCACTTGCGGGCATAAGCCACCGTCAACAATCGCTCGAACTGCACGAGTGCCGCGCCGAACTCGCCGCGCCGCCAGAGAAACTGGCCGTATTCATTGAGCGTTACGGCCGGATCCATATCGGAAATTTGCCTGTTTCTCAGTGGTGGCGCACGAACGGATTTGCCAACCGCGACCTTCGCTGGTAGCGGAATTCGCGAGAATTCCGACTCCGTCGTGCGCTCGTGCGCTCGGAATTCTCACGAATTCCGCCCCAAATCCCCTTCACCGGCCGAACTCTGCGATCCCCAACCCGACTTGCCTGCCGACCCAGAAATCTTCCATCCCCGCGAACGCACCATACTACGCATTTTAACGATTGTGTCAAATACTCCGGCCGTGCTCGGGCGGAATATATCGAAGGAAACCCATGAATATACTCGGAGTGAATAATTTGCCAGGAATTTTTTTTCACGCGGCGGTCCATCTTGCACTCCACAGGTCTTTGTTTTGACTGCACTTATGGCATCACCCAACGACTCGGCGACCACTCGCTCCCAGCGCGCGGTTTGGGAGTTTTTCTCTGGAAAGAACGCCGCAACTCACCGCCATAAAGCAAGATGCGGCCGCGGCAGCTTTATTCATGTTGGGCGATACCCTTATTCATCCACATATGCTTATTTCCGATTGCATTTCGACCTCAAAATCCGCCTCGTTCGGCGCTGGTCTCCTTGTTCGGCGCTGGTCTCCTGACCACGCCGACGCCCCGACCGTAGGTCTCCCTTCAGTCCTTGAGCCGCACGCTCTTCACCTCGGCTGGAAGCGCCTCCCAACCCACAACCGCAGGTCTCCCACAACCTCCCTACTTCCATTTTACCTCCGCCGCTCAATTTCCGCGGGTGGCTTTTTGCAATTCGGCCGACGCTAAAAAATCTCTCTTTTTTGCGAAATCGCGCATTGACAAATCGCACCACGTTTGTGCCTTGAAGGATAACCCTCGCGCCGTGTCAATGAATGAAATGCAGCGCGACTCCGAGCGTCGCACCACAATGCCGATGCCCTCGGGCCGGCGATTGTCCCACCGGGAATAAGTGTCGACGGGTTTCTCCGAAACCCGCGATTCATCCGCGGACGGACGACTGCACTAAATCGCGCTGTCCTTTGTGACGGCGCCCATTCACGCGGGTTTCGGAGAAACCCGCCTACACTTCCGGCCACAGGACAAAATGCCAGCGATCGGGCATGACCGCCCGCGATTCGCCGATTGGCTTACTCGGGCGCCTCATTCGCCTCGATTGCGCGTTGCAGTTGTCCGAGAAGTTCAGCCTGCGAATACATGTCTCGAATCACGATCGGATCGCCCTGATTCGCCGGAAAAATCACGGTCAGCGGGACGCTGATGCTGTCGAATTTGTCCAACCAACGCTTGATTTCCGGTGATTCCTGCGTGTAATCGGCGTAGAGAGTCACGATCGAGTGTTCATCGACGATGCGGCGGACTTCACTCGTGTTCAGCGCGAACTTTTCGTTGGCCTTGCAGGTCAGGCACCATTTGGCTGAGAAATCGACCAGCACCGTTTTGTGTTCTGCCAGCGCTGAGCTCAGGCTCTCTTCCGAGAACTCTTCCCAGGGAAGTTCGTCTCCAGCCCCCTTCTCAAGGCGAGTCATTCCGTATCCGAACGTGCAAATCCCGGTGGTCAAAAGCAGGGCCGCGATTCGCACTGTCATTTTCTGTCGCAGACGGGAGTTGAGGTCATAGAGGTGGCCGATCATCCACAGCCCCAGTCCCACCCCCAAGAGCATGATCAAGGCCGGCACGGTGTACGACTGCTTGAGAAAATAGATGATAAAGATGACGGTTGCCATCAGCACGAAACCGGCGAATTCGCGAAAGCGGTTCATCCAGTTTCCCGGCCTGGGGAGCAATTTGACGGCGGCCGGGCACAACCCGAAGAGCAGGTAAGGAGCCGACATCCCCAGCCCCATCGTCGTCCAGACCAAAAACGTCACGACGGCCGATTGCCGGACCGACCACGCCAGCGTCGTTCCCAAAAATGGCCCGCTGCACGGAGTGGCCAGCAGCGTGGCGAACACCCCCGTCAGATAAGCGCCGGACAGCCCTTCCCGCCGATGCGACCCCGCGGCCGAACCGACCAGCCCGGGAACCGGAATTTCGAACACGCCCAACAGGCTCAGCGCCATGGCAAACACGAGACAAGCCATCACCAGGTTGAATTCGGCGCTGCGGAAGAGTCCTCCCCAGCCCATGCCGAGCGCCACCGCCAACGTCGCTAGAATCACGAACACGGTGACGACACCGGCCGAGTAGGCGGCGTTGAGGCTCAAGATTCGAGATCGCGATTCGCCCGCTTGTTGAACGAACGACATCACCTTGATGGCGATCACCGGCAAGACGCAAGGCATCACATTCAGAATCAGGCCGCCGATGAATGCAAAAATCAGGTAGTGCAGCAAACTCGCCTCGTTCGCGGGACTGGGCTGCGGCACTTCCGCGGCGTCGGTCGCATCGATCTCCGGGCACGCGGCGTCGACGACCGGCGCTGAACTCGCGGCGACAACTGAGCCGAGCGCGAAGGGCACGGCCAACTTAGGCCGACAATTTCCGTTCCCGCAAAGCTGATACGAAATCGTGCCCGAGACTCCCGGCAGATCGCCGGCGGAAATGGACGCCGATGTCTTGAAGAGCCTGGTCCACGTAATTTCGCTGTGGTGCACTCTCTGCACGATGTCGCCAAATGGCTGCTCGATGTCGGCTGCGCGATCGGGCTCAAAATCAGCCGCGATGGCCTCCAGGCCCACGATTTTGCCGAGTTCGATCGTTGTGGGCAGACCGACCATGTTCGGGTCCTGGTCGAGGGCGAACACATGGTAATCGCCGCTGACGCGGGCCGTGATCGTCAATTTCACTTCGCTTGCCGGCTTCGTCGTGTCGCCTGAGAGCGCGAACCGCAGGTGGATCGGGTCGGCTTTCTCGCCTTGCAACGATTTCCGGACCGGGGTCACTTCGAGCACGTCGTCGGCTCCGGCCATTGAAATCAGATTCGTCGCCACGCACATCGCCGCAACCAGGCCGGTTCTCAAATTCAGAAACATGTTCGTCGCTCCTCAGTGAAATGATTCGATTGGCTTGAGTTTTTCGATCGCCGCTTTGATTGACGGTGAATGACGCTGCGCGATCTTCATTTCCCATCAATGCGAAATTCAGCGCGATCGCGGACATAAATTCCGGCGTGAATTTGATCGTTGAGAAAGTGCCAGCTCGTGAGGCCTGCTCGCCTTAATCGTGCCGGCAAACGGCCGAAAAATCGCCATTTTGAAAAATTTTCAAAAAACGTGTCCTGCTTCGCGACCGCTTCCGCATTTGTTTGTCGTCCCGCTGCAATCCCGCGGCACGAGCCGTGCGATGGAAAGCAGCCACACATCCAATTTCAGAAGGGGTGAGTCATGTCTACAAAGTGGTGCAGAACAAAGTTGGCGATCGCCCTGGCACTGGTCGCGGGTCCGGCTCTCTCGGGAATCAGCCTCGCCCAGGAGCAGGCCGTCCCCGAGAGCCAGGTCCAGGCCGATCAGAATTCGCAAGAACAAGGTGCGAGCGTTGCTGAGAATGCCGACTCCGAACAGCTTCCGGCCGATGAAGGCGTGATCGGCGACGAAGTGCTCTCGAGCGACGACGACGCCGACTACACAAGCGATGGCTCGCCGCCGCCGTCTCTCAATTTTGAGGTGCAGCTCAGCGACGGGCGCAGCTACGCCTTCGACAACTACGGCAGGGCCGACGACTACGCCAAGAAGATCAATTCCAATCCGAAGTGGGGGAAAGCCACGCTCACGCCGAAGAAAGGGTATCTCGTTACCCGTCACGACGGCCAGGGCTTCGTGATCGCCCGCTACGCTGATACCCGAGCCTACATCAACAGGCTCAACAGCAACCCCGCCTGGCGAGCGCAGCTCGGCACTGCTGTGCCCAAGCTACCAGCGAATGTCTCGACTTTCACAACGACTCGTGTGACGCCTACGGTGCAGGCGGCTCGTCCGAACATCGCCACGCCGAAGTTCACCTCGTCGATGCCTCGGCACGTGCCGTCTATGGCGACAACCCGCATGCCGACTTATCGGGCACCGGTGCATTCGATGCCGATGCGATCGTTCAGCGGCTACCGCGGCGGGATGGGCTTCCACTGAAATCCATCAAGTTCCTGCAATCGTCGTTTTCCAAAGCGTGCCGGCTACGAAGCTCGTAGCCGGCACTGCCTCAAAAGAATTCAACACTCAACATTTTATTCGAAAGGAACGTCATGCCTGGTCTTATGTCAACGAGAGCTCTCCGCAGCGAGGATCAACTTCAAACGCCGGTCGGGGCTGATACGTCTTTCGCGGCTCGGCTTCTGAGCGGGCTTTTTCGGTGTGGATGTGCAATTTACGACCGTGATGCAATCAAACGCGCGGCTTCGAGTTGCCAGGTTGCACCATCGGGAACGACAGCCGCTCCCAGAGAGGGTTGGCCTGCCAAGCTACATGGGGAAGGCGCATCTTGGCCCGTGGCTCCCGCCGACCGAGCTACGGACGGTTGGGCGTGGTGGCTTCCCTAAAGTCGCGATCAGCAGAAAGCGCCTTGTCCGTTCACACTACCCGCGGTCTTCAATGAGACGTTGAACCCGTTTGCGGCCGCCGCCGACGGCGTTTCAGCGGCGACCAATCGCTTCAATCACGAATTTCGCAAACCACTTGGAAGAAGGAGAATTTTCATGCTCGTCGTCAATCAAAAGTCCTCCGCCCCTCGCCTGATTGTGGCGGGCCTCGTGGGATGCGGCGTCGTCCTTAGCTCATTCGGAGCAAGTTCAAATCGCGTCTATGCCCAGACCGATGGCAGCGGCGATACTTCCGCGTCCGCCGCGAATTCCACGCCAGTCACGCCACCGAGTTCGGCTCCAGCCAGTGCTACGTCGAGCCGGTGGCAATCTGCATGGAATGCCATCAAGTCCGGAGCGGAGGCAATTGTGGATTGTGCGCCCGCCAAAGCGGCCTGCACGGCATTCCGCTCGGCGCCGAACTGGTGGACTGGTGCGGCATGCGCTGGAGGCGCTCTCAAATGTGGCTATGACATCTACGAGACCGGAAAGAACGCATACGACGCGGCGAAGCCGCAGCCTTCGCCCGCGGGAACGCAGCCGCCATCGGGAACGGGTGCGGAAGGTCCTCCGCCTGCCGATACATCAAAAAGTGACGACACAACACCGCAGGATACCGAGCAATTGACGTTCGACGAGAACGCTCAACCCGATTCTCCTCCGGACGATCCGGCACCGAGCGAACCCGACGACGAAACAGCCCAAACGGCCGACACGCTCCCGGCCGGTCAGTCGGCGAGTCCCAGCAATCCTGATCCGCAGCCGGCTGCTGCACCGCCCTCGCCGATGCCGGGACCAGCTCCGTCGGGTCCGTCCGGCGGAGGCTATTCCGGACCCTCCGCAGCTCCTCGCGGCGGCATGCCTGCGCAACCCCCTGTGCCGTTCGGTCCCGCCTATCCAACCGCCCCGCCGGCACAGCCGTTTCCGCCGGCAACCTCTCCCTCTGGGCAGCCGGGAGGCGTGCAGCGACTGGGTGAGTATTCGCCGTTTGCCGGGGGCCCGAACTGGGGCAAAACATACCCGCTCAATCCGCAAGCGACCAGCAGCACGACTTCTACTGATTACATAACAGGATCGAAACCCACGCCGGGAGCTGCGGCCAAGCCCTACAGCGTAAACGGAATCGACATGAACACCGGGAAGCCGTACTCGATTGGCTTCGCGACGCAAGCAGACGCCCAAAACTATGCCAACGGACTTCAGACCAGTCTTCAGTCGGTGGCCGCCCGTTTGAAAGATTCGGCGCTGCCGACGCCGCCCTATCTCAACGCGGCCATCAATGGCGTGGCGGTCGGTACGAATTCCGGCAGTTCCGGATCGCCCGCCTCGCCCGCGGCGGCAGCGCCGGGACTTCCAGCGACATCATCGCCCGCATCGACCGGCGTCAGTTCGCCAAACTCGCTTCCGCAAGCGATCAACGCGGCCGGCCCACGGAATAATGTCAGCAGCCCCTCGACGACGGCCCTGCAGCAGCGAATGCTGAACAACATGAGCGCAACTCGGTCACAGACGGGGCTCACGAATTCTACTGCGTCTACTGCCAAGGGAAGCGCTTCCGCCCCGATTCAGCCGAATCTCGCAGCACCAAGCGCTTCGTCCCTCACGGTTACGCCGATGACGAGTCCCAAACCGACCGCGTCCCCGACCGCAGCCAAAGCCGCCAACGCGACAACCAACGGAAACGCCACGGTTGGCAACCATTCGGCAACCGCAACGTCGCCGGGCCGGCAACCAGTCGCATCCAACATGGCTGCGAAGCCTTCGAATCAACCAGCAGCCAACCGGGCTAACGTCGCGCCGTCGCATCCGACACAATCCAAGACCGCTGCGGCGCCGGCCAATCGGCCAGCGGGGTCCAAACCAGCAGCGCCGTCTCACGCGGCAGCGATGCCAGCCCGCCCCGGGCCGGCCAGCTCACGCCCGGCCAGCGCGGTCCAACGGGCGGCGCCCCGAGCGGCCGCGCCCGCAGTTCGCCAGCCAGCCGCGAGACCTCGCCCCGCCGCGCCGGTTCAGCGGGCTGCCCGCCCCATGTATCATCCGCCGGTATACCACCCGCCGGTTCGCAGCGTTCACCGGTAGTGTTGACCTGACATTCGCCGCGCCTCGCGGTATGCTGTTTGGACCCTTCGAGTCGCCGCGTCCTCTCATTCGTGGGCCAGATCGTGCACACCGACGATCCATTGCAGTCAAAGGCTGTTCTCGATCCTGTCGAGCTGCCGGCCGACCTAGTCGAAGAATTCGACCGAATCGTCGAGCTCTTCGAAGAAGAATGGCACAAGAATGCCCGGCCGGCGATCGCGCAGTTTCTACCAGCGGGCGGCCCTCTGCGATCGGCCGTGCTGCGCGAGTTGGTGCAGATCGACTTCGAATACCGCCGCAAGGCTGGTGAAGAGGCCCGGTGCGCAGACTATGTTGCGCTCTTTCCGGAACTGGCGACAGATACGGGGTTGGACCAGACTCTCGTCGCGGCGAAAAGACGCCTTTCTTCATCGCCGGAGCATGACACAGTTTCGCGCCAGGAGTCGCCATTCGCGACGACGCTTGTTGCTGCCGCGGACCAGGCCGGGCGACCGCCCCTCCCCGTTCCCGAGCGTATCGGGCGGTACCAGGTCACCGGGGTTTTGGGAGCCGGGGCGTTCGGAGTTGTCTACCGCGGCCGGGACCCGAACCTTGATCGGGATGTCGCCATCAAAGTCTCTCGCAGCGAGCAACCCGCCGACGCTCGCGAGATCGAGCGGTTTCTGACCGAAGGGCGAATGCTCGCACGGCTGGAGCACCCTCATATCGTCCCCGTTTTTGATTGCGGCCGGACCGACGACGGCCGCTGCTACATCACGTCGAAACTCATTGACGGCCGAAGCCTGCACGAGACTCTGCAAACGCGATCGTTTTCGCCGATCGATTCGGCTGTCCTGGTCGCCGAAGTGGCCGAAGGCCTTCATCAGGCGCACCTGCGGGGGATTATCCACCGCGACGTCAAGCCGGCCAATATTCTGGTGGACGCGGCCGGCCGCGCGTTCTTGACAGACTTTGGCCTCGCGCTGCGGCCGGAGGGATTTGGTCGCGGTCCGGAATCGTGCGGCACGGTGGCCTACATGAGCCCGGAGCAAGCGTCCGGCAGAGCGCATGTGGTTGACGGGCGCACTGACGTTTATAGCGCCGGCGTAGTGCTGTACGAGCTGTTGACGGGGGCGCGTCCTTATCGCAGCCAAACAACGGAGAGCTTATTGTCAGAGATCACCGACGAGGCGCTGGAAGTGCGCCCGCTGCGGCAAGTTAAGGATGGCGTTCCAGCCGAATTGGAACGCATATGCCTCAAGGCGCTTTCCAAGCGGCCGGGCGAGCGGTATAGCACGGCGGGCGACCTGGCAGCCGACCTGCGTCGGTTCGTGCGAGATGCTGACGCCGGGCCGGGCGGCCAGGAGCGTCCGCGGCCGGCTATCACACGTTCCGGGATTGCCATATTTGTCGGCGTGTCGGCAATCGTTGTCGCCGCAGCCTGGCCGTGGCTCGTCGATCGCGGCCGAACCGTCGGCTCAGCGACTTCAAATGATGGAAGTTCGGCTGGTTCGGCAATTTCAGGGGCGAACCGTGTGACTTCGGTGCAGTTTCAGCAATTGATCAATATAGGGAACGGTCGGCACGAGCGGCATGGCGCGGTGCTTGACGATCGATACCAATTGCGATTGGGAGACGCAGTGCAGTTTCGGGCCAGACTGTCGCGTCCCGCGTATTGCTTCTGGCTGGCATTTCGGCCCGACGGAGGTGAGGATCTCTGCTTTCCCGAGGATGCTGCCGCGCCTCCCCCGCTCACCGACAAGCCGGCCTACCCAGACAGCGATCCAAATACCATTTACTCTCTGACCGACGGCGTTGGGCTGCAAGCTTTCATCCTGGTGGCTTCGGAAACTCCACTGCCTTCATACAGCGCCTGGCGAAAGAAGTTGCCTCCGGCGCCGTGGGAGACCGCCGCTTCCGGGAACACTTCGGAGATCCGCCATCACGACGGCGCGCTGGAAGAGACGTTTCCATTGGACCGAGCGGGTCTATTTCGCGGCAAGGGTGCGCGAATGGAAGGCGAGCATAATGGTCTTTCGGCCCTCGTGAACTGGTTGCGCCAAGACAAGAGCCTCACGATCATCGATGCCTGGGCGTTTCCTGTGCTGGAAAAGAAATGAACCGAGCGTGACGCAAACAACGACAATCGAGCCAAATACCGGAGGGCACGACCATGCGACGCGGGCCGAGTGCAGCATGCTTTTTGGCAATCACGGCGTTTTTCCTTTGCGCGCACCGCGCAGTCATCGGTGACCCGCCGCCAGCGGCCGAAAAGCCGGCTCATCCGGGAGCGCTCGTCGGCGCGGACGCGGCCGAGGCCAAGAAACTGCAAGACGAGATCGACGCACACGAAAAAGCCGGCGAGTGGAAAGAGGCCGCAAGCGGAGCGCGGCAGCTTCTGGACCTGCGGCGTTCCAAACAAGGCGAGACGCATTGGGAGACTGTTACTGCTTTATGGGATATGCGGACGGCGGAAATGGTCGCCAACATGCCACCAGAGGACGCTGCGGAGTACGACTCTGCGAGCAACGAAGCGTTAAAAGGTCAGACGCTATTTCAGATGGGGCGATATAAAGACGCACGGTCGGCGTTTGAAGCGGCTCTCAATATCCGCAAACGGCTTCTCGGCGATATTCACCCCGTTACCGCGGCAGACTACGGAAATCTCGCGGCAAGCTTGAAGGCGCTGGGAAATTTCACCGAAGCGCTATCGTTGTATGAACGCGCCCTCAACACGCGCAAGGAGCGCCTTGGCGACCATCCTATCGTGGCGGTAACCTACAGTGATGTCGCCGGTACCTTGGATCAACAGGCAAAATACGCCGCAGCAAAGCTGCTGCACGATCAGGCTCTTGACATTGGTGAGCGCCTCCTCGGCGACGGCCATCCGGACAATGCGCTTCTCTACAACAACGCAGCTTTCAATCTGAAAGTACAAGGAAACTATTCGGCTGCGCGGCCGCTCTATGAGAAATCACTTAACATCCACAAGCGGATGCACGGCGACGAACACTCCGACACGGCGCTGGCGTATAACAATCTCGCGATGTGCCTCCATGCCCAAGGAGAGTACAGCGAAGAGCGGCTCTTGCACGAGAAAGCCCTCGCGATTCGCAAGAATGTTCTGAGCGACGACCATCCAGACACGGCGGTGTCGTACAACAATCTCGCAGGCTGCCTCCACGCCCAGGGGAAATACGACCAGGCACAGTTCCTCTACGAAAAGTCGCTTGACATTCGCAAGCGAAGGCACGGCGAAGATCACCCGGCCACCGCAAGGGGCTATAATAATCTTGCATTCAATCTAAACGATCTGGGCCGTTACGCCGAGGCGCAAGCGCTGGGCGAAAGGTCCCTTGAAATTCGGCAACGTCTGCTGGGGGACGACCATCCTGATACGGCGGAGAGCTACGGCAATCTCGCAGTGAGCCTGCAATACCAGAACAGGTTCCTGGAAGCGGAATCATTGTATAAAAAATCGCTCGCCATCCGTATTCGCGCGTTGGGAGAAAATCACTACGAAACGGCGACAGCCTACAACGGGTTAGCTTTGAATTTAGAAGCTTTAGAACGGCATGACGAAGCTCAGGCGCCGTTTGAAAAATCGCTTAATATCCGGAGGCACGTTTTAGGCGAAGATCACGCGCGAACTGCAAATGCTTACAATAATCTCGCAACGAATCTGGCTTGGCAGGGAAAATTCCGAGAAGCCGAACCAGTCGTTGAAATGGCTCTCCAAATCAGCAGCCAGCAGCTCGGCGAAGAACATCCGGAGACCGCGATAGTTTGCGCTAACGCCGCTGCAAACCTGACAATGCAGGGCAAAGAGCGGTACGCGGAGGCCTGGGTCTTGTGCCAACGAGCCGCTCGCAGTTTTAACGCAGCGCGCGCTCGCACGGCTTTTTCTGGCCTCGAACGCTCGCAATGGACCGCACAGCAGGGAGGTGGCAGGCTGGCGCTTATGGCGGCTGTCGCAGCACGTCTTGGTCTTTCGACAGACGCATGGGAGATATTTGAACAAGGCCTCGGCCGCGGCTTGT
>Ga0070735_10002561_pt1 | contig 16394 bp, 16 predicted proteins | sample Coa_R1_FD_66443 | JGI IMG/M metagenome (GOLD analysis project Ga0070735, IMG submission 66443) | Surface soil microbial communities from Centralia Pennsylvania, which are recovering from an underground coalmine fire - Coalmine... | ecosystem: Environmental > Terrestrial > Soil > Unclassified ... | reverse complement strand
GACAGTTACTCATTCGTTAAGTTTTTCTGAGGGGCAGTAACAATCATGGCGAGCGAAAAGTCGATCAAGGATTATTGTAGAGGGTTAGTAGGAATGGTCCGCCCGTAGCCGAGACGGGATTGCCATTGGCCCTGAGTGCCCCTGTAATCGGATCAATCGCGAATACGTAGATCTGGTTGGAGCTCGCCTCATAGAGAAACTTCCCGTCTGAACTCGTAGTCATGCCGCTGGCAGTAGTTCCCGCCGGGAACGGAGACCCACTTATCTGGGTCAATACACCTGTGCCGGATGCGATGCTGAATGCATAAATCCCCACCGACAAACAATATCGCCCACCAGCTGAAAAACAGTGCGACCGACAGGGCTGCTGAGGCGCGGTAGACGCGCCGTGCCGTGGGGGACACTATCCATTCCTTGTTGATGTATTCGTACTTCAGCATTGGGGTCGGAGTATTCTATGCCCGTCATGTGCATCAATCCAGCCACAATGTGCAGACACCTTATTGCCTGCCTATGTTTCCAGTGTGCATAAAGGCAAGTGCGGCATCATGGTCGTTAACAGGACCTGAGCGCTCAAAACCCCTCAGTGAGCGTTATGGGGATATTTCGACAGTTGTCCGACAAAGAGCAGGGTTGTCCCAACGAGAGCCATTTATCGCAAGATCGTATTACCTTCAGCAATGCACTGCCACTTGTTGCCAGGCATTTTGCGCCAAGTATCTACGTAGCGTTCGTGATCCTGCAGAGGCTTCCCGTCTTTGTCGAAATGCTTCGCGTCGAACGTGCCCACGACAATGGCGGTGTCGCTAAAGCTGATGATCTTAAGATCGCTCAGTTCGATCGTCTCGTATTTGCTCTTCTTGGCGTCGTCGAGGACCTGAGATTTGTTCATTAGGCTTCCATCCGGCAGGACCTCTATGTAGTTGTCCGCGAGGAGGGCAGCAATCGTCGACGGATCGTTCGCCTTCTGCGCAGCGGCCCAGGACTGTTCGAGCGCGGCGATCTCGGATTCGACAGTAATACTCTTGATCTCCCCCGACTGAGCAGAGGGCGAGAGACACCAGAACGCTGTCACGAGACAAACGAGAAACTTGGTCATAAAGATTCCTCCTTTTGAGTGGTCATGCGATAGTCGGTTGATGTAGCCCCCGAACCTCGTTCGGTGCGGGATTTAGGGTTGAGGCGCTTCCACGGTTTTGATCCGCTTGGCGGGATGACGAGTGCTATGGGAATTTATCGCCAACGAGCCATCCAGCCGCGCCTAATCTTTTGCTCGGCGGTAATCACAACAAGGGCGTCAAATCTCTGCCTCTAACGCGGCCCTGACGGGCCGGATCTTCCACATTGTCCTGCCGGCCGATCTTCCAGACTCTCCTGGCGGCCGATCTTCCACATTGTCCTGCCGCCGGCTTCCAGGTTTGCGCTATTGCAACTGAATTCCCAACTGATCAAACAAAAAGCTGAGCACGTCGGCTTCCTGTTCGAGTTGTTCGTCGAGGGCGGCGCCGATGGCGCCGTGGCCGGCGGTCGCCGAGGTGCGCAGCAGGATGGGGTGTCCGGAACTGTCGGCGGCTTGCAGGCGAGCGATCATTTTGCGCGATTGCATGGGGTTGACGCGGTGGTCGTTCTCGCCGGTCGGCATCAGGATCGCGGGATACGCGGTACCGTCTTTCACGTGGTGGTAGGGCGAGTAGGCATAGAGCGCCTTGAACTGTTCGGGATCCTTCACCGAGCCGTATTCGGTGACGTTGAACTGTCCGTTGGGATCGAGTTCGAGGCGCAGCATGTCGTAGATTCCGACGAAGGAAATGACCGCGCGAAACAACTCGGGACGCTGCGTGAAGGCGGCGCCCATCAGCAGGCCCCCGTTGCTGCCTCCGAGAATCGCGAGGTGCGCGGGCGACGTGTACTTCTGATCGATCAGATACTGGGCGCAGGCGATGAAGTCGTCGAAGACATTCTGCTTGTGCGTGAGATTGCCGGCCTTGTGCCACTCCTCGCCGTACTCGCCGCCACCGCGCAGGTTGGCACGCACATAAACTCCGCCCTGATCGAGCCACATGCGGGCAAACGATCCCACGAAGCCGGGCTGGGTGCTGATATCAAAGCCGCCATATCCAGTAAGCAGCGCGGGGTGGGTGCCGTCGAGTTTCGCGCCCTTGAGGCGGATGATGTTGACGGGAATCCTGGTGCCGTCGCGCGAGGTGGCGAAATCGCGCACGACCTCGGCGTCATCGAAGTTCACGGGAGAGGTTTGAAACAGCGCGGTGCGCTCGACTTTTCCCGCGGAGGCGTCATAGCGGTACCACGCGGGCGGTTCAAGGAACGTGGAGCCGTAAAAGAGCACGTCGCCATCGCCGATAGAGATCACATCGCGCACCGCGGAAATGGGCGGCAGCGGAATTTCTCCCGCTGGCTCAAAGACGGGCGGGGCCGCGCCGCGGCCGCGCTCAGAGGCTTTCTGCGCGAAGATGCGCACGCGCGACGGGCCGCCCATGATGTCGACAACGTAAAGGTGTCCCCAGGCCGGCTCGAATGATTCGATGGAGGCGCGGTCTTTTTCGTCGGCGCCGCCCGGGGTTTGCGGAACGACGATTTGCGCCTGCGCGAGATCGAGGCGGTTGAGCGAGAGCCGCAGGATCTGGCCGCGAGGCGCGTCTTTGCGCGAGAGTAAGTAGAGGGCGTTGTCTCCGTGGCCAAAGTCGGCGGAGACAATGCCGTCTTCGAAGTGCGTGAGCTGGGTCCAGCGGCCGTCGAGATCCATCAGAAAGTGTTCGAACTGGCCGCCATCGCCGTTGGCGACGGTGGCAAGCAGCCAGCGGCCGTCATCGCTGGTGATGAGCTTGGTCTCGGCAATGCGGGGAAAGTCTTTGCCGATGATGTAAGTGTCTTGCGCGGCGTCGCTGCCGAGCTTGTGAAAGTACACCTGCTGGTAGAAGTTGGAGTCCTCGGGCGGGCGCTCGTTGCCCTGCGGATAGCGCGTGTAATAAAAGCCGGAACTGTCGGCCTTCCACGCAATGCTGCCGCCGCCGGTGGCAAAGTTGACGCGCGGCACGATGTCGGAGAGTTCCTTGCCGGTGGCCACATCGAAAACGTGGGCCGCGGCATCTTCCGAGCCGTTTTTCGAGAGCGCGGCGGCGACATACCTGCCGCCAAACGAGGGCACGAAGAAATCGACGGCAATCGATCCTTTCTCGCTGGCAGCATTGGGATCGAAGATGATGCGGGCGCTGGCCGGATCGTCCGCCGAGCGCAGCACGACCAGCATGGGCTGCTGCTTCGGAGGCTGGTACTTCATGGCGAAAAGCATGCCTGCGCGGAAATGCAAAGCGTAGTACGACGCGGAACTGTCGGCGACCAACTGTTTCAGACGTGTCTTGATGGCCGGGCGCGAGGACAGGTGATCGAGATATTCGCGGGTGCGCGCGTTCTGGGCGGCGCTCCACTGCTTGACCGCGGCATCGTCCCAGTTCTCCAGCCAGCGGTAGTCGTCGGTGACCTGGACGCCGTGGTAGGTGTCGGTGACGGGGCGCTTGGGCGTGTCGGGCGGAGAGGGAATGGAAGGGCTTTGGGCAAGGGCGGTGAGCGAGAGCAGGCAGAGAAGAGCGCAGCGTCGGAGCAGCATGAAAGTCCTCAAGGGTGAGCGCGGGAATTATACGACGGAGTCGGGTTGGGGGACCTCAAGTCCGCTCTTCCGCGTTCTCGAAATCGCGCGCGGTTGCCTCGCAACAATAAACCGCGCCCGGTCGGGCGCGGTTCACAAATCAGTCGCGGGAGGCGCGGTGGGTTGCGTCTTTTGGCTATATCGATACTCTATTCAGAGACGTTGCGAGCAACCGTCTCTACGAAGCGCTAGCGGCGCCTCTTGCCTTTTTTCTTGGCAGTCTTTTTTGCCGCCTTCTTGGCCTTTTTCTTGGCCGCCGGTTTCCTCTTAGGTGCTTTCTTGGCCTTCTTTTTGGGCGCGGGTTTCTTCTTGGCGGCTTTCTTTTTGGCTTTGGGCTTGCTGCCTCCGCCACCGCCGCCGGCAGGCGCGGTCGGTCTGGGAGCGGGAGGCGCCGGGGCCGACATGGGTTCGGACTCCATCGGTTCAGGAGTCGAGATGCTGGGCTCTTCTTCCTCTTCTTCTTCCTCTTCAAAATCTTCTTCGAGCGACTCGCTGTAAGCGCCGCTGTCGCCGAATTCTTCTTCTTCGTCACGTCCGTAGAGAGTGGGGTCGTGGAACGTCATTGCTCCTCCTAAATTTCAGTGGCGGCCGGGAGCGGATACGCCGCCCTGGCTGCGGGCACAAGGGAATTAAAAGACCACCGGAAACATCTGCTGGAACGGCGGGCGATTATAGCACGACGTTCAGTACAGCCTGCAAGGACTGCGGACACAGGATGCTGGCTATTGAGTTATCACAGCGCGCGGGAGAAAGCAAAGAGGAATCGCAGCGCTGGACAAGGTCGGGGACACAGATGGCAGCTTCCCGCTACTTCGGCTTTATGGGAGGGCAGGCCGAATGCCCAAACAGCGCGGGCTTGGGACGCCCCCCGGGGTCTCCGGGACCAGTAACTTCTACACACTTGACAATTGACTTGGCGAGGCTATAATCCCTCCCGTTTAGAACCCGGTTGCGTTTTCTCCCCCGTCTCCGCAACCGAGCAATTCCCCCGATGGTCGTCCGAAGGTTTCCGCAGCCACTCGGTCCTGCGCCGTTCGGAAGGAATGTCCGATAGCACGCAGGTTCGGGGATCGTCACCATTCAGGCCTAGCGCGACAGCAGCGAAGGAGAAACTATGGGAGAGCCTGGTTTCAGGACAACGGCCCACGCCTCTGCTGCATTTTCCGTCACAATCGCGATGGGCTCGGCCGCGCAAACTTTCACCTTGCTGGCGAGGTTCGACCACACGGGCGGCATGGACAGTCACAAGTCCGTTCCGATATGGACGGGGGTCTCCACCGAACGAGCTGCGACGGTGGACGCGATGGGCACGGTTTGTTTCCTTGCCCTGACGCCGACCGCTCGCGTTCTTGTTCTTCGCCTACTGCTCGGGGAATTGGCGCGTCTCTGGTCATTCCCCGGAAACCATTAACTTCGCAAAAAAGGAGGAACTACGATGAATTCACGAAAATGTCTGGGGGCGGTTCTCGTGACACTAACTCTCCTACTTCTCACTCCGTTTGCAACGGCGGTGATCAATGCGTGCGATAACTACGGCCAAGACTGGCAACTTACATTGGGGGCTTTTGGGGGCACGTTCCCCGGAACACAAATCATCTCGGGATGCCGGGACTGTGACGCTTCACTCGGATGTGGTGGATCCCTTTCTCTGGATGGCGCCCTGGTACGTGGGACGGGCGGTCTCATCTTCTCGACCACCGCTTACAATCCGGTAGGCGGCTCTTGTTACAGTACCCACTGGACTGGCGTGCTTTCACCGGGCTCGTCCATCTCCGGAAACGTCTCGAACGATGCCGGCCCATTCGGCCCATTCACCATCACCCCGGGCACCTGCATCGCTGGGTCAGCTGCTTCTGCTGATCCCGCGCATAGCACCCGCGCCACTTGGGAACTTCCTCAGTAGAAAGGGTCCCGCATGCACCGGGCGCCTGCCTTGAGCATCCGGTGAGACGTGTTAATGCCAAAGGGGCGAGGAGCGGACTTCCAAAGCCGCTGCTCGCCTTTAAGATTTGCAGCTGCTCCCCTGACCGCGAGGGTTTCGACGTGAAACGATGGTTGAAGTTCGCTCTCTGCCTGACAGTGTTGTCCAGCATTGTGCCGTCCGCAAAGTCCCAGGCCGCAGCGCCCGGACGCTCAGACTCGCCGCTCCAGCTTGCGGGCAGAAGCTCCCTCCTGGTGTCGAATACTCAAGTGGATCAGCGGGCGCTCGCCGCGTTGAGCAGAGCCCAGAACGCAGTCGGTGGGCTGCGCCGCCTGCAAGCCATTCGCGATGTAACCCGGGTGGTCGAAATGGTGAGCCTTGCAGCGGATGGAAAGGCCCAGGCTACCTTCCAAATCGTGTTTCCCAATGTCATTCGCCTGACTACCGACAGCCCGCTCGGTAAGGTTACCGCGTTCAGCGATGGCAAAACGGCCTGGGCGGCGTCATCCCTGGGAATTGATCAAGCACTTCCAGAGTGGCAAATCAAAGCATCTCGCCAGGACCTGTTTCGCCAACTCGAATCGCTGTTGCAGAGCGACCGCGATCCCGACAAGAAAGTGGAATTTGTGGAGGACAGTAAAGTCGAAGAGCGTCCCGCGAATGTGCTGCAAATTTCATCGCCGGTTGCCGGCTCGATCCGTCTCTGGGTCGATGCTACCTCCGGCGACGTGCGCAAAATCGAATATCGACGAATTGTTGCTCGCGGCACCGGCCCGGTAGTGACCGACTTCTTCAGCGACTATCGTTGGGTAGACAAAACGCTTCGCGTTCCCTTCTACATCCATACCGTCAGCGATGGACAGCCCTATATGGACACGCGCGTCTTGCGCGCGGAGTATAACCGCGATCTTCAGGCAGAGATCTTGGGCCAGAAACCGCCGGCTAAATAACACTGGATGCCGTGGCATCGGGGTGATTTTCGCCCCACGCAGGTCTCTCGCACCGCTTCGAATTGACTCGAAGAAGATCAAAATCCCCCACCCTGTCCCGCAAGAAACGCGGGACAAGGGTGGGGCAACCCCTTTGCTGAACAGCTATTTGAATTGCACCGCCGGAAGTGCTCCCGTCCCCTCGATGCGGACGGCATCGAGAGCCCGAGTATCGATGTGCAAGGCCTCGAGAATCGTCGGCGCCACCTGGGCAGTGCCCACCGCGGCGCTTACCGTCTTCGGCGAGAAGCTCGGATGCGAAAGCAGCAGAATGACGTTGGTATCGTCATGCGCGAATCCGCCGTGCTCCTCCTGCTTCTTGGTGCTGCCCGAGTACGTCACTCCGACGTTCGGGGTCACGATGATGTCCGGCGTGCGCGGGTCCTGGGTGGGGTCGTTGTAGTTCAGCTTTAACGAAGGCCCGTAGTAGATCTGCCCGAGGCCAATTCCGGTCGTAGCCGAAGCGTTGGCTTCCAGGATAGCGACGCTTGCGTCGGTGTCGGCAGAGCTGTTCAGCCAGAGCAGAGAGACGTCGTCTTCCGTCGGGCCGATGCCGGTGGGGTTATTGGTAGATTCCGAGAATGGGATAAAGCCGGCATTCGACAGCAGCGTGGCCGGTGAAGTGCCGTTGATGGTTTGACCCACATAGCGGCTGGGATCGATCGGCGACTGCCCGTGCTTGGCCGTGATCACGATCAAGGTCGAATCCAGGAGGTCTTGTTTTTTCAGCTCGCCGACGAAGGCCGCGATCGAGGCGTCCACAAACTGGAATTCGTTGAGCAGCGCCGCGCTGGGTGTGCCCGCGGCATCCAGGTATCCGCCGGTCGTGTTGTTGCTCGTTTCAATGAGCTTCTGGCCCACACTCAAGGCCTGGAAGTTCATGCCGAAGATTGTGGGAACTTCCGCCTTCTTGGTGCCGAGATGGTTTTTGCCATCGATCCAGTTGAGGACCGCATCCACCTTCAACGTGTCATAGCACTGAATATTCTGGAAGCTGTTGGTCCAAGCCGTTAGATCGGCGGTCGGATCGACAACGTTCGTGCAGTTAACCCCGGTCGGCGTGGTCACGCCGGGAAGACCAATCACGTTGGAATTGATCTCTGGCGCGTAGAAGTCGTCGAGCGCCTGCGGCCCGAGACCAGAGGCGACGGAGGAGTAGGCCGGGTGCTTGTCAGACCATGCGCTGAATCCGCCGTGCTGATGAATCACGCTGAAGATGCTGTTGGCGCGGACGAACTGCCATGGCCATACGGGCGCGCAGCCATTGGCGGGATCCCGAGGCAGTTTCTTGGGATCAATTGAAGCGATGCCGCCATCGGTCAGCGAGGCGCCGGGAGCGCCACCGTTCACCTTCGTCTGGTCGATGTCGATGCCTTCTTCATACTCAGTCGTAAAGCCGGTCGGGGGCGCACCGGCGGTGCAGGGGCCGGGCCCGTTTCCGTTGCCGGTCACGACGGCGGGTCCGTCGAGGTTGCGGGAATACGCGACGTCATAATAGACGCCGGTGAGGGCCGGGCTTCCGCCGGTGATGATGGCGGTCAGGCCGGGAAAGGAGTCGGACGGCTTGGAAGTACTGGCGGCGACGTAATTGATCCCGTTCGTGCCCAGGGCAGCAATTGCTGGGCAGAACGGTTGTCCATTGTTCACGTTGCTGATGCCGTTGGCGCAGTTCAAGAAGTCAACCGCGTGCATGCCGTCGACGCTGATAAGCAGAACACGCTTGATCTTTTTGCCGTGGTCGTGGTCGCCATCGTTGCCGGCGGCGAAGCTTGAGGTGGCTGCCAGCAGTGCTAGCGCGGACGCGCCCACACTAAGGCGGCGAAGAATCTTCATGGGAGTTCCTCCTGAGAGTTGAAAGAAAGCTTCGGTCAGAACTAACAGAGAAAAATGAACGGCGAGTTAATGGCGGATTAAAAAGCGGAGAAAGGCTGCGGGCTTCGCGGGATTAAGACCGGAGTGGAAAGACACGAAGATGCAAAAGCCCTCAGGTTTTGGAGACCTGAGGGCCTGGGTCGAGCGATGTGTAGCGTTTATTTCAACGTTTTGACGAAATCCGCAACAGCCTTTGCGTCATCGGCGGGCACGGTAGACATTGCTTTCTTGTGCGGAGCCTTTTTCGCATCGTTGCCCTTGGTGAGCAGATCGGTGATCTGATCGGCGGTCAAGCTGGTGCCTTTCAGGGCGGGACCAACCTTGCCCTGTCCCTCGGGACCATGACAGCTGGCGCACTTGGCTTTGTAGGTGGCGGCTCCGTCTGCGGCGAACGCAGGCACGGCGACCGACATGGTGACTGCAACCACTAGGATCAAGACGAGCACTTGGGTGATTCTCATGAGATTCCTCCTTGAATGGTGAAAAGGTTATCAGGTTATTTAGATCGAAGACCCAAAATAACCAAAAATTGTAAAGGAGGAGACGGCGCGGGAATGTGATTCCACGCACGTAAGTTCTTGGGGGTGACGCGAGCGACGGATGGCCGCTTGCTTCGAAGTCGGGCGAGGAATAGGCTGTCGCGGATGGTGGATGCTCCTGGGTTTCGCGAGACGTACGTCACCGCGAACGGGTTGCGACTGCATTGTGTTGTCGCTGGTGACGGTGCGCTGATGCTCTTCCTGCACGGCTTCCCGGAGTTCTGGTACGAGTGGAAAGAGCAGCTACGGGAGTTTGGCCGGGATCATCTGGCGGTGGCTCCCGATTTGCCCGGATACAATCTCTCGGACAAGCCGAGCGGGCTCGAGCAGTATCGCATTGAGATTCTGCTGGAGGATATCCTCGGGCTGGCGGATCATTTCCGAGGCGGGCAGAGGTTCGATCTGGTCGGGCATGACTGGGGCGGCGCGCTGGCCTGGGCGTTTGCCATTGCGCATCCCGAGCTGGTACGAAAGCTGGTGATTGTCAATGCGCCGCATCCGGCGATTTTTGCGCGCTTATTGGCGAGCAATGCCGATCAGCAGAGCGCAAGCCAGTACATGCTGATGTTCCGCAGTGCGGGCGCGGAAGCATTTCTTTCCGCGGGCAATTATGCGGCCCTGGTCGAAGCGGTGCTAGGAGACTTGCTGCGCCGCGGCGCGTTCACTGAAAAAGATAAAGAGGCCTATCTGCAAGCCTGGTCGCAGCCAGGGGCGCTCACGGGCGGCCTGAACTATTACCGCGCGAATCAGGTGGGGCCGCCGGTGCCGGCTGAGATGGCGGGAGAAATCGGAGCTTCGCAGGACCTGGCCGCTGATCCGGCGCAGTGGGTGGTGCGGGTTCCGACGCTGGTCATCTGGGGCGAGAAAGATATTGCTTTGACCACGCACAACCTCGAAGGACTCGACAGGTTTGTGCCCGACCTCACCGTGAAGCGGATTCCGGACGGTTCGCACTGGGTGATTCACGAGAAGCCCGCGGAAGTGAACGGGTATATTCGGGAGTTTGTCGGGTAGTCATCATTCAAAGTTCTTACTCGGGGGATGCCCCACCCTTGTCTCCGCGTTTTCTGCGGAGACAGGGTGGGGATTTTGACTTTCATTACTTCTCTGGACGGTCACCGGAACTACTCCCATTCGTTCTCGTTTTCGCGCGGTCCGATCCCGGGAACATAAGTTTTCTTTTGTTCCCGGAACGGGAATTGGGATTGGGGAAGTAGAAGTCAAAAACCCCACCCTGTCGCACAAAACGCGACAAGGGTGGGGCACCCCTTTCAGCCCTCTCCTACTAGTCCTTCCAACTCATTTGGGTTTAGCGGGTGGATTGGACGATCAGGATCATCCCCGGGCGGATCACGTCTACGTTGCGGTTGTTCCGTTTCAGGGCGGCTACCGTGGTGCGGTAGGCGTTGGCGATGGAATAGAGAGTTTCGCCCGATCTTACTTTGTGGTGCACGACCGCCGTCGAGGCCTTCAGGTGCTCGATTTCTGCGGACTTGCTGGCCGGAGGCTTGGCGCTGGCGGTCTCAGTCTTGGGATGTTTCTTGCTGCGGGATGAAGCCACTTCGGCTTCATACGCGCTGGGCGAGATGGGCAGGTGCAGGGCCAGGATTCTGCGTCCCGCGAGGCTGTTGGTGGTGCTGCGCAGTCCGTTCCAGCGGCGAAGTTGCTGAGCCGAAATTCCGAAATTATCGGCGACGCTCTGGACGGTGTCCCCGCGGCGCACGTGGTAGCGCGTGATGCGGCGGGCATAAGTCGCGGTGTCGCTCGCCGGATGCTTGCCGGGCGCAACCGGAATCACCAGCCGGGCTTCGGATTCAAGATCGCTGGTGCTATCCAGATGGTTGGCCGTCTCGATGGCCTTCACCGTCGTGTGATAGGTGCGGGCCAGCGAAGGCAGCGTGTCACCCGCATGGACGCTGTGATAGCGCCACCACAGCCGCATGTCGGTGGGAATGGCGGCGATGGCGGTCTCGTAATCGTCCCTCGTTCCCGCGGGCAGGTGGAGCGCAAACTTGCCGACGCGCGGCGTGGTCATGCGCAGCAAGCTGGGATTCAGGTCCTGCAATTCGCTGGGCGTGGAATTCACGCATTCGGCGACCAGGCGCAAGTCCACCGGATAGTCGATGGTGACAGTGTCATAGTCCGCCGGATGCTCCATCTGCACTTCGTCGAGCCCGTACTGCGACGGGTTCTTGGCCATGATGGTGACGGCCAGGATGATGGGCACGTAGTTACGAGTTTCTTTTGGCAGGACGTTGCGGCGGTAGAGTTCCCAGAAATCGGCGTAGCCGGTGCGCTTCACCGCAGCCTGCACGGTGCCGGGACCGGAATTGTACGCGGCCATGGCTAGATACCAGTCGCCAAACTGGTTGTAGAGATCTTTCAGGTGGCGGGCGGCGGCGCGCGTGGACTTCTCGGGATCCTGCCGGTCGTCAACCCACATATTGTGCGAGAGTCCGTAGCCGCGGGCGCGACTGCCCATGAACTGCCAGATGCCGCGTGCGCCGACGCGCGAAACGGCGAGCGGATGGAATCCAGATTCGGCCTGCGCGAGATAAATCAAATCCTGCGGAACTCCGACTTCTTTGAGGGTAGAGACCATCATGTCGTGGTAGCGGCCGGAGCGGGCATAGGCGCGCTCGAAAACGCCGCGTCCGCGATTGGAAAAGTAAGCGATGAAGCCGGCGACCTGGTCGGTCATCATGAGCGGCAGGTCGGAATTCGTGTTCTTGATGTCGGCTTCGGCCTTGGCCTTGGTGCTGGCGTCGGCGGAAGGAGTGAGGCCGTTAGTCTCGTCGATGGGCGCGGGCTCGGATTTCTGCTGCGGCTCCTGCGACTGGTCGTTTTCTGCGGCATCGGCCGAGGTGCCGCCAGGATAGAGTTCGTTCACGCCCTGCACGATGCGGTCGAATTCGCTTACCAGGCGATCGTCGGAGCGGACATCTACCTTGCTGTCGAGCAGAGCGTTGAGCGCCTGATCAAAATTCTGCCGGGCGTCATCCGACTTTCCGGCGCGATAGTTGGCGAGCCCGCTCTGGTACTGGCTTTCGGCGCGGCTCACTAAATCGGCAACCGGGTCGGGCATCGGAGTGATCGAGGCGGCGGACTCTACGGGAGCGGATTTCTGCGCCGAAGCATCATCTTGTTTTTGGGCTTGCGTTTCTTGTGCCTGAGCACGAGCTGGAACAGCGGCTTGCTTCTGCTGGAAAGCCGCCGACGCCTTCGATGCTACGGCTGGTGCCATGGCATTCGGAGGCAGCAGCGAAGCTGTCTTCTGCGCCGACTGACAGCCAGATGCGGCAAAGAGCGAGAAGGCCAGCAAGAAAGTGAAAATCAAGTTTGAGTTAGGTCCCCGGCTTTGCGCGGGCGAAGGCCACCGCGACACCTTTCGCGCGACATTTTCCGACCGGACATAGAGGTTAACTAATCGCATATTTCTCTATGAGATGCGGGGCTGCTCCCTGGCGTTAAAGTCCGGTGAATTCTACCAAATCGTACCCGGTGCTCGCACTGCGGTCAATCGCCGAAAAGGCACCTAAGCGGTTACTTTCGGCACAGGTGGCGGTGGTTACTCACCGGCCGGCTTCCGGCTGTCGGCTTTCCGCACCCGGCTACCAAAATTCGATGCTTCTGGCCGGAGGCGGGTTGGGAACGGTAGCTTGCGTCTCGATGTGTTTTTTTCCAACCCGGTGCGCGAGCGTTGCATCGTTCGCGGCGTGCTGCGGAAGTGCGACTCCGCTCTTACCACAGCGCCGCCAGCGATTCTTCTTTGAATACAGGCTTGGGACCATTCTGGCTGGAGAGATGAATGATGCCGAGATAGGGCTTCGCCTGGGGATCGTAGATCACGGTGATCAGCCCGCCTCGGCCCTGGGACCCACTCGAGCCGTCATGCCCATTGAGGCCATCCCTGCCGCTCAAGCCATCGGGCGAGCCGGAGCCGCCCGTGCCACCCCGTCCGCCGTGTCCGCCTTTGCCTGCCGAACCGCCGTCACCGCCGTCAGCTTTCACGGTGAGCGAGCCGCCCTGAGGATCGATGAGATAGAACTTTTGCTTCGCCCGAGCGGAGACGCTCACCTGAAGCAGCGGATGGGTTCCAGCCCGAAATGCCAGGCGGATTTGCACGGGCGGCGCATCGCCGCCATCGCTGCCGTTCGCGCCGTCGCTGCCGTTCGAGCCATCGCCACCGTTTCCTCCCGGAGACGGATTATTAGGATCGCTGGAGCCGGGAGTGCCGCTCATACCGTCGGTTCCGTTGGCGCCATCGATGCCGCTGAATCCTGAACTGCCGGAAAAATTGGACACGTAGGCCAAGTTGTACCGCAAGGGGACGTCGAGTTCGGCGCGCAGATCCGGATGGCTGGGCACCGTGACAATCACGTGTGGAACTTTGCCATCGCTGATGCGAGGATCGCGCGGAAGGGACAGGACTCCCTTGGCATTAAACTTTGCGACCGTCGCCGTGACGCTGAGTTGCTTCCACATGACCTTGCCCGCTCCCGCGCCCTCGGTGGTGAGCACCTTGCCGCTGGGCTCGGCGAAGGTCACAACCAGAGGCGACTTCTCGCCAGGTGCGATGCCGGGACCGCGCGGCAGCGTGGCATCCATGGATTTGACGGGAGTTTTGTCGAGGTAGACCTTCCATCCCAGCTTGACCTGCATGGAAGTGCATCCCGTGAGCGTGAGCAGAGTAGTTAAAGCACAGATATTGAACCAAGCTGGCGACCTGAAGTGGCTCACAAAAGGCCTCCGCGGAGCTCTTCGAAGTTTCGAGCTTTCCTGATTAAGCAAACCCGGAAGCGAGGCGCAGGTTGTGTGCCGGACTCGCTGAGAAAGTAAAGTTTGGTGAAGATTCTCTGAGGATTTGTCAGGCCTGTTTCACACCCTCCAGTAATCGGGACGCCAGTTCTGGATCGCTTTCTTGATGTCATTGCGCGAGAGCTTTTCGTTGAGAGCGCGCTCGGTGAGCTTGGGAACTTCTGCGTCGGAGGCGAAGCGCAGGGCAACGAGCTGGCCTTCGGTGAGTTCGGGGATGCGCGAGCGCAGGGGTTCGGGAAGAAGCTGCATCAGGCGCAGGCGCTCTTCGAGGCGGATGACGCGGTCCTGCACCTTCACCGCATAAAGACGGGTTTTGAAAACCCAGGTCATCAGGGCGAGTGCAAGAAGGATCAGCAGGATGGCATGCAGGTTGTCGCGGAAATCGGCGTGCGAGAGATGCGCGAACAAATGAATGAAGGTGAAGATCACGCCCAGCGCGATGATCGGCACGATGAAAAAATGAAAGGGCGGATCGAAGCGGGTGTGATTGGCGAAGGTTTGCGGCTTCTTTTCGGCCATTGGGACTCTCCTTTGCGCGGGAACGTGCAAGTGTAGCAGAGCACGGGGAACGCTGGACTGCTTCAAGTTCGGCGACGGCTCATTTCGCGCGCCAAGAACGCACGAGAAAATGTTGGACCCTGCTTCGTGACAATTTCCATTAGTTCTGAGGGATTGTACGTAAAGAGAAGACCCGATCTTTTCTGTTGCCGCCGGTCTGTATTCTGGGCCCAGGCAAGGTATCGGCATGGGGCAAGGAAAAAAATGGCGCCTGCAAGAACTCAGAGACGAACTGCAACGATTGATGCTGGAGCAAGTTGAGAGTTTAAAGAAGCAGACCTTCGGAGGACTGAGCGCAGAAGACATGCGCAAACAAGACGAGCGGCTGAAACAGATCCGCGAAGTTTCGGCCGAGCTTATGTCTGCCCTGAAGAAAGAGAAACCCTGAACTCTATTCCGGTTTTTTCAGAGTAGCGCTGGAGTCGGCTTCCACGATGACATCCACTTCGGCCCCCTGCTTGAGCCGAGCTTTCCCGCCCTTCTCGTCAGTGACTTCGTTTTGAATGCGGATCTCGCGATACAGATCGTCCGCTTCTTGAATGTCGATTTGAGCTTTCTCAGGCTGGCTTGGGCTGGCGGGCTTGATGACCTTCTGAACAGTCCCTCGGAGCTTCATCCGTTTTTTGGTCATGAATGCCCCCTCTGGAACGAATAAAGAACTGAGCAAATTCTAGCACTGGAGGGACGTTTGTTGGCTTGGTGCACGAGCCAAAAGTTCACATTCCGAGGAAACCGGGCCGGCGCAGGCTCGGTAGGTTGCGCAACCAATCGAGTTGGGCGCAGTTTATTGAACCAACGGCTCGGCGTCTTCCGGGGCGCCGTGGCGGCGGAGCAACTGCGGGAGATTCTGCGAGAACGCGGAGCGCGGGAGGACCATGTCGCAGCCCACTTCGTGCGCCTTCTGCTTGAGGTCTCCCTGGACGTGCGACAGGAATCCGATGATCGAGGTTCCTTTTTTCAGCTTGCTCTTGAGCTTGGGGATCAGGGTCAAGGGCTTCACGCTGTTGTTGTTGAGATCGAAGATGATGAGCGAGGGCTTCTCTTCGCCATTCTGCAGCATCTTCTCGGCCATGTCTTTGTCGGTCTTGACGAACTCGACTTTGACGTTGAGCTTGCGGGCCGTTTCCTGAATCTTGGCCATGAAGAAAAGATCTTCGATGAAGGCAAAGATGCGCGGATTGACCGCTTCGCCGGCGGGCACAGGCTCGGGGTCAGGCTGGGCATACTGCGTAGCGAAGCCGGGACGCTGGCGTCCTGCCTTGTGGCCATTGTTGTTGTTGCCGGCCAGAGCGGCGCGGTAGCTGTGGTCCATGGGCGCGGTGTAGATGCCGTCTTTGTTTTCCCGGGACGTAGCCGGTCCGGGGCGATGCCCGCGCTGCTGATTTTGACGGCGTCCGCGGCGCCGTCGTCGGCCTCCGCCACCACCACCGCCGCCGGAGAATTTTCCTGGTCCTGCGTTCATAGTCCTCTCACACAAGTTGCAAAGATTTACAGAATTTTCAAACGATCCCGCTGACGTGAAGTCTGATCCGCACAAAGCTCCGCCCGGCACACTTGGTTGCTGCAGCGCACGTGCGGGTTGCGGTGGAACACACTGGAACGAACCCCAACTCTGAAACGAACCACTATTCGAAGAATGAAGACTTAAATACCCAGTATCGATTTTCCGTTTATTCGGATCCGTCAGGCGCCGCCTCGGAACGGCTGGCGCGGAAGGCCTGCGCGGGAACGAGGCCTAAACGAGAACAATGTTATGGTACTCGTCCTTGGGTCTGGGCGCAAGTGGGCGAAGAGGGCGGGTTTTGCACAGGAGGCCATGACCGGTAGAAATTGTTGATTGTTGATTTTTGATTGTTGAATGAAAAGCTGCAAAAAGGTGCGAGGGCATGCCTAAGGGTTTTCATTCAACAATCAAAAATCAAAAATCAACATTTCTTAGGTAAACAGGGCGAGTTCGCGGGCCCACTGCTGGGCCTGCCAGTAGTAGCCGGCAACTGCTTCCGGCTCGATGCGCAAGCGGCGGCTGACCTCGG
>Ga0070735_10002560_pt1 | contig 16394 bp, 9 predicted proteins | sample Coa_R1_FD_66443 | JGI IMG/M metagenome (GOLD analysis project Ga0070735, IMG submission 66443) | Surface soil microbial communities from Centralia Pennsylvania, which are recovering from an underground coalmine fire - Coalmine... | ecosystem: Environmental > Terrestrial > Soil > Unclassified ... | reverse complement strand
AGCAAGTCGTTCAGCGTGGAGAGCGTCATGCGGGGAATCGAGATGACCCCATGACCTGGATCGTTCCCGGTCAGCTGCCACTCGCCCTCACCATGCACGGGATTTCCGCCGAGTTCGGCATCGGCTTTGACATCCAGAATCTGGCCGCGGCTTTTTGCCGTGGCGGTCAGGCTTCCCAACGGTCGGCCCTGAAGTACGGCCGCGCGAACGGTGCCGCGAGCGTCGAGATCGTCAAGCTGAAAATCGCCCTTGATGAAGTGTCCTTCGCCCGTGGCCTGCGCATCGAGTTGACCATCGAGGCCTTGGCGAAGGTTCGAAATCGCCTTGACCTGCGCGATGTTGTAACCGCGCGTCGCGACCTTGAAACGCAACTGGCCGCTGGTCCAGTCCGTAGCGGAATGGCGATAGATTCCGCTAAAATCGGCCTGCGCTTTTCCGAGGCTGGCGCGGCCGTTCGACACCTCGACGTTATCTCCGGTGAAATTCAAATCGGCGGCAACGCGCGTGAACGTCTCGCCGAACCCGGAGGCGTTGTCCACTTCGACATGTCCCGATCCTACCGGCGTGCCAAACGTGCCGGTAATGGCGCCCGTCCCGCTCAGAGCGCCGGCAAAGTCGTGGCGGTTGGCCCCTCCGATTTCGAGCCTCGCAACATCAATGCCACGAACGCTGACCGACGCCTGAAGCGGGCTCTGCGGAGTAGGCGCCCAGTGATCCAGTGCGAGTTCTCCGCGAGCTGTGGCGTGCAGGATATCGCTGTCGACGGAAAGAGCTCGTGCGTAGAAATGGGAACGGTTCGCATCGCAATCGCAAACGAGCTGATTGAACTGGCGGTTGGCTGTTTCGAAATTCGTCAGTTTGAGCTGCCCTGAGAGCGTCGGACTGTTGAGTGGGCCGCGCATGGTGCCGTCGAATTGCAGGCCGCCGCCGCGAACCAATTGCACCGGCAGCTTCTCCGGGATCTTCTCGCCAACAAGAGGAAACGCCGCCGCGAGATCGTTCAAATTGCGCGAGGTTACGTGCAGGTCGAGCGTCTGGCCGAGGATTCCGGAAGCCGTGATCTTAGACGTACCCATCGTCAGGTTCCAGTTTCCGAATTGGAGGATGCCGGCGCGCTCGTCGTAATCGACCTCAACCGAACCCTCCACAGGCATGCCACCGCCGCCAGGTGCAATCTGAAACGTGGAATGCGTTTTCACGTCTTCGATCCCGTTATCGCCGATCAGGCCCTCGGCTTCCACAGGCCCCGACATAGACCCGCTCAGACCGCTGACCTGCAGTCCCTGCAATGTGGCGAGTTGTTGAACCGAGATCCCTTCGACGGCGCCGTTGACGCGAAGGTGCTCCCGGCCGTCGATTGCGATGCCGCCGCGGAAATGTCCATCGAGCGCGGCGATCTCCGCGTTCGTGAGATCGATGCCGTCGCGCTTCATCACCATCTTTGAAACAATCGTGAAACTTGGGAGCTTCAGGTCCTTGCTCACGAAAGCGAGGTCTCGGCCGTTCAGTTGTCCCTCGATCCTGTATGCGAACGGATTGAACATGAAGCTCGCTTTGCCCTCCAATCCTAGATCGCCGCGATTCTGGACCGGCAGCTTGATGGTTTCGGCGAAGTCCACGAGATGGAGATGGGTTTTGAACGTAAGATCCGCCCCGAGAGTTGCCAGATCCGGAACCGTCCCCGTGAATTCGATCGACGAGTGATTGTACGAGAGGTTTGCGCGGTGAATATCGACATGATTTTCTTCTAGCGCCACCTTTGCGTCGAGATCGAAAGCGGCGTTGCGGAACTCTCGAGTGGTGATGTGGAACTGATGCGAGCTGAGCTCGGCCTCGTAGCGCGCGGGGTTCGGCAGATAACGGACGTTGGCGGCAAGATTATCGGCGCGCAGGTCGAGGGGGATGTGTTTGGCGGCGTAATCGAAACTACCGTTTGTGATGGCAAGCCGCCGTACCTTGAGATCAAGGAGACTTGTGACGGCATGGCTTCGAGCGCCCGGCGGCATGGGCAGGTTATTTGTGCCGTCCGGATTCTCATAAACGTGGATCTGAGGCTGGTCGATGTTCAATGACTCGATGTCCACTTGCTGCTTGATCAAAGACACGATCTTTGCGCCGATCTCGATCTTCGAAGCAGTGAAGAGCGGCGCCGCTCCGGCACCCTCTTTGCCATGCACGACGAAGCGCGTCATCTCGGCGGTCATGTCGTGCCACGTGAAGCCGCCGATCTCGACTCGTCCGCCGGTGCTCTTTTCGACTTCAGCGATGATGCGCTGGCGGACCTTCTCCTTGAACCAGTCAGTGTGGATGACGACAAAAAACGTGACGACCGCCGCAGCTCCCAGGAGGACAAGCGCGATGCCCACTCGAAGAACCCACTTGGCCCTGCGCGTTATAGTCATGTAGGGCAGGCTTCCAGCCTGCGGCCGATTTTCAATCGGCCTGGCGCTATTTCCGCAAATCCGGAGCTCGATTGGAAATCGAGCGCAGGCTGCAAGCCTGCCCTACACGCCGGTATCATTGGAACGCCCCATCGCGGAAGCGAATATCGACCCTGGTTCTTTCGTCACCCAACCAGCGGTCGAGCGCATTGTCGACGCGCTCTTCGATCAATGCCCGCTCCATCGCAGCGCGGCTTTCCTGGAGCGTTGGAATTTGAGAACGCCCCTCGTCACGCCACTTCTGTACCTGCTCCCGATAGTGTTGCGCGATCTCGGCGTTCGACACCTGCACGGCCGGTCGAAACCGGTCATCGATGAACTTGAGCAGCGTCACCTGCCACCAGACGTGTTGCCGAAGCACATCCGGGGTAATGCCATATTGCGCCAGGGCGGCCAGAAAGGCCTCATGCCCCGGATACTCGTCCTCGCGCAGTTTTACCATTGGCTCGGCGTCCGCGAGCGTCGGTAGCGGATAATGGCTCTTTTCCATTCCATCTTTGATCAGCGCCTGCTCAATGAGACGTTCGGCGGCTTTCTTCTTCTCCTCGACTGTGAACTTCGGCTCCTCGTGATTGAGAAACGCGGTAACGCGGATCTCCTCGTCGATCTGGCCCGCTGTGATAATCTGTTTGCCCACCGAGACCGCGACCCGATCGATCACCTCGGCCACCGAAACGAGGGCCAACGCAGCGAAAATAACGAGTCTCAGGATCGTCAAAACTGCTGCCCCAACGAGAAATGAAATTGGAAGATGTTGATGCGCTGCGTCACAGGCGTTCCGGTGCCGAAAATCAACTGCTGGTACGTTCCGCTATAACCGAAGAAGCGCGGCGAGTTCGGGCTGAGCGACAAGTCGACGCGAATCGGTCCGATCGGCGTGCGATAGCGGATGCCGAACCCGAAGGACTGCACACCGTAATCGAAATCCTGTAGATTCCGCTGACGCCACCGCAGGCTGATCTTATCAAGGCTGCTATAAACGTTGCCCATGTCATTAAACAGGACGCCGCCTATATTTTCGCCGATCAGCGGGAAGCGTAACTCGAGATTGTTGATGAACAACGCCGTTCCGCCGATCGGAAAACCGGTGACCGGGTCGCGAGGACCGGCTTGGAGGTCGGGAAAGGCGCGCTGTGAACTGGAGCCGCCGGAGAAGAAACGTTCGGCAAGCGGAATATCCTGAAGGCCCGAATATCGCGTGATGTCGCCGAAATACGTGCTGCGGGCAAACACGATATTTTTCGTCACGCTATGGTACGTCGCATTGCGCGCCACCAGCCGTACGAATCCTGTCTGCGAACCAAACTCCTTCGCGGCCACGCCCACGTCGATGGTGTTATAGACGCCTCGATGCGCGTCAATAGGGTCGTCGCGCCGGTCTTGTATGAATGTGCTCGAAATCAACCCCACGCGGACAGGCTGCGAGAGCAGCGGAATCAGCTCTGGTGTTACGAGTGGTGTCCCCAGGATGTTGACCTTTCGGAACACGAAGCGGTACTGCATCGAATTTGCTTTTGAGAGTCGCTGGCCAAGCTGTACGGCCCCCTCCTCGCGCTGGGCTGAGAACGTGCGCACGTCTCTCGATATATCGAAGAGGGCGGAAAACTGCAAATTCAATTTCACGTTGTTCTCAAACTGAGGAATCAGATATGTCAGCAGGGCGCGCTGCTCCAGCGTGGACACCAGAGTTTGCAATGAGACAGTATGGCCAAGTCCAAGGAAATTCAGCCGGCTGATGCCAAGCGTTACGCGAGGACTGAAACCGGTGGCGCCCGCAGGCCGGTCCAGGCTCAACGTACCTCCGCCGATGCGCGCGATCTCGGCGCCGAAGCCGTATGTGAGCGAATATCGATTGGCTTCTTCGATCGCGTAAATCAGGTCCTTCGACGGTTCGTCCCCCTCCGGGTTTTGAATCGCGGTGTCTACGCTCGCAAAGATGCCAAGATCGTACAGACGCCGCTGGCTTTCGGTAATCTGCGTTTGCGAGAGAGGATCGCCGTCTTTGATGCTGATGCGTTTCGATACGACGCTGGGCTTGGTTGTGTGCAGGCCGTTCACCACCACCCGCCGAACATAGACTCGGCGCCCGGGCGTTACAAGGAAATCCAGCTCCACCTGGTTGGGAGCCGTGCCGGGCTTTGATGTGAAACCGAACGTGGCGCCGGGATAACCGCGGTCGTAATAATACTGCAGGATGGTGTCGCGGTCGGTTGCGACATTCGAATCGCTGTAGGGCTGACCTTCGGTCGAGTTCAGGACGGCACGCAGGTGCTTTTCGTCGGCGGCGGAGATTCCCGAGAATCTCAGGGCTGAGACAAACTGTTGCGCTCCCTCTCGAATGTCGAAAAAGACAGCGAGCTGGTCCTTCTTGCCGTTATAGTCGTCGACCTGCCGGGAAGTCACCTGTACATCAGGGAAGCCGTTGGCGTGGTACACATCGAGAATTGCATTGATGTCGCGGTCACGATACTCCCGGCTATATCGCCCTTCGTGGAAACGAAGGAAGGATACGGGCGTCAACAGCATCCTGTCTCGCAGCGTTGCGGTGCTGAAGTAGTTGTTTCCGGTGATGTCGAGGAGCACTAATTTGTGGCGTCCGCCCGTCGCCACCGTGAAGTCGATCCGCTCGTCGCCAGATGGATTCCCCGTGACTTTGTACGACGAATCGGCTTCGAAATAGCCTACCGATTGAAAATAGTTGATGAGATCGCGGTTGCTTTCCCGCAGCAGGTCGTCATCTACCGTCCTTTCCTGGTAGATCGGCAGAAGGCTTCTCAACCGGGCCTTGGAGATTTTCGCCCCGGCGACATCCACCTCTATTTTTGGACCCGGAATGATATCGAGCGTCGGTACCACACGGTTCGTTTCGGCATTGTACGGAAAGGCTGTTAGCGTAATTGTCGACTTCAGAAAGTCGTGCTTGATATACCACGAACGAACGCCATCGAGCCCCTGCTGAATGCGGTTATACGTCACCTGGCGCCATGGCAGCAGACCAAAGAAGCCCTTCCATCCCGTGGAGCCGATGATCGCGGCAGTGGAGCGTTCGGGCTTGCCGGTGATCTCGAGCCCTCCGAACTTCGCTCGCCTGCCGGGCTCGATATTGAAATTGATCTCCGTCTCCTGGACATCCTCGCGAGTCGCGGTTTGCGACGTGATCTCGGGATTGAAGAACCCGTTCCGCTTTAGCAACTCGCCGATGCTCTCCACGCTTTGTTGCACGTCCGTGGGCGAAAACTCGGCGCCAAGTTCAAGTTTCGCCGCGGTGACCACCTGGCCTCGGTTGGGCGGCTCTTTGACGCCTTGCGCGGTGACGTTGCCGATGAAATACGCCGCCTTCGTGATGAAACGTAAGACCACGTTTCCGTTCTCGAGTGTTGCGTCGACGGCGATGTCTGTATACTCGCCGGTCCCGTAAAGCCGCTGGATGGAATCGCGGATGTCGGCGGATCGCAGGGGCTCGCCGGCCTTGACCGCGAGTATCGACGTGAGCTGAAAGTAAGTGAGCGGTTGGTGTTCCGGGTCGAAGCGTATGGCGCCAACCGTTTTGCCCTCGTATTGTTCCGGCGCGGCCGCGAGAGGCAGCATGCTCATGGCTAGCCACCATGCGAGGTAGCATCTCGCGAGCCCAAGCACACGTATGCGGGAGCGCCGCGGGATCGCCACAAGCGACCATGTTACCGCTGTTACCATCTGTCTTGGATGAGTTCAACCTCTGAGGATCGATACTCGCGGCAAATTCGATTCGAAGGCATCGGTGAGCACGGCCAGCGAAAGTTATTGGACGCGCGCATCGCCATCATAGGTTGCGGCGCCTTGGGAAGCTTTCAGGCAGGCGCTCTGGCTCGCGCGGGCGCTGGATTCCTACGGATCGTCGATCGGGATTCGGTGGAATTCAGTAATCTTCAACGGCAGTGGCTTTTTGAGGAAGCCGACGCGCGGGACGGCCTTCCTAAGGCCGTCGCGGCATCTCGAGCGATCAGCCGCATCAACTCGAATATCGCGGTGGATCCCATGGTTGCCGATGTCACCGCGTCCAATATCGGCGACATACTCGACGGCCTGGATCTGGTGCTCGACGGTACCGACAACTTTGAAACGCGCTACCTGCTGAACGATTTTTGCGTCGAGCGCGGCCTCCCTTGGGTGTATGGCGCCGCCGTCGGCTCATATGGCATCACGATGCCGATCGTCCCAGGCCGGACATCGTGCCTCAAGTGCGTGTATCCCGAACCTCCGTCAGGCGCGCAGCCGACATGTGAAACGGCCGGCGTACTCGGGCCGGTTACCGCGGCAATCGCAAGCTTGCAAGCCGCTTGCGCGATGCGCATCGTATGCGGGCTCGAGCCGCCCCGCTACATCACCACCATCGACGTCTGGACGGGATCGATTCGGCAGATTGAACAGCCGGCGCCGGATGCTCACTGCCCTGCGTGCGCCCGGCGTGAATTCGTCCATCTCAACGCCCGTTCCAGGACGCCGGTTAGCCTGTGCGGAAGAAACGCAGTTCAGCTTCACGAATTGACACGTCCGCTCGATCTCACCGACCTGGCAGGCCGGCTCGCGCCGCTCGGTCCCGTGCGCCGCAATGACTTCGCTTTGCGATTCGAGACGCCGCCATACGAGCTGACGGTTTTTCCGGATGGGCGCGTAATCGTGAAAGGAACCACCGATATCGGTGTGGCGCGGAGTGTGTATTCGCGTTATATCGGCGCATGACCATGCGGCCTGCCGCGATTCTCGCCGTTCTCGCCCTCGCTGTGGTCGCACAAGAGCCGGAGGAGCCGCGCATCAAGCTCGAGAAGGTGGTCGCCGGCCTCACGTTTACCGAAGGTCCGGTATGGTCGAAGGACGGTGTTCTGTACTTCTCCGAGATTCCGTCAAACCGGATCATGCAGCTTGTTCCAGGCAAGGGCTTGTCGGTTTTCCGGGAGAACTCGAACGGCGCCAATGGCAATGCGCTCGATTCACAAGGCCGCTTGTACACCTGCGAGGGCCACTCGCGGCGCGTTACGCGCACCGACAGGAAGGGTAAGATCGAAGTGCTCGCCGAACGGTTCGAGGGCAAACGGCTGAACTCTCCGAATGATGTCGTCGTTCGCAAGGACGGCAACGTGTATTTCACCGACCCCGCGTTCGGAACAAGCGATGACAAGCGCGAGCTTGATTTTTACGGCGTCTTTCGCATCACACCGAAAGGCGTCCTTGAAGTGCTCGCGAAACCGCAGGGGCGGCCGAACGGAATCGCGCTTTCCCCCAATGGCCGCATCCTCTACGTGAGTAATTCCGACGAACGGAATATTCGCTCCTACGAACTCGATCACAATGGCGTCCCGTCGAACGAACGCGTCCTCGTTTCCGGCATTGAGGGCGTTCCCGACGGTATGCGGACCGACGAGAATGGAAACATCTATCTCGCGGCCAGAAAGATCTTCATCTATTCACCCGAAGGAAAACCAGTCGACCAGATCGGGTTGGCCGAAACGCCGTCGAATTGCACGTTCGGCGATGCGGACATGCAGTCGCTCTACGTAACGGCCCGCGGCGCGGTCTACCGGATACGGTTGGAGGTGAAGGGGAGTGTCCAGTAGCAGCTCCGCAGATAACCGCCGTTATCCTGAGCGGCCGCTGTTGGGTGTTGGGGCATTGATATTCCGCGGGGCGCAGATTCTTCTCGTGGAGCGCGGCAAGGAGCCGTTGAAGGGCTATTGGTCGTTGCCCGGCGGGCTGGTCGAAGTCGGAGAAAAACTCGAGGTCGCAATTCGGAGAGAGGTCCGCGAGGAGACCGGACTCGAAATCGAGGCGCTCTCGATCTTCGAAATCTTCGAGCGCATCATGCCCGATAGCGATGGTCGGCCCGAATACCACTACGTGCTGATCGATTACGTGTGCCGGGCAGCCGGCGGCGAGTTACATGCCGCCAGCGACGTAAGCAATGCGGCGTGGGTCTCGCGTGATGAGCTTGGCAGCTTGAAAATTACCGAAGGCACGATGGCGGTTGTGCAACGCGCCTTCGATTCCGTCGCCTTAAGAACGACGAACGTCCCCTAAATCCAGACCTTTTCGGCCGGCACGCCTTTCCTGCACAAATCGCACGAATCGGTATCCGAGTAATACAGTGCATCGAGCTTGGCGAGATAGTAGAACGGCAGCGGGTCGAAGTTGATCGTTTTCGGAGTGGGCTGATATACCATGACCGCCAGGCCGACCACCTGCGCGCCCTTGGACTCGAGCAACTGCTTCAATTCCGAAAGCTTCCTGCCGGACCGCAGGATGTCGTCGACGATCAGCACCTTTTCACCCGGCGTCTGCTCCAGGAATTGGCGGAAATGCAGCGGCGACTGCTCGTCGTCGCGCTCCGCCCAATATACCTGATGCGCCCGCAAAGCCTCGCAAACACCGTAAGCGAGCGGTGAGCCGCCCGTGTCCGGACACACGATGGATAACTCGGGGATGATAGCGCGAATCTCGGAATTCGCCCGCAGTAGTCTGCTCAAGCCAACGCTGAGCGTCTTGGCGATCTGGTTATATCGCATCGCGAGCACGGTCTGCATGTACTCGTTGGCATGCAGCCCGTTGGGATATTCAAAGTGGCCGTCGCGTAACGCGCCGGTTTCGCGCAGGAGTCCGACCACTTCTTCTTGTGTAGGCACCAGGTGCATTCTTAATGTGCTCCCTTTCCGCTGAGAACGCGGGGAATTGTACGTAGTATTATTTTCCAGTCTAAGACGAGCGACCAATTATCGATGTATTGCATGTCCATCCGCATCCAGGAATCGAAGTCAAGCGCGTCCCGTCCCTCGATCGCCCACAGGCACGTGAGCCCCGGCCGCATCCGCAAACGGCGACGCTGCCAGCGCTGGTAGCGCTCCACTTCCTCAGGTACCGCCGGCCGCGGGCCCACCAGCGACATGTCGCCCTTCAGTACATTCCACAATTGCGGCCATTCGTCGATCGAAAACTTGCGCAGGAATTTTCCGACCCCGGTCAACCGTGGATCGTTGGGAATCTTAAACGCCGTGGACTTGCGATTCAGATGTTCCAGTGCGGGCTTCATTTCTTCGGCGTTCTCACACATCGAGCGGAATTTGTAGAAGACGAAGCGCCGCCCGTTCAAGCCGCACCGTTCCTGCCTGAAAATAGCCGGTCCCGGCGATGTCAGCCGGATCACAAGCGCCGTGATCAGCATGAGAGGCAGCAGCAGCAAAAGCGCCGCGCCGGCCAGCAGCACGTCGATTCCGCGCTTGAGCAGTAGCCGCAGCTCGTCATGAGGCGCTGCTGAGAATGTCAGGAGCGGCACGCTGCCGAGCCGATCGAGATACAGCTCGCTGTTGACGTGCGGAAAGAAATCGACCACCACTCGCGTCCGCACGCCCTCTTCGTCGCACAGCAGGAAGATTTCTTCCATGCCCTCGAGCTGCCCTTTCTCTACCGCGAAGATGATCTCGTCGATCACGCGCTGTTCCAGGAGGTCCGGCAGAGCCGCCAGAGCATGCACCTCATATTCTCTGGAGACGGTCAACCTGCCTGGCTCACGATCGAGAAATCCGACCAGCCGGATGCCGTAGTCGGAGGATTGTTCCAAGGCCTTCCCGAGCCGGGCCGCCGCTTCGCCGGACCCGACCACCATGACATAGTGCGCAGCATTGAATCTTCGGCGGATTGCGCCGATCATCATGCCTGCCTGGATTCGGAAAAGGCACAGCAGGACCCAACTGAAGACCGCGAACAACGCGACGAATGGCCGGCTCAATTCCAGCCGGAAGAAGTATTGGCCGATGACGAGACAGATCCCACCGATGGCGCACTGCCGGAACGTGTCGCGCAGGACCACGCGAGTGTGCGCAGAATCGAGCCGCTCGTATATATCGAGCCAATATCCGATGGCGATGAAGCACGCTACCGAATACAGCAGCAGCATCGCCGTGACGGGAAAGCCGAGGTGAAATTGGTGCTCGAACCGGGACTGCAGCCAGACGCGTGTTTGATAAGCGGCGAAGAACGCGCACGTGATGAGGACCACGTCCGCGAGCCCAAACAGCGCCTTTACTTTGCGATAGTGCCGGCTAAACACAAACGTGCGTTCCTGCCTGGAAGTCTACTTGCTTCCGAGCTCGTCCGCCAGCGCACCCGCGCCGTATACTTTGCGGAGAGCCATAACGATTGCCGCCGGATGTACTGACACGGCTCGATTGGTCGCCTCGTCGTAAACGTACGCGCCGACCAGGCTCTCGATGTTGCCGTCGAAAATCAGCCCGACCAGCTCCGCGTTCTTGTTGATCACCGGCGATCCGGAATTCCCACCCACGATGTCGGCGGTGCATACAAAATCGAATGGTGTCGAAAGATCCAGGTCGTACCGCTTGGCCATGATCTTCGGCGCAATGTCGAAAGGTTCTTTCGAATCGAAACTCGCCGCGCGATCGAAAAGCCCGTAGAAGGTCGTCTTTGGAGGCGCCATTGTCCCGTTCATCTTGTAACCGGCCACGGCGCCATAGCTGAGGCGCAATGTGAAGGTTGCGTCGGGATAGCTCGATTTTCCATACAAGGCAAAGCGCGCTTCGGCGAGCTTCTCCACCGCCGGAACCTCCTTGCTTTGGATCTCCGTTTCACGCCAACGTGTTTGTTCGCGGACAAACGGGTCGATCTTCCGCACCAGCACGATCAGAGGATCTGTCGATGACTGCACCGCTGCTTCCCCGCCGTCGATCAGGCTCTTGCGGAACGCAGGATCTGCCATGTGTGTGCCGCCGATCGCCATCTTGGCGACCTGCTCGGGCGTCGAGTTGCCGAGCACGGCCTTGATCCACGGATCGTCTGGACCGAGCTTTGCGAGCGCGCGCTGCAGTGAGCCTGTCATCAGGGCTTGCTGAAGCGGCAGGTACACTGGCGCCGGCGAAAGCAGTCTGCGCAGCAATGAAGCCGACTGCGCTCCGCGATAACCGGGAAGCCGGTCTCCTTCGGGTTTCTTTACTTCGGAAACGTATTGAACAATCTGCAGCGCCGTGCTCGCGAGCGGCGTCCCCAGCGAGCGGTAGCTGTCATTCGCCCGCGTGCGCGCCTTCGCTTCGAGACCCGCCAGCGTGTCCCATACATCGCCGTACTTTGCTGCCAGCTCCGGATTCGCTTTCACGGCATCGCGGAATTGCTTCTCCTCGGATTGCTTTTTCGCGAACACAGCGGGATCTTTCAGTCCTGCATATTCGCCCGTGAAAGCCTTGAAGCTGTTTTCGAGACCCAACACCATGTCCACCGTCTGCCGGGCCTGCTCCGGACCTTGGGCCGCGTAGCGCCGCAAAACCTGCAGGCGGCTGTCGATTAAATCCAGAGTCTGGGGTAGAAAGAAGTCGCGCAGGCTTTCCAACTGGCTCACCGTCATTTCACGATCCGTGCTGCCGGGATGCCCCGATACGAACACCAGCTCTCCGTCCGCGGCGCCTTTGGTGTTGAATCGCAGAAAATGATCGCTCTTCACCGGCTGCCCGTTCTCATAGATCCGAAACAGCGCGAAATCCAGGTCGTACCGCGGATAGGTGAAGTTGTCCGGGTCCCCTCCGAAGAATGCCGCTTGGCGCTCCGGCGCGAACACTAGCCTGATATCGGTGTACTTTTTGTACCGGTACAGCCAATACTCGCCGCCGTGATACAGGCTCACGACATCCGAGCGCAATCCGGTTTTATCGAGGCTGTCTTTTTCAATTGCCGCGATCACCTGTTTCCGCGCTTTGATGAGATCGTCGCCGCTCATGCCCGGCTTTTCCGAGGAACGCACGTGCTCTGTAACGTTTTCGTACGACATGAGCACGTTGATCTCGAGATCGGGCGTCTTCATCTCGTCTTGTTGCGATGCGGCGTAGAATCCGTCTTTCAAATAATCTTTGGTTGCAGACGACATTTTCTGCAGTTGTCCCGAGGCGACGTGATGATTCGTCAGCACAAGCCCCGTCGGACTGACGAAGGAGCCCGATCCGCCGTCGTTAAATCGGACACTTGCAAGCCGCACTTTCTCGAGCCATTGTGTTGTCGGCGTGAAGTGATATTTCTGCTGGAGCTGCTTTACCGGAAGATTGTCGAAGGTCCACATACCTTCGTCGGCGTGGCAAAACGTGGCGCACGCGAACAGGATTGCAAGGGTACGCATAATCAGACAGTTACCTTCTATAGCGTCGCATACATGTAGGGCAGGTTTTCAACCTGCGCCCGATTTCCAATCGGGCAGGCTCTACAGCGGCTTGAGCCGAATTGTAACGTGCCCCGTGACATATTGAGTGCGCCCGCCGCCAAAGGTCACAATCAGATCGCCTGCCTCCTGACGCGTAGCACCCTCGACGGATTCTACGCGATCGCCCCCAGTCAGCCCGATGCGATATTGGCGACCCTGGCGCCCCTGCACCGTCAGGTCGAGCGTCTGGCCGTCATCGGACCACCGCTCCGAGATCAGTTTCAAATTGGCGCTCGGCTCCGCCAGCCGCGGCGGATCGAAAGGAATGACGTAGCCGAACATTCCGCTGTGACGGATCGCAAGCGTCGACGTTCCAGACTTGACGCTGACCGTGAAATGAGGATGCCAGTCGCTCGATTCGCGCTGATCTTTCGACGTAACGGACACGCCGTTGAAGGTTGCCGAGTTCACGTGCGCGCAGGGTGGATAGGCCGGGGCGAAATCCAAGTCGAAACTCTGCGTCGACGAGTTGACAATCTTCAATTCGAGAACGCCCGCATCGCGATGAAGATCGAAATCGACCCGCCCTCCGAGAAACCGGATATGGTGCGCGCTGAGGTCCTGCCAGTTCGCCGGAAGGTGAGGTTCGAATTGCATCCGCTTCTGGAGCGCGTCGCTTTGCAAACCGAGCAAACCGCGAAGTAGGGGCGACACGACCATGGCCGCCGACCAGATCTGATGCGGCGACGCGGTCGAGAGCGGCGAGTAAGTGTCGCCCGAGAGCACCTCGGTCGGATTGCCTCCCGCCCCGTCGAGCGTCAGCCACGCGTTTGCACGCAAGTTCCCCAGCGCCGGCTCCGGCTCATGATTGCGATATTCGCCCACCGACGCCCACCCCGTGAATAGCGGCCACACCGACCCATAGTGATAACCGGATGGATCGTAGAGCGGATTGTTCGACGCGATGATCCGCATGCCCCAATCTGATTCGTGCTCCTCCCGCGCGAGCTGTTCGATCATCTGCTGCGCTTTCGCGGTATCGAGCAAGCCGAACCACATGGGAACGGTTGCCAGGACGCTCGGCTGGTTGATCGGTTTACCGTCCGTGCCGATCGCGAAGGCGTAGGCGCCGGGTTGCGGCAGCCAATACACATCGTTCAACGCCCGGCGCTTCTGCGTGAATTCGGCCTCCAGTGACGCCGCGCGGGTTTCATCGTTCAGTGCATGCGCGATGTAGGCAAGGGCGCGCAACGCCTCAACGTAACAGCCCGCCTGATACAACTCTGTCCGTACCGGCAGCAGACGCCCGCCTTCCACCCACCCGTGGCCTACGCCAGCGTTTTTGGGAAAACCGGCCTGATCCAGCGTGGATCGCATAAACTCGAGCGCCTTCCAAAGCCGCGGCGCCTGCTCCCGAGCGAAGCCGGTATCTCCGCTCGTCGCGAGGTAATCACGTACGGCGATGATGTAGAGCGGCGTTGCGTCAGCCGACGCGTACCCATATGGAAACTGCTTGAACCAGTCGACAAAGCTCGCGGCCTGCGAGATCTCGTGCGGGAGCTTGCCATCGTCGCGCTGGTATTTCGAAATGAAGGCGATGGCCGACCGCGCACCTTCGAAATCGCCGGAGGCGCTGAACGCCAGAGAGGTCCAGAAGGAATCGCGGCCGAAGAACCAGGAATAGCCCGGCCGGTAGCCGCCCTTCGACGGTCCATACCCGGCAACCAGCCCGCGGCCCAGAAACGGGTTGTCGACAAAACCCTTCACCATGCTGATGCGCGACCAGTCGTACGCACGCTGCAGCCGTTCGTCGGGAAGGCTCAGCTCAACAGTATCGGCGAGATACTCGCGATAATGGCGCTCGGTCGCCTCAACAGTCTGGTGTGGATGTGCAAGCAATTGCCGATATGCGGCCAGCGCGTCGTCCCGCGACTTCATCGATCCTGCGAGCGCGATGGTCCGCTCCGCATGCCCATTAACCGTCCCCAGCGTAAAAACCGAGCCGGTGGAAGACGAATAGTCAGTCGCGTGCTCGCGCGAAAGCAGCGCCGCGTCGGGCGAGCCGAGCACTGCGGCGAACGGATGGCCATCCGCCCCGAACAGAAAGCTCTTGTTCGGCTCGCTCCATTCGACGTACCCGGAGCCGATCGCCGCCGGCCACATGAGCTGGAAATCGCGCGTGAACGCGGCGTCGATTCGCAGCGGACTCCGCGTCGTGATGTCCAGTAGGATGAGGGCGCCGGCTTGGTCGATGGGTGCAACCAGCGTCTCGCTCACGCGGAAATCGTCGCCGGTGTACGTGATCGTGTACGATCCCGGGCGCGCAGTGATACGTCGGGCCAGCGTCTCGCCAGGAAGCGTCTGCCCGTCGCTGACAAATCGCAATCGAAGATCCTTGAAGATCTTCAGCGGATAGACATAGCCTTCGAGCGTCCCGTTCTCATGCCCCAACAGTGCCGCACGAGGTCCGACAGCATCGACGAACTCCCAAGTCCGAACAGGCCTCGATATTTCAAGGTCGGCGCAGATGCCCAACCCGGCGCATGCTAAAAACAGCATTGGTAGGACAGGCCTTCGTTTTTTGTGGCCTGTCTTCGTCGGACGGTACGGCAGGGTGGCAGCGTAAGCAAGCGCCAGTGGTCGCGCTGGTGACACGACACCAATTATAAATGCTACTTGCGCGACCGGAACGCCACCAGATCGCTCTCGAGGGGAACACCTTTGCTCACGCGCACGTGCAGAACCGCCTCGAACGGGACCGGCGGTTCACCGGTCCGTTTCAATAGCGCCCCGACCGTCGCGCTTCGGCACACATACTCGACCGCGGCCTGCGTGCCCAGCGTCGTCAGCCCGGCGAGCACGATCACCCATCGCGACGGATTGATTCCGGGCATCAGGGCGACCACGGCGTAGTCTTCGGTCAGCGGCAACTGCGCTGTCGACAGGTAAAACGGCTGCTCACCCACCCTGGGATGAACATTGACCACCGATAGGTCGCCTTTTCGTGGACCGGATTCGACGCGCCGGAACACGAAATCCTGGGTGGTGGGCATGTCACGGAGCGTCAGGTTCTCCGAAGGCGAGCCTACGAAAATCAGGTCGACATTCTTTGCGTCGTCCATCGAAAGCAGACGCCCGCGTTTCACTCTCAACTCGTGGTGCAGTCCCGCGAAGACCCGGTCGAGTTCGTGAATTGCAAGAACCTCGCCGACGCCGGTATAGTGATCGAGAATTGGCTGCGATTTATCGATCAAAGGGTTGTAATAATGCATCCCCGTTTCTGGTCTGCCGGCGAATTCCGCGTTGCTGAATACCACGAGCGGCTCGTCCGGGTCGTCCACGAACCCTCTCCAGAACGTCGCGAGCGGCCCCGCGGCCGGAGCTGTCCGAAGCGCGTTCTGCGCCGGGACCCGGTTTAACAGGACGACGATCAGTGCAACGACGCTGATCGCCAGGAGCATCGACAAAGCGGTTACCGCGATCAGCAAGCCGCGGGGCCTGGGCAATGGAAGGGCGGCCGGAGCCGCCGGCGCCTCAGGAACGATTGGCGCAGAGGCAGGCTCCGCCGGGGCTGCGGTCGAGGTCCGTGGGTGAAAAGTCAGGGCATAAGACCCCTTCGGAATCTCGACGATCCAGGGGTCTTCCGCGCCCGCGTGAGCGTAGTACTCCGATAGCTTCGACCTCAGCCGCCCCGTCTGGACACGGACGGTTGAGTCCATTCGTGGGTCGAAATCAGTCGGCCGCTTGAAGACCTCTGTGGCGATTTGGTATTCCTTGACCCCGCTCCCCGG
>Ga0070735_10002559_pt1 | contig 16398 bp, 6 predicted proteins | sample Coa_R1_FD_66443 | JGI IMG/M metagenome (GOLD analysis project Ga0070735, IMG submission 66443) | Surface soil microbial communities from Centralia Pennsylvania, which are recovering from an underground coalmine fire - Coalmine... | ecosystem: Environmental > Terrestrial > Soil > Unclassified ... | reverse complement strand
ATCGGGAACAAGTATCCGGCTGGCGTCAGCGTCGGAAGCTGGTAGTTCACGTTGTCCGGCAGATCGGGAAGATGAATGCTCCGCGATCCCACGTAGCCTAGCGTTACTGTCAGGCTCGGAGTGACTTCCCGCTGAATATTCATGTTCCAGTTCATGGCATATGCGGCGCCAGGACTCTGGGGCACGTATACAGCATTAAAGGACGTTGGCAAGTTGATCGGTTTGGAGCATACGATCGGGAAGTCGCCGTTGGGACACTGAGCGGATGGGCCGCTGAGTCCACTGGCGCTGACTTGGAGCGTAAACGGATACTGCGCCGGCAATGTTTGGGTGTAAGTCCACGGAATGGGCAAAATATTAAAAATGCCGAATCCGCCGCGTACGGCAGTTTTCCCGTCTTTAAAAGGATCCCAGGAGAAACCAAGTCGCGGCTCAAAATTTTTCAGCGTTTGATTGTGTGACCAGAGAGTATTGACGGGCGTCGTCGTGGCAGTGGGGCTGAGGCTCGTCAATACTGCGAATCTGTTACTGGCCTCTTTCGGAAGGGTGACCGGCTCGTAGCGCAAGCCAATGTTGATTGTGAGATTCGATTTCGCTCTCCAATCATCTTGTGCGTAAAACCCAAATGCGGTCTGCCGGGAACCTACTTCGTAGGCGTTACCGGCCGCCAACTCCTGGACTTTCGAGGGAACGTCCTGCAGAAACAGTCCGAAGTCATTGAAAGTGAACTGTCCATTCGGCCGCTGACGAGTTGCGGCGTTGAATTGAATTCTTTCCACCGCAATTCCGAATTTCCACGAATTCTTTCCTTTAGTCAGGAAAGCATCGTCATAAAATTGAAAGGAGTTAGAGACCAGAAGATTTTGCGAAGCGCTGCCAACCGATGCGGTTGACGTGATCCCACCCGATCCAATCGTAATGATTGGCGCGGGAATTCCGGCTCTGACTCCTAGCGATGTGTCCGCCGCAATCGGATTGATGGCGCCCACAATGCCGCCATTGATTCCGTGAGAACGGCTAAAACCGAATCGCGCGGTATTTACAAGGCTCGGGCTGAATACGTGGGTCTCTTCGATGCCGTACATTTGACGGAAACTGAAGAGTGAAGAAACGACGTTCAACAACGCATCAGGCTGAGTGTACGGCCCGCGATCGAACAGCCAGCTTCCGGACAAAGTATCGTTCTCCGAAAAGTGATGGTCCGCCCGGGCAGAGGCATAGTTCTCCTTCAGTTTCAGCAGTCCGTTCGTCGCGAAAGTCTGGGTATTGCCATCGGCCGAGAGGGGTGTATTGGCCGCGGCAATGGGCCAAAAGCCCAGGTACGGTTGAACTTGCGTTGCCACGCCGACGTTATTGCAGGTGTACGTCTGCGGCGTTGTGTTATTGGGCGTACAAAATGTTCCACTACGCGCTTGTACGGATGGCACAGTAACCGATGTGGTGTTGCTCCGTTGCTGTTGAACTCCTTCATAAGCACCGAAGAAAAACGTTTTGTCTTTAACGATTGGCCCTCCGATGGCGCCCCCATACTGATAGCGTTGAAACGGCGGGATCGGGGAGTTTTGAGGGTCGAAATAATTCTTCGCATCAAGACGCGCGTTGCGTAGGAATCCGAAAGCGGTACCGTGTAAACCGTTGCTTCCGGATTTGGTGATGGAGTTGATGATCGCTCCGGAGCTTCGCCCATACTCGGCCGTGTAGTCCGTGGTGAGGACTGAAAACTCCTGGATGGCATCCGTGCCGAGGTTGGCCCCAATCACGCTTCCTGGAGAGCCATTCGTGTAATCATTGATACTAATTCCGTTGACGCGATAATTATTCTCGTACGGGCTGTGGCCGGAATCCGTCAATTGATTCCCGAAACCTCGGTTGGCGCGGTTTGTCGTGGGTGAACTTGTGCTTGCTTGAACGCGAACTGTCGCAACTCCAGGTTGCAGAGTTGCCAATTGCGTCCAGTCGCGACCGTTTAGGGGAAGCTCGCGGACAGTATTGGCATCCACCTGGGCGCTGATTGTTGCTGACGTAAGCTCAACCGTTGGCGCGGATTCGACGACCGTAACGGTTTGGCTGGCTTCGCCGACCTTCATGGAAATATTCAACTGTTGTTGCGCGCCTACCGATAGCGTAATTCCAGTTTGCATGTTTGTTGAAAATCCAGCGGCCGTCGTGCTGACCGAATAGGTTCCCGGGAGCAGGTTCGGAGCTGAATAGAACCCGGCAGAGTCGGACGTTAGCGTTCTTGTTACACCAGTGCTGACATCCTTAATTGTAATCTGCGCACCTGAGATCACCGCCCCGGAAGCATCTGTCACCGTGCCGGAGAGCGTCGCGCCTACCGCCTGTGCCCGGGCGGGAATTGAACTAAAAGCGCACACAACTACAGCTAGCAAAGCAACAGCGAGAATTCCGGCCCTCCAATAGCAACTACGACGCAATACACCCCTACTTAACATCGATTTTCTCCTCCTTCGGATAATGGAACACCCCATGTACACCATTTACAGAAATTAATCCTACAAAATCGCTTTTTTCCGGTGTTTTCGCCCGGATCTACTACAGGCAACCTGGGACCACCCGCGATTAAAACGTTGAATGAACCTTAACTCGAAACAGCGGAACATTCAACGGGGTAGCATATTTTAAGTTTCTTCCTGAGAACTGCTTATCGGCAGGGCCAAGGAAGGAGAAAACTCTTGGAGCGTGTCAATCGACAGGACGAATTGCAGGAGCGAGATTTGGTTCAACCAGCGGCGTGCCAGCCGCCATCCACAAACAACGTGTGGCCGCTGATGAAATCTGAGGCGGGGCTAGCCAGGAAAAGTGCTGCGCCAACAAGATCGGAAGGCTCTGCGAAGCGTCCCAGTTTAATCCTGCTGCGCAAGCGTTCTGCGCGCCCTGGATTTTCCTGAAACGTAAGACTCGTACTGTCTGTCAGGGTGGAAGTAGGCGCGATGGCATTTACACGCACGCCCAAAGGAATCCATTCGGTGGAGAGGGCAGCCGTGAGATAAGAGATGCCGGCTTTGGCCACGCCGTAAACGCTTTTGCCCATGTCCGTGCTGGATGACCAGGTCGAGCTCAGGTTGATAATCTTGCCGTAGCCCCGTTCAATCATTCGACGGCCAAGCGTCTGGCAACAAAAGAATGTCCCCTTGGCATGCGTATCGAGCACTCGGTCCCAATCCTCTTCGGTCACGTCCAGCGCGGATTTTGTAAACCCAAAGCCGGCGCTATTGACCAGAACCAGGCCGCAATCTCTGTCTTCGATTAATTTCACTACACTTTGTTCCAGGCGGCGAATGTCTTCGAGCTTGCCGACGTCCGCACAAATGACATGAGCTCGCCCGCCTGCGCTTTCTATGGCGCGCTGCGCCTCCAGAAGCTTTTCACGGCCTCGGCTCACCAATACAACTTCAGCGCCCGCCCGGGAATAGGCCAGCGCGAACGCACGGCCTATTCCCTGGCTTGCGCCGGTAACGATAGCCAGCCGGCCATCGAGACGGAATGAAGGTAACTCGGCGCTGTCAGGTTGACTTGCCATTGACTGGGTTATCTTGTCCGCCCGGTAGTGGTGTCAAGGGGATGCAGTTTGTTTACCAGCCGCTCGTCGAATGGATATGTCGTGTAGATATCGACACCGTCAGCAGTGACGATGTGATCGTTCTCGAGCCGAATGCCGCCGATTCCCGGCTTGCCGGCGTAAGGCTCGAGGTTAAACGCCATGCCCTCTTTCAGAACCACGGGAGCGTCCTTGGACGCGGGGCTGAAGTAAGGCGCCTCCCAGGGATTGACGCCCGAGCCGTGGCCCAGGCTATCCAGCACGTAGGGATCGGCCGCGGCGAAAACCTCCGCATTGGTCGCGCCCGGACGCACCTTCCCTCCGGCGTTGAATAATGCGTCGTAACACTTCTGATGAAGATCGCGCATCTCCGGGGTAGGCTTCACGTTTCCGCAAATCCAGGTGCGTGTGAGGTCGCCCCAGTAGCCGTTATAGCCGGCGCCGATATCCAGAATGACGAGATCGCCGTTGCGGATAATTCTGTCCGACGTAAATCGCCGGTAGGGTGCAGTGTATGGACCCGAGCAGATAATGTTGGAGCACTGTGTCCATTCACTGCCCATCGCCGTCATCACTTGCCAAGCGACGGCGAGTACTTCGCATTCCTTCACGCCTGGACGCAAAAATTCGAGCGCTCGATCAAGCGCAGCCTCGGTAATCGCATTCGCAATTTTGAGGCAAATAATTTCGTCCTGGGTTTTGATCTCCTTCGCGCGCATCAGCACGCTTTGATATCCATCGGCAAATTCAGTCTTCGGAAAGACTTCGCGGATAGCGTTCTCCATGTTGATGTCCCAGATGTCGATCCCCACGCGCTTGCCCGCCAGCGAACCGACCAGGCCTTCAACCTGTTCGGCCCACCGTTTCATTCCGATTTTTTCGCGGAAATTTGCCCGCGGACGGATCTGATCCGGGTTGAGCCACGGCATGCGAGTACGGCAATGTTCGTGATCCATCGACCAGAGAATCGGTTCATGCCCCCTTGCGAGCACGGTGACGGCATTCCCCATAATAAAAGCGGGCCCGAGGTGATGACGGTAGCCCATCAAATAACGGGCGTCTTCCGTGCGGAAAACGAACAGCGCATCAAGATCGGAATTTTTCAGCGCATCCTTGGCTCGCTGTAAACGTTCCCGCAGCATGCGCTGCGGGTCAAGACGTACTTCCCAATCGACCGGAATGAGTCCAATGTCAGACAAAGTTTTTTTCCTCCCTGGAAAAGAAGCCGTTCTCCATTAGCATTTTTTAACGGAGCGTGTCAAATTCATGGATCTCCGTTTAGTGTCGCAGCTTGATTTTGCAAAGGGCGGAAGCGGGTAGGAAACCGAATCAAGAATGAGGAGTAAGCCCCGTCAGGGGCAGCACATATAATTTAAACACGATCTTAGGCCAATCCAGGGAGGCAACTTGAAAGTAGTCATCACCGATCACCGTTTTCAGAATGTCGAGCAGGAGCGGCGAGCCGTCGAGGAAGCGGGCGGGGAACTCGTCATCGCTCAGATCACCGAAGAAGATCAGCTTGCCGAGCTGTGCAAAGATGCCGACGGAGTTCTCACTGTTCGAGCTCCAATCACCAGGCGTGTGATCGAAGCAATGCAGCACTGCCGCATCATCGTGCGCTACGGAATCGGGATCGACTCTGTCGACATTCCGGCTGCCACCGAGCGCGGAATCATGGTGGCGAACGTTCCCGATTATTGCGTCGACGAAGTATCCGACCAGGCGCTTACGTTTCTCTTGATGCTCAGCCGCCAAATGATCCCTGCGATTTCGCTTGCCAGGGAAGAGCGCTGGTCAATCTCGAAGATGCCGAATTTGCACCGACTGCGCGGACAGACGTGCGGCCTGGCCGGCTGCGGCAAAATTGGATCGCTTCTAGCAGGCAAGGCAGCTGCGCTCGGCATGCACGTGCTGGTTTACGATCCTTACTTGAGCGAGAGCCGCAGTCGCGACATGGGCGCGGAACTCGGTTCGTTCGATGCGTTGCTCACGCGCGCCGACTACATCTCCCTCCACATGCCGCTCAACGATCAAACGCATCATCTTTTCGGAGAAGCTACTTTCGCGAAGATGAAGAGCACCGCCTGCATCATCAATACCGCGCGCGGTGGATTGATTGATGAGGCCGCGCTACTCGTCGCGCTCGATTCCGGAAAGATTTTCGGCGCAGGTCTTGACGTAATGGAATCGGAAACGTCGTTCACGCCCACGGGCCGCGCGCTCGTGAATCATCCCAAGGTGATCGTAACGCCGCACACAGCCTGGCTCAGCGAGGAGGCTCGCAGGACACTGCAAGCTCGTGCGGTGGAACAGGTAATGGCCTGCCTCAAAGGGGAGACGCCATACGGCCTGGTCAATCGCTCGCTGGCAAAGTAATTCACGGCACGGGGGAATAAAGTCCAATGCATAGCCCCGGGAACGCCAATCTCCTGATTGGCGGTTTGCAGGACTTTAAATCAGCACGACGCCAATCAGGAGATTGGCGTTCCCGGGAGACGACTACAAAGCCATTTGATCCGGTCGCAGGGCAAGCGCCAATGTTCCAGCAATAACGCCGAGCAGCGAAATCTGAATCTCTCCGGCCATCGCCCAGCCGGCATGGCTGGCAATTCCGCCCATCAGGTAGCCCGCACCGGCCGCAGTTGCGTAGAGACTCGTTACGAACATTCCCGAAGCGCGGCTGGCGAGGCTGCTCCGTACCGCCTTCACGTGATACCCGGCCAGGTTTACGTAGATTGTTCCGCTTCCAATTGCCCCGTAGGCGCACGTCAGGATGGCCTGAGGCACCATCGCTCCCGAGCCGTGAAAGCAAAGATAGCCCAGTGCGGCGATCGCGAAAAACGCTCCGCTAAGAACCACGCGCGGCGAAAAGCGGTCGCCCAGCCATCCGCCACCGATCGAAAGAAGGGCGCCAGCTCCATAAAAACTCGCTACAAAGCCCGCTTGTTTCGGCGTGTAATGCAGCCCTTCGCGCAAAAACGTCGGATACATCCCGGTAAAGCCGTAGAGAACCAGGCCACCAAGGACGCTGAGCGCCGTGAGGATGACCGTGTTTCTGTTTAGCAGAGTCGGCGCTCCCAGCATGTCCGTTCGGGCGTCCGCCGCGCGGCGCGTTTCCGTGAACCAGGTACGCACGGTCAACGTGATCACAATGATCATCACGTATCCGGCAAGCCCAAAAATGATCATCGGAGCGCGCCAGCTCTGATACCGGGTCAGGAAAATGCTGCCCAGGATTGGTCCTAAAAACGCGCCGATGCCGAAGAATACATTCATCGATCCGATGGCTGCGGCCCGGTAGCCCACAAAATAATTCGCGGCGATTGCAATCATCACGGTAAGTTGCATGGCCTCGCCGATACCAGTCGCGGCCAAATAGATCATCATGTCCGAAAATCCGTGAGAAAATACGATCAGCGCCGTACCGGTGGAAAATATAGCGATGCCCAACAGCAACACCGTCTTGCGCGCGAACCGCGCCAGCAGAAACCCGGTCGGCAATCCGGCCATTGCCAAACCCAGCGTGAAAATCGTGGAGAGCAATCCCGTATCGGCAAGCGAGAAGCCATATTCCTGGCGGACATCATGCGCGAGAAGAGGGAACAACTGCCGGTCCGCGGCATTCACTGCGTAAGAAGCCAGCAGCGCGCAGTACATGGAGATAGCCGCTATCCGTGTGCCCGTCTCGCTGGGAGCGCGGCTCTCGGGGTTCGTCGATACTTGTGCTTGAACTGAACTCTGTTCTTTCATGAAATTTTGGGCGGGCGTGAGTATACGCTACAAAGCACGGTCCCGGAGTTCAAATCCCGTACCTAAATCGTACCCGGCAGTTGTATCCGTAGGATGCGAAACATTGCTATCCACAGGCCCAATTAATTTCTTAATTTTAAGCTTATCTTCAGGTTCGTCGATATGTTACCTTCCGACTAGAACCTTGGGGGTTCTTGGGGTGGTGGTAATTGTTTACAACCTCTTCATCAAATTAATTTAAGCGAGTTAAGTTAAGCGAGCTGCGCCAGCAGTTCGTGTGTTGTGAGGATCCTACACATGACAGAAGGAGGAAAGTCAATGAAGAAAGCGGTAGCTTTGGGTGTGTTTTTTTTCTTGATGTTCTCCTTATTCGCTTCTATTCCCGCCGGTGCACAGGTGACCGGCGCAACCCTCAGTGGCACTGTGACAGACGAATCTGGCGCCGTGATTGCCAATGCGCAGGTCACTATCCGAAATATTGCCACTGGGATTACCAAAGAAGTCACGACGGATACAGCGGGCTTTTACACGAGTCCCAATATTCCTCCGGGCGTTTACGAAGTCAGGGTTGCCGCACCGGGATTTTCTACCGCGCAGCAATCAAATCTGAACCTAGCCGTCGGACAACAACAACAACTTAATTTCACGTTGAAGGTCGGCGAAACTTCTCAAACTGTCCAAGTCAGTGAGGTTGCGCCGCAAATTGATCTAACTTCATCTGCTCTTACGGGACAAGTCGAATCCGAAACTGTGCGCGACTTGCCTTTGAACGGGCGCGATTGGACCTCGCTCGCTACACTCCAGCCTGGCGTCAAGAAAATCGAGACCCAGGTAAGCTACGATACCTCCGGCCGGGGAAACCGCGGCTTTGGGTCCGAGCTCACCGTTTCCGGACAACGCTCAACTTTCAATAATTACCGAATCGACGGCGTGAGCGTCGTAGATTACGCCAACGCGGCGCCCGGAAACGTCATTGGCGTCGTACTTGGGGTGGACGCCATACAGGAATTCTCTGTCTTAACCGGTGGATTTCCAGCTGAATACGGCCGCGCGACAGGCGGTGTCGTCAACGCAATCAGCAGATCTGGCACCAACAATTTCCACGGGGACCTGTATGAATTTCTGCGAAACAGCGCCCTGGACGCGAATGATTATTTCACCAAGTCAGCCGGCAATCCCAGGCCACCATTCAAGCGAAATCAGTTTGGCGGTTCAGCGGGTGGTCCCATCATCAAGGACAAGGCCTTCATTTTTGGCGACTACGAGGGACTACGCCAGTCCAAGGGAATTCCGACAACAACGACTGTGTTCTCTGACAACGCACGCCTGGGCATTCTCGCTGCCTGCCCGAACAACACTAGCGCTGGCTGCACCCCGCCGACGCCATGCCCGCCGAATTCATCCTTGTTGGCTCCTAATGCGAACATCTGCGTTTCCGATTACTCCGCAGCGCTCTTGGCGCTTTATCCACACGCTAACGCAGCAGTCAACGGAGATAAGGGCCGCTTCGTCTTCGGTGGCGTACAGGCTGTCCCCGAAAATTTCTATACTGTTCGCGTCGATCACAAGCTAGGTAGCAAGGACAACCTATTCGGGACATACCTTTATGACGATACGGACTACACCCAACCTGACGCCATGAACGGCGTGCTGACGAATTCACACACGACGAGAACGACTGTCGCGATCGAGGAGAGTCACACGTTTGGTTCCAATTTCGTCAATGCCGGGCGCATTGGCTACAATCGGGACCACGTTATCAACCAATTCACTCCTAAAGCGATTAATCCAGCAGCCGGCTCGTTGGCCCTGGGTGCCATACCGGGACAATATGCGCCGCGGTTGACACCCCACGGTGGAATCAGTGAGTTCTTTGGCGGAATAAATTCTGGCTCTCACTATCTCCACACCTGGAACTCCTACCAGGCATACGACGACGCCTTCTGGACTCACGGTACTCACAATATCAAATTCGGCGCTGGCGTTGAGCGTATGGATTACAACCAACATACGTATCAAAATCTCGGCGGGCGCTATCAATTTACGGATTACATGCACTTCTTGGAGGGTATTCCCAGCTCCTTTGAAGGCGAGCTGCCAATTGTCGACCAGCCGCGGGAATTCCGTCAAACGCTTTTTGGCGCCTATGTCCAGGACGACTGGAAGATGAAACCTAACCTTACACTCAACATTGGTCTGCGCTATGAAATGACGACCGTGCTGAATGATGCGCAAGGCAGGATCACGAATTTAGTCAACCTTACTGACCCCGCACCCATATGCGCAATCCCGTTTACAGCGCCTATACCGCCACAGCCAGGTTCCAGTTGTGCCGGGGTTGGGCCATATTATTCAAACCCTACGCTTCGCAACTTTGAACCTCGTATCGGATTTGCCTGGGATCCTCTCAAGGATGGAAAGACTTCGGTTCGCGGCAGCTTCGGAATATACGATGTCTTGCCATTGCCGGGCTATTTCCTCCTTCAGCAGAACCAGGCCGCGCCGTTCCTCATTTTCAAGAGCATTCACGGCGAATCAAACTTTACGACCCAACCAGGGTTCACGTCTCCTTTCCAACCCGATGAGGGCGGCGTGCAGCTGACCAACTCGCAGTCCAGTAACTTGAGCGCCTCAACGATTGAGACCCATCCTCACCGTAATTATGTAATGCAATGGAACCTCAACGTCCAGCGCCAACTGGCCTCGGACTTGTCGCTGACCGTAGGGTACGTGGGCACTCGTGGCGTTCACTTGCTGATGCGCGGTGATGACGGCAATATGACACTTCCGACGCTCACCTCTGCGGGATATCTCTTTCCGTGCGGCCCCCCGATTAACTTAGATGGTTCGTGCACGGCGGGAAACAACGCCGCAGGAAATTCGGCACAAATCAATCCGAGTTTGGGAGTCATTCGGTACGTCTACTGGAACACCGATTCCAACTATCATGGCCTGAACGTAAATCTCGACAAGCGTTTTGCCCACGGCTTCCAGTTCCAGGTTGCCTATACGTTTGCCAAGTCGTTGGATGACGATACTCAGACGATTGCGGGCGATACTTTCAGCAACAGCATAAACTCCCCGTGGTGGTTCCTGCCGAAACTATTCCGCGGGCCATCCGACTTCAACGTTGCTCACGACCTCTCAATCAACGCCTTGTACGACATTCCCACGCCCGAGTCGTTCAAAGGAGTTGCCAAAACATTATTGGGCGGATGGGAGCTGGGAGGCATCTTCTCGTATAACAGCGGAACTCCGACCACTCCCATCGTCGCAGGCGATCCCCTTGGACTAGGCAACTCCGGCGCCGACCAATTTGGTCCTTTGCTCCAAATCCCCGGCTGCGACCCCGTCAACCATGGCTACGCGAATAGCTTGGCTGGAGCCCCTCTTTGGATCAATGCAAATTGCTACAGTTTGCCGAAATCAACTCCGGCCATTGCAGCGCAATGTCAGACATTCGGGGCTACCCCAAAAGCGGCTGGTATTCCTGGCACTTGCGCCAACCTCGCGCCGGGCAGCGTTCTCCGTAACACGATTACCGGTCCAAAACTCTTCAATATGGACTTCTCCGTCTTGAAGAATTTTCCAGTAAAGCGTATTTCGGAAGCGTTCAACGTCCAGTTCCGGGCGGAAATGTTCAACATCTTTAATCACGACAACTTCGTGCCACCGCAGCCTTGCAGCGGCGACTGCAATTCTGGAATTTACAATCCAGATGGTTCGCTGGCGGGTACCGGAACGATCACAACACTGGCAACAGACCCGAGGGAGATTCAGTTCGCCCTCAAGGTCATTTGGTAATCCAAAATTAAATCGAGGTCACGCAGCCACCCGCTCCGCTCTTGAGCGGGTGGCTGTTTTTTTTGATTCATTGGGAACGGACCGGTGGAGATTTGTTTCTGAACTAAGTTTGTTTTTCCTGCCTGACTTCTCTTTTTTCGTGAAATTTTGCGCGGCCTTGCATATTTGCTGCGGAGCAGGCACCCGAAGCTCTGCGAATATCCGTAATGCACTTACATTCCCGCTATAGAAATTAGTTTAAAAGTGTAGTTAAACCTTAAGCCTCTCTTAATCTTCAAAAATGTAAATAGTATTCAACCCTGATTCAGGTCCGGGTGAAATTCGTTTTACCAGGTCGGTCAAAAACAGTTTCACCAGGTTTCGATCAGGATCGAAAGGCCCCGGCACAATTGTGCTTGTGGCCCGAGTGGTCAGTGAGGGTGATCTACAACTGAATGTCGGAGGACTTCTAATGAAGAAGCTCGTTGCTGTGGGTGTGTTTCTTGTTGCTGTATTCTGCTTGTTCGTTTCTGTTCCCGCTCGTGCACAAGTGACCGGAGCAACTCTCTCCGGCACCGTTACAGACGCTTCCGGCGCGGTAGTCGCCAATGCGCAAGTTACCGCTAGGAATGCAGCAACTGGAGTTTCGCGAGACACAACATCAGACTCCAGCGGTTTATATTCCATTCCCAACCTGGTTCCCGGGGATTACGAAATTAGAGTCACGGCGCAGGGATTCTCGACCGCTGTGCAATCGAATCTTTCCCTCGCGGTCGGGCAGCAGCAACAACTCAACTTCTCGCTGAAGGTGGGAGAAACCTCGCAGACCGTCCAGGTGACGGAAGCGGCCCCCCAAATCGAGCTTACCTCGTCGACGCTCACTGGACAGGTCGAATCGGAAACTGTGCGCGATTTGCCTTTGAATGGGCGCGACTGGACTTCTCTGGCTACACTTCAGCCAGGCGTCAATAGAATCGAAAGCCAGATGAGTTACGACACTTCGGCGCGCGGGAACCGCGGCTTCGGAGCAGAGCTCACCGTATCCGGCCAGCGGTCGACTTTCAACAACTACCGAATTGACGGGATCAGCGTTGTGGATTACGCCATGGCCGCTCCGGGGAACGTACTCGGCGTCGTGTTGGGCACGGAATCGATTCAGGAGTTCTCGGTTTTGACTGGCGGCTTCTCAGCCGAATATGGCCGGGCGACCGGTGGCGTCGTTAACGCCATCAGCAAGTCGGGCACCAATCAGTTTCACGGGGATGCCTACGAATTCTTGAGAAATAGGGCCCTCGATGCGAATGATTACTTCACTAAGACATCAGCCGATCCGTTCAATCCAGGCAAGACGCTCGGCAGACCTACGTTCCGGCGCAATCAGTTTGGAGCGTCGGCGGGCGGACCCATCATCAAGGACAGGACTTTCATTTTCGGCGATTACGAAGGGCTGCGCCAGGCAAAGGGGGTTCCGACTACGTCGAAGGTCTTGTCGGATACTGCTCGGAACGGTACCCTCGCGTACGATCCGACCGGTGCCCCGCCAGTTGGATGCACAGTGGTTACTCCCGGCACGTGCACGGTAACGATTAACTCCTACACTCAGTCATTACTGGCTCTGTATCCCCACGCGAACGCAGCAGCGATTGATGCGAATCGGGGAGTTTTCGCCTTCGCGGGCTTGCAGGTCGTTCCCGAAAACTTCTACACGGTCCGAGTGGACCATAAGATCGGAAACAATGACACTCTCTTTGGCACCTATCTGCATGACGACACGGATTACACCCAGCCCGATAAACTGAATGATGTTATTACCAATTCGCACACCACACGGCAGACGGTGGCAATTGAAGAGAACCACACGTTCGGCGCTAGTTTTGTAAACGCCGCGCGCATCGGTTACAACCGCAATCATGTCGTAAATGCTTTTAGTCCGACGGCGATCAATCCCGCTGCCGGCTCGACGAGTCTGGGTACGATATCCACACAAAGAGCGCCCCGACTATCGGTTGGTGGACTGAATGATTTTTTTGGCGGCACAAATTCCGGTTCTCACTACCTTCACACCTGGAATTCCTATCAGGCCTATGATGATGCTTTCTGGACTCACGGAACCCACACCATTAAATTCGGCGCGGGCGTTGAATGGATGCCCTACAACTTCCAGGCTTTCCAGAACCCAGGCGGACGCTGGAAATTCGCCAGCGTGTCAAACTTCCTCCAAGGCATTGGGAAATCTTATGAAGCCGGATTGCCGCAGACGGTGGTTCCCAGGGAATTGCGGCAAACCCTGTTTGGGGCGTACATCCAGGATGACTGGCGACTCCGTTCCAATCTGACGCTCAACATCGGGATGCGGTACGAAATGACCAGCGTTCTGAAAGATGGTTTGGGCAAGATTACGAACCTGGCGAATATCTCAGACCCGAACCCGGTCTGCGGAACGCAGTTTGACGCAACAACTGCGTATGGAGTCCCTGCACAGGCGGGCACCACGTGCAGCGGCGTCGCTCCGTACTATTCGAATCCCACGCTTCGAAATTTTGAACCTCGAATCGGATTTGCCTGGGACCCATTCAAAGATGGAAAGACTTCGGTCCGCGGCGGATTTGGCATCTATGACGTGCTGCCGCTGCCGGGGTACTTTCTCCTGCAGCAAAACCAGTCCGCGCCATTCATGATCTTCAAGAGCACAAAGAATGTGGCAGGGCAGTTTGCCCCCGGTGCGGGAGACACGTTCCTTGTGAATTCAACCTCGAGCAAACTTGCTGCTTCGTCGATCGAGACCCATCCCCATCGAAATTACGTGATGCAGTGGAATTTCAACATCCAGCGCCAGCTGATGTCGGATACGACGCTCACAGTCGGCTATGTCGGTTCGCGCGGCATTCACTTGTTAATGCGCGGAGACGACGGCAACATGACTCATCCGACCCTTACTCCCTTTGGATACCAGTTTGGGGGACCTCAGGTAAACCCGGCTTTAGGAGTTATTCGTTACGTTTATTGGAACACCGATTCCTCCTACCATGCCCTGAACGTGAATCTTGCAAAGACGATGAAACACGGCTTCCAGTATCAGGTTGCCTACAGCTTTTCAAAGTCACTGGATGATGACTCCCAATCCATCGCTGGAGACAGCTTCTCCAATGCGCTCAATTCGCCGTGGTATTTCCTTCCGAAACTGTTCAAGGGTCCCTCTGATTTCAACGTGACCCATTCTGTCTCCATCAACGGCCTCTGGGATGTTCCGGGTCCGAAGACAGGCATTGCCAAAACGGCCTTGGGTGGATGGCAACTGGGCGGCATCGTTAAGGTCAACAGCGGGATTCCGACCACTCCCATTATTGGAGACGATCCACTGGGTCTAGGAAACAGCGGCGCTGACCAATTCGGTCTTCTGAACAAAGTGCCGGGCTGCGATCCTATAATCCACGGGTACGCAGGAAGCAAGCCTGGCGCGCCAAATTGGATCAACGCGAGTTGCTATACTCTTCCAACCGTGCCGACGGCGAGTTTGGGTTCTATGCCGTATGCTTGCACAGCCTTTCCGAATGCTCCGGCGGCGCCAGCCGGACAGACTTATTGCGCCAACCTTGCGGGCACTGTCAGCCGCAATAGCCTCTACGGACCACACCTCTTCAACCTTGATTTTTCCATCCTAAAGAACATTCCGGTCACCAGAATTTCCGAAACGTTCAACATTCAATTCCGGACCGAGATGTTCAATATCACCAATCATGACAACTTCGTTCCACCGCAGCCGGGCAGCGGCGACGGAAACGCACTGCTTTTTGGTGCCGATGGAGCGCCGAACGGCAATGGGAGAATCTCCGGTCTGGCGACAGAACCGAGGGAAATTCAATTCGCCGTGAAGGTCGTTTGGTAGTTTCAAAGTTTGAATGTGCCATGCGGCTGCCCGCCCGACCTTCGGGCGGGTGGCTGCGTCGCTCAATGCAGATTCAAGCTATTCATCTGCGGAATCGGCGTCGCGGCGCTTAAACCCTGCCGCGGCGCGGGCCGCGACAAAAGGGGCGTGCAACAGCTGTCAACAGTGGTCAGAAGCAGCCAAATACTCACTCTCGCGAACTCGTGCAGGTTGCAAACCATGCGCTACGCGTGATCTCGAGGCAGATTCCTGACTCCTACCAGGCAACTTCATCTAAAAAACCCTCCCATCTTAAGGTTTCCTTAAGGTTCAAAAATATAAACAGGTCCCATCTCGAGTGGAAATTCGTTTCACTAGGCCCCGTTAAAAAATAGTTTCACAGGCCCCGATCAACAGGGAAACGGCCACGCACAACCGTGCGTGCTGCCAGGGTGTTATTTGGGTGAGGGTGGTTCAAATGACAGATGGAGGAACTTTTATGAAGAAGGTAGTAGGTATGGGTGTGTTTCTTGCCTTCGTGTTCTGCTTATTCACTTCTATTCCCGTCCGCGCACAGGTGACCGGAGCTACTCTTAACGGCACTGTGACAGACGCTTCGGGCGCGGTCATTTCCAATGCGCAGGTTGCCATCAAGAATACCGCGACCGGGATAACCAAGGACGTGACAACCGATACAGCCGGCTTTTACACAGCCCCGAACCTGCCGGCAGGCCCCTATGAGGTCAAAGTCTCGGCCGCAGGTTTTAATACGGCAGTTTCGACCGTGACTCTCGCCGTCGGTGCTCAACAAACTCTTAACGTACCGATGAAAGTCGGCGAAACATCGCAGACAGTCCAGGTGACTGAAGCTGCGCCGCAGATTGATCTCACCTCGTCAACGCTGACTGGACAGGTCGAGTCTCAGACGGTAGTCGACCTGCCTTTGAACGGGCGCGACTGGACTTCGCTCGCGACTCTTCACCCTGGCGTTGCAGCCATCGAAGAGCAAATGGGGTATGAAACCTCCGCGCGCGGAAATCGCGGCTTCGGAGCCGAACTCACCATCTCCGGACAGAGAACAACCACCAACAACTACCGTCTCGATGGAGTTAGCGTTAACGATTACGCCAACAGCGGACCGGGCAATGTGATCGGCGCCGCGCTGGGTGTGGACGCTATTCAGGAATTCTCCGTACTCACAGGTGGCTTCTCGGCCGAATACGGCAAGGCCGCTGGTGGAGTCGTAAACGCCATCACCAAGGCGGGCACGAACTCCTTCCATGGTGACCTCTACGAGTTCATGAGAAACAGTGCATTGGACTCGCGGGATTACTTCACCAGAAGCGCCAATGTTCCTCGGGCGAAATTTATACGCAACCAGTTTGGTGGCTCGGCGGGTGGCCCCATCATCAAGGACAAGACCTTCATCTTCGGCGACTAC
>Ga0070735_10002558_pt1 | contig 16416 bp, 14 predicted proteins | sample Coa_R1_FD_66443 | JGI IMG/M metagenome (GOLD analysis project Ga0070735, IMG submission 66443) | Surface soil microbial communities from Centralia Pennsylvania, which are recovering from an underground coalmine fire - Coalmine... | ecosystem: Environmental > Terrestrial > Soil > Unclassified ... | reverse complement strand
TCCTTACACGATGATTTTTCGTCTGACGGGTCCGGACCCGATCTTTCCGCACAAGCTGGCGATGCCGTTTGCCTCCGCGGTGCCGCGCGAGGTGGTCGAGAAATGGGGCGAGGATTTTTCTCGTCACGTAGTCGGCAGCGGTCCTTTCAAGCTGAAGGAATGGATCGGTGGGCAGCGCCTCGTGCTCGAAAAAAATCCCGACTACTATATCAAAGGACTGCCGCGCCTGGACGGTATCGCGAAGCAGGTTGGCGTGAACGCGGAACTCGGATGGCTCAAGTTCGAGTCGAGCGAGATCGATTTTCTCGAGGCGATTCCGCCCTCGGAATTTCCCTACGTCATGAAGACTCCGGCACTGCGCGCGCTCACGCTCAACAAATCGACCGTTACGACCAGCTATCTCGGCATGAATTGCCAGATGCCGCCGTTTGACGATGTGCGCGTGCGGCGCGCGCTCAACTTCGCCGTCAACAAGCAGAAAATGGTCGCCGTGCTCAACGGCCGCGGCATCGTCGCGCGCGGCGTGCTGCCGCCGAATCTGCCCGGCTACGATCCCGAGGTGCGCGGCTACGACTACGATCCGGCGCAAGCGCGCACGCTGCTAGAGCAGGCGCACTTTCCGCGCGACTTCAAACCCGCGCTGTGGTTTCGCGCTGACCAAACCGGTGAGATGCTCGCGGAGTCGATTCAGCAGGACCTCGCGCTGGTGGGCATTTCTGTGACGTTGAAGCCGGTCGCATGGGGGCCGCTGCTCGAGGCAATTCGTCAGCCGAAGAACGTCGAGCTCTTTATGAGCGCATGGGAAGCGGATTTTCCCGATCCGGAAAATTTCCTCAGCGTGCTCCTATCACGCAAACAGTTCGGCTCCAACAATGACGCCTTTTTCACCGATCCGGATGTCGAGCAGCTGCTCGATGGGGCCGCGCCAATCACCGACATGAAGAAACGCTACGCGATTTATGATGAAGCGCAGCGCAAGATCATCACCGATGCGCCGTGGGTGTTTCTCTATCATCCGGTAAGCTACGTCATCTGCAAACCGTGGGTGCACGACTACATCATGAACGGGATGCGGCCTACGCGGTTCGAACGCGTCTGGATGTCATCGCACTAGCTCTCGCTCGTTTCCAGCGCGGTCAGCTCACGGCTCGCGCGCGGCAGGAAAAAAAGTCCGATCACTCCATTGCAGAACATGAAGGTGAAGTGCGCGGCAAGGCTATACGCGAGGATCTTCGCTTCGGTCGCGTTGCCGGAGAAAAACAGGAGCCACGCGGCCTGACTGGTGCCCAGATGGGCGACCGCGATCGGGAGCGCTGCGGCGAGAAACACCAGCGGCAGGAACAGCATCAGCTTCACGAACGGAATCGCGATCCCATACAGCGACAGCGCGAAATACTGCGTCAGCAGCGAGGCAAGAAAGCTGGGGGCCTTGATGCCGAGCACGATCGCATAGTCGAGTGGGCGCGCCTTCAGAAAAGTCCCGGCGATCGCTCCGCCACGGCTGGTGGCAATCCATTCGTGCAGAGCCGGCTTGCGGCGCGCAATCGCGAACAGCGCGATGAGCGCGAAGAGCAACCCCCACGCAATGACGTAAAAGACGCGCAGTACGTTGACGGTCTCGATCTGCGCCGGCGCAGTAGGTAGATAAAAAATCACACCGAGCGTCGAAAAAAGAAACAACTGGTAGACCTCCAGCAGCGCGATGAAAAGGATCGAGCTGAGCGCCTCGAGGAAGGGAATGTTCGCTTTACGATGGAGGTAGTATGCGACGCCGCCTTGTCCGAGGGGGGTGTTGATGAGCGCGAGCAGATACATGCTGGCGCGGATCGGAAGGATATCGCGGAAACGCATCGGTGCGTTGAAGCGTCGCACTACCCAGGTCAGGCAGGTCGAATCGATCATCCAGAAGAAAGCCGAGAAAGGCAGAAACACACCAATGAATTTAAGCACCGGCGCCTGCTTCAACGCCTCGCCGACTTTCGCCAGCGGGATGCGCCAGAAGATCAGGGCAAAGATCGCGAGCGTGCCTACATATGGTAGCGCCTTCTGCCAAATGGGAGTTTTGCGCGCCGATGGCGCGGGATCCCGCGAACGGTCCGCGGCGGCGGCCGGGTCGGCGCTCATGCGATCTGTTTCGGCACGCGCGCGGTTCCGATCAGCACGCGCTCGCCGAGCTGATTCTCGGCCCACACTTCGAGCTGGAGTCGGCGATCGCCATGTTCGATAGCGCGCGCGTGCATCGTGAGCGTATCGCCATAGAAGACCGGCTTCACGAGCGCAGCTTCCAGACGGCCGCCGCGCAGAAAATCGAGGCCGAACGAATCGACGATAAAATTCGCCATCACCGCGTAGGTCTGCTCGCCGCCGGCGATCGGCGCGCGGAAGCCGGCCTTGCGCGCGGCGGCATCATCAGTGTGGATGTTGACGCGCGGTGTGCGGCGCGGAGGCCCTTCGACGCCCGCTTCGTATGCCTTCGCCGCGTCGGCATCGAGGAGAAATGGCTTCGATACCAATTCGCTCATGCGATTTTTCCTTCGACCAGCAGCACCGATGTGATCGCTTGGCGCACCAGCAGCTCATCGGTACTCGCGTCGCGCGTTTCGTATTCCAGCTCGAAGTAGAACTTGCCGCGCTTGCGTTCGGTGCGCGTGATGCGGCCCTCGGTCTTCACCGTCTGACCGGCGCGCATCGGCGCGTGAAACTCGTTCCAATGCTTCGCATGCACGCCGCCGGAGCCGCCGTAGAAATGTGTCGCGATGAGCAGCGCGTAGTCCTGCAAGCGCATCGTTGGAGGTGCGATGTGATCTTTGGTGAACAACGGATTCGTGCTGGAGGTGCCGCGCGCGAATGCATCGATCTGCTCGGCCTTCACGACATAGAAAATCGGGCCGAGCTTGAGGCCCTGGTGGACGTTGTCGGGACACATCAGAGCGCGCTTTTCCTGATCGGCCATAGCGGACGCCATTGAAGAGGTTTATCAGGCGTGCAAGATTTTGCCCACTCGCAATCATGGCCACTTTAAAAATCCCGCACACGCATCCGGGACCGATTCATCTGACCGGCGTCGACCCGATAATGGCGCGCATCATCGAGCAGGTCGGGCCTTATGATGCGACGCATCGGCGCGAGCGATTTCCCGCGTTGGCGCGAGCGATAATTTTCCAGCAGCTCGCCGGCAATGCGGCGCGTGCGATCCTCAAACGCTTCATTGCGCTCGCTCCTGGTCGTCGCTTTCCCTCGCCGGAACAAGTCGTTGCGATGCCGCTGGCAAAGTTGCGCAAGGCCGGGCTCTCGAAACCGAAGGCGATCTATATAAAAGGACTCGCCGCGGCCGTCGTCGCGAAGAAGGTGAACTTCCAGCGCTTCCCGAAGATGGATGACGACGCGATCATCGCCGAGCTCACGCAGGTGAAGGGCATCGGGCAGTGGACTGCGGAGATGTTCCTGATGTTCAACCTCGGCAGGCCGGACGTGATGCCGGCCGGCGATCTGGGCGTGCAGACCGCGGTCATGAAGGCGTACGGGCTCGCGAAACGTCCGACCCCGAAGGAGCTACGCGAATTCGCCGAGCGTTGGAAGCCGCATCGCACCGCGGCGGCGTGGTACCTGTGGCGCTCGCTCGATGTGGTGCTGCCGGTGGACGCGGTGAAAGCACCGAAGAAAAAGCGCTAAGCAGGTTCCATGTATGCGATCGCGACGCCGTCGAGCGGCGCGATGAGGCGTGCGATCTTGCCGCCTTGAATCGCGACTTTCGGTTCGGTCGCTTCCAATCCGTGCTCGCGCGCGAGGTCGACTGCGCGCCGGATGTCCTTGCACATGAACGCGAGGCCCCACACCTGCGGCTCGCCGCGCGCCGGGCCGACGATTTCCAGCACGGTCTGCTCGAGTTTGAAAAATGCCTGCCGCATGCCGCCGCCGGCCTCGCGGATGCGTTTGCAGGGCAGGCCGATTTTCTCATGCGCCGCGATCGCATCTTCCAACGAGGGCGTCATCACCACGATGTGTTCGAGGTAATCGACGCTGTTTGGATTCGTCCGGCAAAGCTGATCGAGCGTGTCGCGACGGGCGGCAAGATCGCTTCGCACCGGGGCGGCTGCCGTGATCACACCCGGAAGAAATGTCGCGAAGTCCTGCGACGATGTGACGTCATCGCATCCCCACGTCCATCCGACGATGCCGCCCCCGCGCGCGAGTGCGGATTTCCAAATTGTTTGATCGCGCTGCGCGTCGTTCGCTCTGCGAAGATCGATCGCAATCGCGCCCGCATGAAATTGCGCGAGGTCGCTGGTTCGCTTCGACTCGAAAGCGAAACCGGCTTTAGACCATCGCTCGCAGGCGGCCTCAAGGTCTGTCACCGCGACGATGACTCTTTCGATGCAGGTGATCGGCACGCCTCAAAATATCGCGCAATCGAGGCGGCGCGAAAGCCGCGCTACGGTTTGATGTTCTGATTGATGCGGAAGAAATTCGCCGGATCGTACTTGCGCTTGATCTCCGCGAGGCGCTGGTAGTGCTCGCCATATGCTGCGCGCGCACGCTCATCGCCTTCATTTTCCAGATCGTTGACGTACACGGCGCCGCTCGAATGAGGCCGGAGCGCAGCGAAGAAATTCTGCACCCACCTTATCGAATCCTCGCGCGCACCGTCCTGCTGCCAATATGAATGCACCCAGTACTCGTAGCCGACGCGCCGAAAGCCGAACGCATTATCGTGGGGCTGCGAACACCAGGGTCCGTGCCAATACATCATCGTGATGCCGCTCGATTCGCTCGGCGCCGACGACGCGAACTGCACGATGAGATCGATCGCGGCGTCATCGAGGCGCTCCAGATGGCCGCCGCGCCGGCAACTCGAGTAGGCGCCATCGGAGGGTGCATCCGATCCCTCGCGCTGCTCATCGATGTACGGTTTGGATTTGATCGAATCCTCAAACGGCTTCATGAAGGTGCGCAGCGGATGCAGCACGCGCGCGCCTTCCTTTTGGTCGCCGTTCCAAACCGCCGCGATGTCGAGCATGCGCTCGCCGGGAAACGGCAGCACCGCGGCGAGCAGGAAAAGCTCGTCGGGAATCGTCGGCGCATATTGATTGAGGAAGCGAAGAACCTCGGTTGCCTGACGGATCGGATACTTGAGATGACCGGCGAGCACGTCGCCGACGCGATGAAGCCGAAAATCGAGGCTGGTCACGACGCCGAAGTTTCCGCCGCCTCCGGCCACCGCCCAGAATAAATCCGGGTTTTCCTCGACGTCAACATTTAGCAAGCGTCCCTCGGCGGTGACGATCTCGACCCGCGTGATACTGTCGCATCCGAAGCCGAGTTTCGGCGTGAGTGCGCTCTCCCCGCCGCCCAGCGCGTAACCGGCCACGCCCACCGAGGGACACGAGCCGAGCGGGACGGCCATCGAGAAGGCATTGGTTACCAGATCGAGTTCGCCGGCGAGGACTCCTGATTGGATCCGCACCGATTTGGCCCTCGGATCGATCTCGACGCGCTTCATGAGCGACAGATCGATTACCAATCCGCCGTCGCAAGTGCCGTGGCCCGCAAAGCTATGCCCTCCGCTGCGTATCGCGACAAGGAGCTCGTTGTTATGCGCGAAGTCGATCGAGCGCACGACGTCCTCGTTCCCGGCACATCGCGCGATGACGGCCGGATGCAGATCGATGGCGTGATTCCACACGCGGCGCGAATGTTCGTAGTGGGCATCATTCGGAAGAATGATTTGGCCCTTGAAACTGTCCGCGAATTCGCGAATCGCGGAAGTGAGGAGCGCGGCTCCTTGGGGACGAGCGCCCATGAGAGTTCGACGCATCGTGGGCGCGATATGTTCAGCCGCGATTGCGCTTCGAGCGGACCGGCGGACTCATCGGTTTCAGATGGGTGACGCGCCGCGGCGGCTGAGTGCTGGGGCCGGTGCGATGCTGAAACTTCATATCCTCGCCGCAATGCGGGCAGGTGACGTCTTTCCATTGCACCGGCCGCCCGCACGACGGGCACTTGTACCGGTTGCGCGACATCCAATAGAGTCCCGCCGCCGTCACCGCAACCATCAGCAATCCGATCAGCGTCTGTTCCACGATACCTCAGGAAATCAGGCGAGACCTTCCTTGAGCGCGTCATCGAGCGCGCCGATGTTGACGTGGTGCCCCTTCGCCATCAGCGCCAGAAACGCGTGCAGGTCGGCGTCGCTCAGGCTCGCGAGGTTTTCGTCGATCTTGCGGATGACCCAGCGCTGTCCGCGATTGAGCAACTCCAGCTTGCCGCGGAAGTCAGTGACCGCGCGAACCTTCTCCACGAAGTCGCCGGTCTTGTTCGAAGGCGCGCCGCCGAGCCTGCGCACGTGCGCAGCAAGCTCGCCCGCATAGTAGCCCTCGTCGTGGCCGACCTTTTTTAGCAGCTCGCGAAGTTCGGGCGACCGCGCCATCTCGGTGAGTTCGTGCAGCACGCGGCCGCCGGCGCGCTCGGCCTCGGCGAGGCTGTTCAGAAATCCTTCGAGTTGGGTATCCATAGGAAAATTCTAGCACCGCTGGTCGTCGCCTATAAAATCGGGACCACCGGGCAGTAAACCGCGCCGATGGTACCGCCGTGCGCGAGCGCCGCTTTGATCAGCATGAGAGCGGGTGCCATCGTGCGCATCGCGGCAGGAAGCTCCGGAGCGCGCATCTGAACGAGGCCGCCGCTGAGCAGCTTCGCCAGCGGCCCCGGCTGCTCCGGCAATTCGACCAGTCCAACCTCCTGATCGGGAGGGATCTTGACTGCTTTCTTCGCCGCGGCGAGTGCGTCGGTCAATCCACCGAGCTGATCGACCAGTTTGTTCTGAAGCGCCTGCGCGCCGGTCCAGACACGTCCCTGGGCGATCGCATCGACGTCCTCGATTTTCATATGACGGCTGTCGGCGACCACGGTCAGAAATTTGTGATAGGTGTCGCCGAGCAGCTGATCCTGAAAAATGTGCATCTGGCCGGCTGTGAAGTCGGTAAACTCGTCGAACATCTCGACGTTGGCGCCGCGCGCGACGGCGGCGCTGTTGAGATAGATCTTCTGCGCGGCAGGCGCGACGTTGAACTTGCCGCCGAGCACGCCGATCGATCCGGTAATCGTTCCGGGCTCCGCGATGATGAGCGAGGCCGGGGTCGAGACCCAATAGCCTCCCGAGGCTGCATAGCCCGACATGCTGACGATGATCGGCTTCTTCTTCGCGGTACGTTCGGCCGCATGCCGAATCAGCTCGGACGCTATGACCGATCCGCCGGGCGAGTCGACGCGCAGGATCACCGCTCGAATCGCATCGTCATCGCGCGCGCTCTTGAATGCCTCGGTCATATCGTCGGAGGCCGCCATCTCGGTGCCGGTCAGCCCGACGCCGCCTGCCGCGCCGCGCACGATTTCGCCGTCGCAGTAGATAATCGCGATTTGATTGCGCGAGCCGAACCCGGAGAACATGCTCGGATGCACATAGTCGGTGAAGTTCACGATCCGATGCGTGCCGCCGCCGTGATGCTTGACGCGCTCGAGGAACTGATCCTCGTACTCGAGGCGGTCGACCATGTGCTTCTTCAAGCTGAGGTCCGCGTTGAGCGGCGCCTGATCGACGATCTCGCGCATGGTGTCGAGCCCGATGCCGCGCTCTTGTGCGGTCTGCGTCGTGATCTGATCGAACATCGCATCGACGAGGCCGTCGTCCTCCTCACGTTGTGCGGGTGTGAAATCCTTCTCGGTGAAGATGTTGCCGGCGCTCTTGTACTTGCCCATCGCGGCGAAGTTGGGGCGGACGCCGAGCCAGTCGAGGGTGCCACGCGCGAAAATTTCGCGCATGCCCACCCCGACCAGGTCCAGCTCGCCCTCCGGCATCAGCGAGATATCGCCGGTCGCGGCCGCGACAAGATAAGGCAGATTGCCAGGCGACATTTCGCCCGCGGTTTCGAGATACGCGCTGGTCCACTTGCCGCTCGCCTTGAACCGGGCGATGAGCGCGGCGATTTCCTGCGCCTGTGACAGTTCCATCTGCGTGTCGATGATCTTGACGGCGAGACCCGAGATGCGCGGATCTTTCGCGGCCTTCGTCAGCGCGACACGCATCACGTTGAGCGGTGTCTCGCGCGGACTGAACATGCCGAAGTAGTTCCCGCTGCCGCGTTCCACCACCGCGCCCTGGAAGGTGACGACGAGGACAGAGCCGGACTGCACGCGATGGGAAATGTATTCGGAGGCCAACGCGATAATGCACAGCACGATGAACGCGGCGAACACTCGCAGCACCCATCGGAAGAGTCTCTTCATCATCCAGTGTCTCCTTGATCAGGTATGTCGCGCGATCCGACCTCGCATATTGTAGCGATTGTTTAACAGTCGTGCCGCGCCGTAAGGCGGCTGGAAAAGCGCGAATGAAGCCTTTACGGTTAGTGGGATCGAACGCAGGGAGTTGATTTTGGCGCTACCCGACTCGCAGAGCATCCGACATCGGATCGGGGAAATTTATCAGCAAGGCTATGTCCTCGGCGACGACGGCGCGCAGCATTCGATTTCGCCGATCGCAGTCGCATCATGGCGCGGGGAGTTCGTGCGCGACCTGTGCATCGCAGAGCGCGCAACCTCATGCGTCGAAGTTGGGATGGCGTGGGGACTTTCGACGCTCCATATCATAGAAGCGCTGATCGCCAATGGCGCGTCGGGTCGTGCGCACGTCGTGATCGATCCGATGCAAACCAGCATGTTCCACAACGCGGCGCGGCGCATGCTGCACGATTGCGGCGTCGATGAGATGGTCGAGTTTTACGAGGACCGCTCGGACATCATTCTGCCGCGCCTGATATCCGAAGGGCGCAGCTTCGACTTCGCATTCATCGATGGGGACCATCATTTCGAAGGCGCGTTCGTTGATGCGGTATTCGTCGATCGCCTGCTCAAGCCGGGCGGGGTGGTCGCGCTCGATGACGCGTGGGCGCATCCGGTCTACCTCGCGTGCAAGTTTCTGGAGGTCTATCTCCACTACGAGCCGGTGGGTGAGTTGCTAAAGCCGCCAGGCGATCATTTTGCGGGCGAGGTGAAGCATCGCCACCGCCACGATGCCAACCGCGCGGCCGCGCTGCCGAAGATGCTCGCGTATCGCAAGCCGCTGAAGCCTTTCGCTAGCGACGCCGACCTCGACTTCGCGCGCTTCTCGATGGCTGACGCGAATGTCCCCCCTCCGATAGCGCATGCACAAGCGCGGCGGCTTACCTACTACGGGTTGCACGCGCTGAGCGAGGGCAACCGCGCGGAAGCTCGCCGGGCTTTCACGACGGCGGTGCGGCTTCATCCCACGCGGCTCAAGAACTATGCGCGCCTGCTACGGACGATGCTTCCATCATGGATGGTGAAGCGGCTTAGCGGTCAGGCGGGCCGCGGTGAAAGAACTCTATCCGAGCCCGCCGACTAAACTCAGCGCCCCCTACCGAAAACATCGATCATAAACGTCGGACGCTTCGGGTCGTCGCTGCTGATGGTCAGATTCTGCTGGACCAAATCAGTAGTAGTGGGCGCAAATTGCACAAAGATCTTAGGCGAAGTCTGCCCCCTCGTGAACGAGAGTGTGCCCGGATTGCTCTCGATCGTAAAAGGCGCCGACAGCGACGATACCGTCACATGGAGAACGCCTCTGCCGACGTCGCCTACGCGGAAGAATGCCTGTCTGGTCGAGCCCACCTTCACGCGGCCAAAGTTCATGCGGGCACGATTCACCCAAAGCCTGCCGGGTGTTGGAGTGGATACGGGCGTGGCGGTCGCGGTAGGGGTGGCGCCGGAAGTGGAAGTGGCGGTGGCAGTCGGCGTGGCCGAGGTTGTGCCGCTCGTGCCGAATACGTCGAGTTCACCGCTGGATGAGACATAGACCTTGCCGTTAACGACGGTGGGAATTATCCACGCATTATTTTGGTAGTTCCAGGTACCTGCCGGTATGTCAGTTACGATTTCGTTGGTGAGATCGTTAGCCGGAAACGCATCGAGGTGTATGGTTCCGGTGCCGTCGGAAGAGACATCCGGCGTCGGATGCCGGATTGCCCATAGAATAGCTGTACTCGTGTCGCCACCGTTGGAAGAGATCGAAGGCAACGTGCCTCCGCGCGCAAAGTTGTAGTTAGAGGAGGGCGTCTGGTTAGGTTGGCCCCCGGGATTGTTGCCCGGACTCAACGCTCCGCTGGCAAGATCGTATTCCATGATCGGCGAATAATCGCCGGTGTAGTATACGTACTGCCGTCCGGAAGAATCCTTGAAATATGCGGGCGCACCCCAGAATGCATCGCGATTGGCGCCCAAGGCGGAATCGGTTTTCGAAGCCGTACCCAACACCCTCCAAAGCACTTGCACGACGTTATCGGTGCATTGCGTCGTACTGGGTCCTTGAGGAGGGGTGTTTTGGGTCGGTGTGTAATGCCCGAGCGAGGTGCGATTGATGAGGTAGATCGATCCCTCCTTACCCGCGAAAGTGAGGAGCTTGGTGGGACCGCTGCTCTGATCGGGCAGAACCATCGGCGCGCCCGCACCAAGATCAACGTCGTTTGCGTAAAGTTCGTACTGATCGCAGGGAGTAAAATAATCGCCCACGCCAATACTGGGGGCCTGCGTTAGCCGCAACAAAGTATCGCCGTAGTTAGGTCCCCCGTTGAACGGCCCGTTGGCGGACAAGCTATAAAGCGAGGAATCGTCGGCTACCATTCCAACGCTCGCTTGCCAGATAGATCCCCCGCCTGAACCAAGATTCGGGTCAGAAACAATACTCGGGTCGGTATTGAAAACCCCAACTTGGGCCAGCGAAGTTTTGTCGTATGCTATGATCCAGCCCTGATACGCGCCCGTTCCATCAATTGATCCGTCTGATTCAATCCCATTGTCTTCGTGGGCGCTCCAAGCGGTGTAGACAGTATTCCCGAACAGTGTCAGCGCCGTGCGATTAAACTCGACCAGCGGATTGAACACGACGTTGCCGTTACCATCGTTCGGACTCCCGGTTCCGGGATACTTCGCCGCGATATCCACCGGACTATTGGAGCGTTCATTGCCCGAGGTGATGTCGAGCGCGTGCAGACGCTGATGAAACACGGTGGTACCCGATGTCGTCTTGCTAGCGGCGACCACGTATAAGGTGCCGGCAACCGGATCAATCACTGGAGTTCCGCTGATTCCGATTTGCGGGATGCGAGTATTGGCGTAGTCGTTGCTCGTCTGCAGCGTCTCTCCTGAGGGAGTCAGGTTCTTCGACCACAATGGAGCACCGGCCTTATCAGCATCGAAGGCGTAAACGTTGTTGGCCTCGGTGGCGACGAAGATCACGTTATGGGCCGCCCCGCCGATTTGCACAGCCGGGACGTAAAGAGGCTGGGCATAGGTCCCTCTGTTGGCGGCAGCGATTCCGCTATCGGTCGTATCCTTGAACAGGAGTTTAAAACTCGACTTGACGTTGGCGACCGTTAGCAAGGTCTCGTTGGGATTCCATCCGGTGTGTTGATTGTCGTAAAGCTGCGTCACGACCGAGGGCTGGGTGGCGGCCACGCCGGAAGTAAGGAAGATGCTTACCAAGGCGAGCAATAGGGGGTTTGGGCTCAGGTGCCTCAGGTATTTCATATCTTGTAGCGATTTTCTCCTAATCACCCGCGCTACTTGCATCCGGGCAGGGTTACTTAGAGTACGGTGCCGGGAATAGATTGGTTTCCCGCAAAGATCTGCATTTTCAGCATACGTGGATTGCACAAAGCATTCGATACAGTGATAACTGTCGCGTGAATGCAAAAGGGCGGGCATCGTCCGCGGTGGAGCCGGCCGCGAATACCGCCGCTATTGCGATGCCATTACTCAATGAGCAGCCGCTTGGCCCGATTCATTATCGAATCCTGTCCCTATGCTTCGCGGCGTGGATTTTCGACTTCTATGACCTGATCCTCTACTCATTTCTGCTGGTCCCGATAGCGCGCGACCTGCACTTCAGCACTACCGACTCATCGTTGCTACTTGGAACATCCTTCCTTATGACGGCCATTGGTGGCGTAATGTTCGGCTTTCTCGGCGATCGCTTTGGCCGCAAACCGATCGTTGTTGCGACCGTAAGCATTTATGGACTCGGGACCCTGCTATGCGCCACCAGCCACGGTTTGCTCGATCTGATGCTGTATCGCTCATTCACCGGGCTCGGAATCGGCGGCGGATGGGCTTCCGGTCAGGCGCTGATCGCGGAAAGCATGCCGCCTGCGCGCCGTGGACGTTATGCCGGCTACGTACAAACGGGCGCACCGCTGGGTGTGCTGCTTGCCGCGGCGGCCGCGGGATACCTGGAGCCGCAGCTCGGATGGCGATCGGTATTCGTGCTTTCTTCGCTTCCAGCGGCGATCATCGCCTTGGCCGAATGGCGCTTCCTGCCCGAGAGCGATGTATGGCGTCGCACCGGCCGCCGCGCATTTTTCGGCGCGGATGAATGGGCGGCGCTCCGGCCGCATCGCCACGTCATCGCGTTACTGGCCGTCTGGTTGCTGCTGAATTCGGAAGCATACTGGTTCACCTACAGCTGGATGCCCGGATACCTGCAGATGCAGCGCGGACTCAGCACCGCCGAAAGCGGCCGACTGATGATTCATATGCAGTACGGAGGCGTATTCGGGTACGCGATCTTCGGCATGCTCGCGGATCGAATGGGACGCCGTCCGATGTTCACCATGTTCGCCCTCGCGCTTGCGATCGGACTCATTCCATCGACGTTGCTATGGTCGCAGGCCTCGCGCATCCCGGGACTTATCGTCATCGCGATGACACTGACGGGCTTCGGGACGGGATTGTGGTCTGGTGCGGCGCCATATATGTCGGAGCTCCTGCCGACGCGGGTGCGCAACGCCGCGATGGGCGCGCTACTCAATGTCACCCGCGGATTCCAATTCTTCACGCCGCTCATCATCACCGAATTGGGACGTCACATTGGACTAGGCGCGGCGCTATCGGTAGGCGCGCTGTTCTCGGTATCGGCCGCCGCGATGGTCTGGATGCTGCCGGAAACGCGCGGCCGCTCCATCATGGAACTCGATAGAGCATCGTGATTCGGCCCCAGTACGCTAACATATTGTTGTACGATTGCGACTCTCCGATGACTCGTGGCATGTTGGCAAGGATGCTGGAGGAGAACGTGGACAGGCGCGAGACCGTCGCGCATATGATCGGCGAGTTTCTTCGCGAAGTAGCCGCGCTGATTCTGGTCTTCGTGCCGTTGGACTATTTGCTCAAAGGTGAAAAGCCAATCCTGTATTTCTGGTATGAAACGATCGGCGTTCGCGTCGCCTCTATTCTGTTGCTCGCGATAGGAATATTGGTGGAGAGGAGGGAAGCAGAGTGATTGAGTTTCTATCACATCTTCAACTGCTGATTGCGATCGCACCGGTATTTGTGGTCGGAGTTCTGGTGGGCCTCGTCGGTCTCTATTTCGCGCGGCGAGACCGGCTCGCATCGCAGCGCGCGCGAGTAGAGGCTAAAGAAGCGAACTCCGCTCATTCTGAAGAGCCGAAGGCCGCGCACGGCTGAGTAGCCCCGCCAACAAAGCAACGGAACACGGTCCGAAGACCGCGGCCCTCAATAAAATCTATCGCCGGCGCTACTCCCGTTCCTGGAATCCCTCGAGGTTGCGGGAACGGCCGGTTTGGCGCAGCTTGCGCAGCGCCTTCGCCTCGATTTGTCGAATGCGCTCGCGGGTGACCGCGAACTGCTTACCGACTTCTTCGAGCGTGTAGTCGGTCTTCTGACCGATGCCGAAGCGCATGCGGAGAATTTGCTCCTCGCGGGGAGTAAGCGTCGCCAGCACCTTGCGGGTCTGCTCGCCGAGGTTGCCCTGAATCGCGGCCTCGACCGGCGAAGGCGCCAATTCGTCCTCGACGAAATCGCCGAGCGAACTTTCTTCCTCGTCGCCAATCGGAGTTTCCAGCGAGATCGGCTCTTTGACGATCTTGAGAACCTTCTGGACCTTGTCGAGCGGCATCTCCATCTGCTCGGCAATTTCCTCGGGGCTCGGCTCGCGCCCAAGCCGCTGCACCAGCAAGCGCGTCACGCGCAGCAGCTTGTTGATCGTCTCGACCATATGCACCGGGATGCGGATGGTGCGGCCCTGGTCGGCGATCGCACGCGACATCGACTGGCGAATCCACCATGTCGCATAAGTGGAGAATTTATATCCGCGCTGATATTCGAACTTGTCGACCGCGCGCATCAGGCCGATGTTGCCTTCCTGGATCAGATCAAGGAATCCGAGTCCGCGATTGGTATAACGCTTCGCGAGGCTCACGACGAGGCGCAGGTTGGCCTCGGTGAGTTCCTTCTTGGCGCGACGGCTCTTGCTCTGGCCCGCCGCGATGGTTTCGAGCTTGCGCGCATAATCTTCGCCGCTCGCCTTGACGCGCTTCTCAATCGCCTTGATCGCGCGCTGCGCGTCGCGAATCTTCTGCGCGATATCGAGCAGGTTCTCGCGGCTGTCGCCGACCTTCAGCACGTGGCGGCGATCTTCGGCCTCGCCCGCTTCCTTGATGAGCTGGTTCTTGGTGCGTCCGGTCTCTTCTTCGTAGCGCTCGATTAGCCGCTCGGAGTTGAAATACTCATGCAGCAGGCGGCGCATCTCGCCGATGATCGATTCCTGCAGGCGCGGCGAGAGCGCCATGTCACGCAGCTCCTTCTTCACCCGCTCCTTGGTGCGAAAGTAATCCTTCTCAAGTTTCGGCTTGCGGCGCGGACCGACCTTGCCATGGAAGAGTTCTTCCTCGAATTCCTCGAGCTTGGCGCGGATTTCGCTGAGCTTCTTGAACGAGGCCTGCAGCTTCTTGAGCTGCTTCTCATCGGCCTCGGGACCGCGTTCCTCATCGGGATCGGTCGAAGGCTCGTCGTTCTCTTCGTAGATTTCGCGCAGCTCGGCTTCGCCTGCGAGCACGCGCTCGGCAATTTCGATTACGCGATCGAGGGTGACCGGCGAGCCGAGGACCTCGTCCTCGACTTCCATCTCACCAGCCTCGATTCGCTTGGCGATTTCGACTTCCTGCTCTCGAGAAAGGAGCTGGAAGTTGCCCATCTCCTTGAGGTAGAGGCGGACCGGATCGGACGATTCGCCGACCGACTCGGCAGCCGCCGCAGGCGCGGGAGCTTCGGGCTCGGCTTCTTCTGCTTCTTCCTCAGCCGCAGTCTCGGTTTCGCCGGTGGCGGGAACTTCCTCGAGCACCTTGATATCAAGATCCTCGAAGCTGTCCAGCGCGGCGCGCAAGTCGGTCGGAGACGCGACATCCTGGGGCAGGAAATCATTGACCTGGTCGAAGGTCAGATAGCCCTGCTCGCGCCCGAGGTCGACTAGACCCTGTAGATCTTTTCCTTCGTACTTTGGCTTCATGCTCTCAAATTTTCCGCTCGCTCCGGCATCTCGCGGGAGCGCGCAACGTCACAAACGACCGCTTCGGAGCCGGAAGGGGCGACGAGTAAAAGGCTGGCTCATCAGATTGAGATATAGAACGTAGACGCCAAGACGGCAAGTCGGCGACAGCGAACGTCCCATATTATGCCCGTGCCAGAAACGAGTCAAACCATTCAATACATATCGACGCTACATCCGCCGCCGAGTTTCACCCCCAGATGGTCGCGAGATGGCGAGCGGTCGGCTCACGCCTCCTAAATATAGGTACGATGATGTTTCGCCGCTGCTCCAGCGCTCAGGAAAGATCAAGGAAAGCAATCGCCGTTCCCCGGAAAATCGCGAGATGCCGCAATCGTTCGCAAGTTCGGGCCGATTTTAGTGATCATGCGCGCAACAAGCGCGCGCGTACCAGGCTGGGCTTGTCGGCCAAAAGGAATTGGCGCGAACCGCCTGCCGAATCAGGCAATCCGCGCCAATTCCCATAGAACACGGGTACTATCTTTATACATACTTTGACACGCTCACGCAAACCATGAACACAAAGATTTGTCATAAACATCGATGATAATTTCGTTAATGGCTTTGTTTTGCGCTCCATATTCGAACCCGGAGCCAAACTCCGGAGCTACGGACCCTCATCCAAGGACGCGGCAAGAAGCGCAAGCCGACGGAGAAATCCCTTGATTCTCAAGGACTTAATGGGTTTGTTTTTACATTTTTGCACTCGTCGCCGATGCTCCTCAAATGAGAGCGGCACCCATTTCGGGTGCCGCTGTTCGATCATAGCACATTAGAGCGCCGAGTTGGTCGAGGTCGTTGTGGCGCTAAGGAAGGACGCCCGCACCTCCGCTAACTCATTCGACGGTGACCGATTTCGCGAGGTTGCGTGGCTGATCGACATCCGTCCCGCGCTCGACCGCGATATGGTAGGCGAGCAGTTGCAGCGGTACCGTCATCAGCACAGGGGTGAGCAGCGCCGACGTCGCGGGCACGTCGATGATATCCGCGGCTATCCGCTC
>Ga0070735_10002557_pt1 | contig 16423 bp, 7 predicted proteins | sample Coa_R1_FD_66443 | JGI IMG/M metagenome (GOLD analysis project Ga0070735, IMG submission 66443) | Surface soil microbial communities from Centralia Pennsylvania, which are recovering from an underground coalmine fire - Coalmine... | ecosystem: Environmental > Terrestrial > Soil > Unclassified ... | reverse complement strand
ACTATCAGCATACGGCCGCCGTGAGACTGGCACTCAAATGGGCCATCAACGACCACGTGAGTGTCACGCCCTCCATCTTCTACCAACGGCTCTTCCTGAACGACACCAGCGCCTATTGGCCGCAACTTTCGCAGCCGGGCAGCGAGCAGTTCGCCAATGGCAATGCGCAACGCAACCCGAGCACCGACCCGTTTTACCTGGCTAACGTGCGCCTCGATTGGGACCTCGGCGCGGCACAAATGACCACCAATGTGTCGTACTTCTCGCGGCGTCAATACGATACGCCGGACTACACGCAGTTTGATCGAGCCAACTACGGCTTGTCCCCGTTCGCTGCCTATGGAGTGTTCGGCGAGTCGCCCTTCCATGACAACCAGGACAACACCATTGCGGAGATGAAACTGCAGTCGGTCGACACGAAGGCCCGCGTCACCTGGACCGCGGGGTTATACTTCGCCCATCTGAACGAAAATGAGCAGCAGCGCATCCTCGATCCGGGCCTCGACGCGGAGTTTCGCGCGGCGAACCCGGGCCAATTCATCTGCACTGTGGTGGCTCCCTGCCCCGGCGGCGAGATCTTCACTCAGCCGACCTTCCGGCTCATCGACAGACAGACAGCCGTGTTCGGCGAGGCTAATCTGAAGCTGTGGCGAGGCTGGAGCGTTACCGCGGGTGTGCGCGTTGAGCATGCTACATACAGCGGCGTGAGCGATCAGTATGGCCCCTTCCTGGGGCCGAATTTCGGAGTGCAAACGCCCCTGGCGGCCTCAGGCTCGGCGTCCGCCACGCCCATAACACCCCGAGTCGTGCTCTCCTACAACCCGGATCCTGACATGCTTTTTTATGCGAGCGCGGCCAAGGGCTACCGGGAAGGTGGTATCAATGGCGGGCTGGGCGCCACGTGTGTGGCTCAGGAGCAGGCCATCGGTCTGCACGGCGCTCCGGTCGGCTTTCGACCGGACACCTTGTGGAGCTATGAGCTGGGCAGCAAGCTCACGCTGCTGGAGCATCGATTGCAGGTCAACACCAGCGTCTTCTATATCGACTGGAAGGGCATTCAGCAGAACGTCTACCTGACCAGCTGCGGACAGCAGTTCGTGGCCAACCTCGGCGCGGCAACGAGCCAGGGCGGTGACATCGATGTCCAATACCGGCCCATCGACAACGTGTCACTAGCTCTCTCAGCGGCGTACACAGACGCGAAATACACCCAAACGGTGTGTGGCGGGCCTGTGGGATGCGGTACGACCGTCCAGCCGATCGTCAGCAAGGGCGACAGGCTTCAGGGCCCGCCCTGGACCGTGACCCTGTCGGGTGAATACGAGCTGCCGCGCTGGGCGGAAGTCTCTCCCTACGCTCGCTTCGACTACCACCTTACGACTGGGCAGACCGGGTTGCTGCCGACCCAGAACCCGGCAGATGGCGCTTCCGACAGCACGATTCCCAACGTGCCCGGCTACTCGACTCTGGCTTTGCGCGCGGGAATGCGCCTGCACGGCTGGGATGTGTCGCTGTTCGGCCAGAATCTGACGAACGCGCATCCGTTGCTCGTCCTGTCACGGGACACAACCGCATCGCCGCTGTATTTCGGGCGCTCCTTGCGTCCGCTTACGGTAGGGCTGACCGGCACCTATCGCTACTGAAACGCCAATGTCCACAGCGCAAGTGTTGGGTGCGCATACAGGAGATCCGCCGCGTCTGCGGCGGACACTCACTTACTATGATCTGCTCATCTACGGCCTGGCGTACGTCTCACCGGTTGCTCCGCTGCAGACACTGGGATTCGTGTGGAAAGCCTCCAATGGCCTGATCGTCCTTGCGTACATTCTGGGCGCGGTGTGCATGTATTTCACCGCCAAGAGCTATGCAATGATGACCCAGACCGTGACATCGGCCGGGTCCGTGTATGGCTTCGCGCGGCACTCTCTTGGGCCCTTCGCCGGTTTCGTCGCGGGCTGGATGGTGCTGCTCGATTATCTGTTGATTCCAGCCTATATCTACGTCCTCATGGCCGTGGCAATGGCTGATCTGTTGCCGCAGGTTGATCGCGCCGTCTGGATAGTGTTGCTGTGCTCAGTAACACTGGGCATCAATTGGTTCGGGGTCACCGTCACTTCCCGCGTAAATCTGCTATCGGTCGGCATTCAGCTCTTCCTCATAGTCGCCTTGCTCGCTCTCGCGCTACGCGCATTGCATGCCGGCCTGGGTAATGGAGGGCTGACGCTGCGCCCCGTCTACTCCGGCGACCTCATTCATGCCGGAGCGATCTTCTCCGCGACCTCCATTTGCGTCATGTCCTTTTTGGGATTCGATGCGGTCTCTACGCTCGGCGAGGAGGTGAAGGGCGATGACAAGCGGGTCATGGGACGCGCCATTGTCAGTGTGCTGGTGCTGTCGGCCGCTCTGTTCGCACTGGTTGCCTGGGTTCTCGGCAATCTCATGCCCGGCATCGTCATCAAGGATGCCGCGGCGGCGATCTACGAGCTGGTGGGCTGGGCAATCGGCGCATGGGCTGCCGTCATCCTTGCGTGGGCCATGGCGATTGTCGTCGGGTTTACCAACGCCCTGCCCATGCAGGTTGGAGTGGCGCGCGTATTATTCGCCATGGGCCGCGACAGGCAACTACCGGCGGCGTTGGCGAAGCTGCACCCCAAATACGGTACTCCGTATGTCGGCATGCTTCTCGCCACCGCACTGTCGCTCACGGTTGCCATCGCGATGCGCTTCAAGATGGATGAGCTGGTCTCGCTGGTGAATTTCGGCGCGCTTTCGGCGTTCCTGCTGTTGCATGCCTCCGTGATTGCAGTATTTTGGGTTCGCGGCCGCTCGGGTAGATGGGTGGTTCATCTGGCTGTGCCGCTGGTGGGTATCGTCATCGTGCTGGCCGTGATGTCCGGTATGAGCCCGCTCGCCATGAGCCTCGGGATCTTCTGGCTGATTGCCGGCTTAGGCTACGGATTGATTCTGCGCAAGAGAATGCAAACGCAACTCGCGCTCTGAGGACTTGAGAATGGCCATGTCACGACCAAGAGCGCGGGATCTCGGCTTGCCTTTGCCCGGCACACCGGGAGTCCACAACGCCATCACCGATGTGCCCGGTATCGAGGTGGGATTCTCGACCGTCAAATCACTGGCCACTGCGCCTGGTGAGCGGCAGATCTACACCGGAGTCACTGCGGTCCTGCCTCGCGGTCAGCGACGCAAGCCGCTACCCGTATGGGCCGGTCAGCATGAATTCAACGGCAACGGTGAGATGACAGGCACTCATTGGATCGAGGATGCCGGTTACTTCGTCGGGCCCATCTGCCTCACCAATACCCACTCCGTAGGTATCGTCCATCATGCGGCGGTGGGGTGGATGATTGAGCAGTACAGCGAGCACTTCCAGCACTATGCCTGGGCCATGCCAGTGGTCGCGGAGACCTACGACGGACTGGTGAACGATATCTGCGGGCGGCACATTCGGGAAGCGCACGCACTGGAGGCCTTGCGCTCTGCCAAGGGCGGGCCGGTGGCTGAGGGCAATGTCGGCGGAGGTGCGGGAAACGCAACCTACGAATTCAAGGGCGGAACCGGCACCAGCTCCCGCAGGGTGCAGGTGGGAGACCATCAATACACCGTCGGCACGCTCGTACAGTCCAACTTCGGAGCGCGCCCCGACTTTCGGGTGCTTGGGGTTCCAGTTGGCGCCCATCTGACCGAGCCTGCGGTTCTTGCAGATCACGGTGGGCGCGAGCTGGGTTCCATCATCGTGCTCATCGCTACCGATGCGCCCTTGACGCCGACTCAGCTGCGTCGCGTTGCCAAGCGGGGGGCAATCGGCATCGGGCGCAGCGGAACCAGCGGTGGGCACTACTCGGGTGACCTGATGTTAGCGTTCTCTGTGGCGAATGAGCTTTACCTTCCTGCAGTCGGTGAGGAGCAGCCGCACAGCTTCCGCACTGAATGGCTCAACGATGCACACCTGGATCATATTTTCCGGGCCACGGTCGAATCCGTGGAGGAGTCGGTGCTCAATGCCATGGTCGCCGCCGAGTCGGTGCCCATGATCAAGCCACGCGGGCAGGTGCTGGCCGCCCTGGATCACTCGCAGCTGACGGATATCCTGCGCCGGTACGCAGTCTTGCCGGCGCGAGCCAAAGCGAGATAATTCGAGCTGCCCGATCAGGGAGCGGGCGGGTCGGAACTCACGGATTGCGGCCCCATTTGCTCCACCCGAGACACGTAGTCTTGGACAGACTGACGCTCCTCAGCGTTCTCACCATCAGAGTGACGGGGATGGGCCTGGGACGAAGGGTCAATACCGCTGCATACGGAGCCCTCAAAAAGTGTTAGTGTTGGTGTAGCGATACTGACTGCGAGGCAGGCTAGCCGCATGAGCGAGAAGCACACCGATACACCGGGACCCGATCATCTCATCGACCGTCGGGATTTCATCGCCGGAGTGGCCGCGGGCGTAGTTTTTCCGCTTCAGGCGCACGCCGGAGCGGCCGCAGAGGCCGCGGGACCGGCGACAGAGGCAGTCACTCCCGCAGAGTCGGCGGACTATCCGCCGGTGCTCACGGGGTTGCGCGGCCAGTATCCCGGCTCCTTCGAGACCGCACACGCGGTCCGCGACGGCGAGTTCGCGGATTCCGTGAGCGCGCAAGACACTGCTGAGCGGTACGATCTTGTGGTGGTGGGTGGTGGAATTTCGGGACTGTCCACTGCGCACTTCTTCCGCCAGGCCCTGGGTGCCGACCGGAAGATCCTGATACTCGACAATCATGATGATTTCGGCGGCCATGCCAAGCGCAATGAGTTCCACTATGGCGGCCGGATGTATGTCGGATATGGCGGAACGATGAGTATCGAGACGCCCTTCCCGTACAGCTACACCGCCAAAGCCCTGATCGCGGAGTTGGGTATTGATGTCTCCAGCTACAGCCGGCATGAGAACCGGGATGTCTACAAAGGCTTGGGCGAAGGCGTGTTTTTCGACCGGGAGCACTTCGGCGCCGATCGGGTCGTTGCCGGAGCCGGAGAGCGTCCTTGGCCCGAGTTCTTTGCCGCTGCACCGCTCTCGCCTCGCGTCCGGGCCGATCTCATCCGGCTGCACACCGAGAGTGTGGACTACCTGCCGCAGCTGGATGCCAAGGCCAAAGCCGAGGCGTTGAAGCGCATGAGCTATCAGGATTTCCTGCTGCAGCACGCCAGGCTGCTGCCCGAAAGCCTGCCGTTCTTCGCCGGCACCTATTTCCGCAACAACAAGCGAGTCGACACCTGTCCGGCTTACGAGGCGGCACGCTCCCTCGCTGCCGGCTTCAAAGGCATGACCCTGCCGCTTGACCCCGCGTTCCATTCTGACTACGAATTCCACTTTCCGGACGGCAACGCCACGATTGCGCGCCTGCTGGTGAGCCGCCTGGTGCCGGGTGTGTTCGCTGGGAAGCAGACCCAGGATACAGTCGTGACCGCGCTGGCGAACTATAAGGCGCTCGATGTGCAGGCCAACCCTACGCGAATCCGACTGAAGAGTACGGCAGTGCGCGTGGAGCACATTGGAAGTCCTTCGAAGCCGGAGGGTGTTCGCGTTGTGTATGTCAAGGATGGCAGGCGCTTCCAGGTCGTTGGCGACAACGTGGTCATGGCGTGTTTCAACAACATCGTCCGGTTCCTCGTGCCGAGCCTGCCGGAGGACCAGAAGCAGGCACTCGCCTACGCGTCCAAGGTGCCGATGCAGTACACGAATGTTCTGGTGCGCAACTGGGAACCGTGGAAGAAGCTCGGTGTCAGCTCGATTCAAGCGCCGAGCGGATATCACACTTGGGCGTCCCTGGATTTCCCTGTGTCGATTGGCGACTACGCCTGTTCGACTGATCCGCGCGAGCCAGTGGTGATCCACATGGAGCGCAATCCGAACAAACCCGGACTGCCGCGCAAGGAGCAGCATCGCGTGGGTCGGGCAGACATGCTTGCGACTCCCTTCAGCAAGATCGAGAGCGAGATTCGCTCGCAGCTTACGCGAATGCTCGGGCCGGCCGGTTTTGATGCCAAGCGCGACATCCTGGCGATCACCGTGAATCGGTGGCCGCATGGCTATGCCTACACGTATGACACGCTCGCGGATGCGGATGTCCCTGAAGCGGAGCGGCCTCACGTCCTCGGCAGGAGAGCGTTCGGCCGCATAGCGATAGCAAACGCCGATGCAGGCGCCGCGGCGTTCACCAATATCGCGATCGACCAGGCCCACCGTGCCGTGCAGGATTGCCTCATCAGCCGAGGACTCACTTAGCCTGCACGGCATGGCTGCCCTAATGGGGAATGGATCTCCCGCTCAGTTCCTGTAGGTAACCGTCAACCCGTACGTGCGGGGCCGCAGAGCCTCACCCGTCCAGTCCTGTGGGTCATAGAAGGTGCTGTGTCCGTTCGCGATCATCAGAGGAGCGACGTTGGTCAGATTATTCGCAAACAGGGAGACGTCTGCGTTCCCGAGCCGCACCCCAAAGCGAGCATTGACCATAGAGAAGCCCGGCGTCGGGCGCAGAAGCGGATCGTATTGCGGCGTACCGGGAATCATCGGGCCTGTTGGCCGATTGTCGGTTGTGCGCGTGTAGTCCCCACGCAGGTAGAAGTTCTTCCCGCCAAAGAGGTTGAACTCATACTCAGCTGACAACGACATCGTCCAGGGCGAGCCCGCATCCGGGATAGAGTCACCCTTGCCATAGATCTTTACTCCGGCCGGTGACAAGGCATCACGGTTAAAGGTCGGCTTCGTGTAGCCGATTGCGCCTGTCAAGGTCAATGGTGCGAAGGGCTTCGCCTGGAAGCCGAGATCGAAGCCGCGGGAAGTGGCATCAGACAGATTGTCGACGAAGTCGTAGGCGCAATTTGGCAGGAAAACTCGGGTCTGGATCTTCTTCCAGTTGATCTGATAGACACTGCCGTCCAACACCAGCCGCCCATCGAGCAAGCGATTCTTCGACCCGAGCTCATAGCTCCACACCGAGTCGGAACCGTAGGTCAGCGGCTGCGTGGAGTGGCCCTGAGCATCTACGTAGCCGAATGTCGTCAAATCGGGACCGCAGACTGTGGGCACTTTCAAGTTCGCGCCGGCGGGCCGAAAGCCCTTGGCCGCGGTGGCGTACAGCATGTTCGCGTCATTGACCTGATAGGACAGTCCAACCTTCGGTGTCGTCGCGGTCTCCGAGGATTTCGCTGCCGAAGAGGGATAGGATGGGGTGAAGGGTCCCGTTCCCACGGCGTACGCGCCGACCGGTACTATGTCAGCGGGAGTGGCGCAAAAGGTTCCGGGGATGCAGGGCAAACCGAACGGTGCGTTCGCGTTGTTGTCCGGCGCGCCAAACTGTGCGTTGTAATCCAGCTTGGTCTTGGAGAAGCGTACACCCGCTGTGAGCTTCAGCTGGCTGGTCAGCTTGATGTCTGTCTGCGCGAACGCGGCGACCTGTTGATCTATCGTGCGCCAGTTAGCGTAGAAAGTGGTGCCGTTCGGCCACAAGTCGGCACCGAGGAAATTCTCGTACGCTGTCGAGCCGGGCCCGTACGGCGGTCCATCAGAGAGGCCCGCAAAACCCGGACTGAATCCAATGTACGGCGACTTGGCGAGGAAATTCAGGCTGATGGACTGGTCGGCGGTCTGCTTGTCATGCGAGAAGAAGGCACCAGCGACCCAGGTTATCCGCGCTTGCTGATCCGTCGATTGCAGGCGGATTTCCTGCACGAAGTTCCTCTGCCCGTTGTTGTAGACGGACATTCCCTTCCATCCGGTTGGTGGATAGTCGCCGTTCGGAAACAGCGCTTGCTGGTAGAACTGCACATATCCTCGTGTGTAGTCATACCACTGGAAGTTGTTACGGTGGAAGTAGGAGGAGTTGGATATGAGTTGCGCGGATCCAAGGTCCCAATTGACCCCGACTGCCGACAACGTGAACTCGTCCTCGCCCAACTGATTATTCGGCACGTTTATCGGAGTGATCGTAGGATCAGTGGCCGGATTGCCGACGATATAGTATGGCCGAGTGTAGTTCCCGGGGGTGGACTGCGAGAGCCAGTAGGTAGCGCCCTGGGCATCGTTCACGTGCTGCTTCTGGTAGAAGACCGACGGCGTGATTGTGAGCGATTCGGTCGCCGCAAATTTCAAGGCGGCGCGGACAGCCGTCGTCCGATTCCAGTTGATGTCCTTCTCGACGGTGTTCGTCGGCGTGAAGGCCACTGAATTGCCGTATGAGGCACCTGAGGGGTCGACGATCCGGTACGTGCCGTTCACGGCATCGATGAAGCCACCTTCGCGCCGATAGAAAGCGCTGACGCGAAATGCCAGCCGGTCGGAAATGATCGGCCCGCCGAAGGCCGCCCCACTCTCATAGCTCAGGTCACCGTTCTGGGTGTTTGCCACTTCACCCCGTGCGTAGCCTGAGTAACGCTGCAGATTCGGCTCGACCTGGATGAACCGGATGGTGCCGCCCTCGGAGCCTGCCCCAAAGAGCGTGCCCTGCGGCCCGCGCAGCACTTCCACGCGTTCGATGTCGAACAATCCCGGGAAGGCCGTAGCCGCGCCGAACCCGAGATTGCGCACCTGAACGGGCGTGTCATCGATATATACGCCCGTGGTACCAGAGCCGGCGGCGGAGGAAATACCACGAATGGCGATAGTGTTTGCGCCGGTCGCCGAAGTGCGCGTGAGATTCAGGCCAGGGGTGAGACGCACCAGGTCATCTAGCTGCCGGATGCCTTGTGCATCCATTTGCTCCTGGGTAAACGCGCTGACGCTGATCGGCACCTTTGACAGCGACTCGGCCTGGCGCGTGGCCGTTACGATGACCTCCTGCAAAGTACCGACCGAGGCCGGCTCGGCGTCCTGCGCCAGTACCGGCGCGGATAAAGGAATCAATGCTGACACCACGGATAGCGTTCCGCGGGCTGCGGATAGCGGGCTGCCGTTCAATTTGAGCTGGATCTTCATGGACTCTCCCCCAAAAGTTGTTGCCGCCGCATCCGTGCGGATCGAATTCGACATGGTCTGCACGGCCTAGACGGCCTTTTGGGCCGCAGTAATCAGGTCGGCATCGCGAGTACCTCTCTGCAGGCTCGCAGGGCCTGCTCAATGGCCGATGAGGTCTCGGCGACGGCGCCGGAATCCGCGTTCGCGATGGCGATTCGGCCAAACGGCTGGCGGCCCACGATGTGTGGTGCCTTGTCCTCGGGCCACTCCGGGTCCCATAGCGTCGAGTAGTCATAGGCGTAGCCGTGCGGCCAGCGATTAATCGTAATGGCCTGGATGTCACGGGCCGGATCGAAGCCGCCCGGCCCGAACATCCGCCCGAGCTGCTCATGCACCTGCTGTTCGAAGGTCGCAAAAGGTGTGGTGAACAGTTCCGCGCGGCCTGCTCGATGCTGCTCCTTGGTCGACAGCCCCGGCTTGCATGGGGTGCGTACAAGGTGGATCAGGCAGGGATCTTCCGGTCGCTTTGTGTAGTGGTAGTCACCGATACTGACGGGGAAGTCCATGTTCACTTCGCTGAAGTAGCTCGATGGGCAATACACAGTGCCGACCCCGAGCTTCTTCAACGCCATCCAGTTGCGGACCTGGACCGTGACGTACACCAGTGGCACCTTCACGCAATACGCGAGGCCGTCCCTCTGCACCTGCGGCATTTCCGGACAGAGGTAAGGGATGACCATGTTCCAACAGGCCAGGACCACCTTGGCGCCGCGTGCCCGATAAGCCTTTCCGGCGCTTACGTAGGTCACGTCCACGCCATCCGCCGTCGCCGGATCCCCTGTGTGTTTCACGCGGACGGCGGTGCTGTTCAGGCGGATGCGTACGCGCGAAGCCGACTGATCCAGTGCCGCATAGTTCATACGTGCGGTGACGATGTCCTCCATCGTCGAGCCCGACGCACAGGCCGGCACCAGTGAGCGCACCAGGAGTCGTGCGATCGATGCGTTACCGTCCGGAAAGTGATAGATGTATGGCTCGTTGCCCATCTCCTCGAACATCTCCCCGCTCAAGGCGAGACCGGAGGCGACTCCTTCCGGCAGGAACCACAATCCACTGAGAGCCGCGACCGCGTCGATGCCAACGCCAAACAGCCCATGAGGGCGCTGTTGGTAATACTTCAGGACATCCGGATGGACGCGGACATACTTCTCGAGGAACTCCTTCACGCTGATGCGCTTCAGCAGTGCGATTTTCTCAGCTGTGGACTTTCCCGCCAGGTAGTCGACTTTCTCGAACTGCAGGCGCCGCAAATCACGTTTTGCCTGGCTCGCCAGCGGTGCTCGCGCCAGGAAGGCCTCGAATTGCGCGCGGTCCACCTTGAGGCGGAAGTAGCTGGAGGAGTCATGCTCCGGGCACAGCGCATCGGTACCAAACTCGCCGCGGTCGAAGAAGCTGGCGGTGCGCAACCCGTGAGTGGTGCGAAAGCTCTGGTCGTAGTACTGCTCAAACCGTTTGATGTCGATCCCGAGCTCGCGCAGCAGACCCATGGCCTCAGGGGTGTACAACGCCAGCGCCTCGATGGATTGCGTGCCGCCGTATCCGATTAAGGTCTTGCCGCCGGCGGTGAACTCATTCCGCTTGGCATGTCCGCCGAAGTCATCGTGATTGTCGAGGATGAGAATCCTCGACTCAGGCCCATGGAGCCTGCGGAAGAAATAGGCTGTCGAGAGGCCGCTGATGCCCCCGCCCACCACGATCAGGTCGTAGTGCTCGCCGGTGTCCGCGGCGGCCCCCGCATCGTCCCAGCGTGCGCCGTCGCGAAGCGAGTGCCCAGCCTCGAAAGAGCCCGGATGACTGCCTCGCATACCCGTCAAGGCTGGCGGGTAATAGCGGGGATCAGACTGCCCGATGCCACGAGACAGGAAATATTCTTCCGCCGTAGCGTCCGGACCCATATCCAGCGCGCGCGCCACTGTCACGGGGAGCATCGCCGCGCCGGCTGAGCAGAGCAGACCGTTGAGGAAGTCTTTGCGCGTAATGCCTTCGGCTGGCGCGCCTGTCGTCGGAGCCTTCTTCATGAGCCCACTCCTTTCGCGCGCTAGTGGGCAGTCCTTGTGAAAACCTTCTTGCCCTTGAACCACGTCTCCAGCACCTGGGTCTTGGCGATGTCGTCAGCATGTTTATCAGCAGCCAACCGCAGGACATCCTGGTCGACGACGATGAAGTCAGCCGACTTGCCCTTCTCCAGTGAACCCGTTTCGCCGTCACGGCTCAGGAAGCGCGCACCGTTGATCGTGTAAGCGTCCAGAACGTCCTGGATCGACACGGTCTGGGAGGCGTTCAACGGCTCGTGGCCCGGTAGCCGGCGTGTTACTCCGATCGCCATGTTGACAAATGGCTGCGGGTCGCGCGTGTTGACGGGTGCGTCGGAGCCAGCCGCCAGCGTCCCGCCTGCCGCCTTGACGGACCTCACCGGATAGGCGTTTGTCTCGTAGTAGCCTCTGGCCGGATGCAAAGCGGCATAGCTGTTGCCGATGACCTTATCCAGGAAAGGGACCACAGTCAGGTCGTATTCCGGTTCGGCTTGTGCCCATGAGTAGGTAAATGCGACGTAAAGATGGTCGCGCCCAATACGCAGCACATCCTCAGGCGTTGCCACCTGCACGTGCGCAAGTCCGTCATGCTGAGTTGAGACGCCATCGGCCGCCCGGGCGGCTTCCAGCGCATCGAGGGCAGTACGAACCGCGCCGTCTCCAATGGCGTGAATATGGAGAGTGAAACCCGCCATATGGAAGCGTCTTACGAACTCCAACGTGACTGCGCGATCATGCTGGAGCTGGCCGATCGATATCGTGCACTGCCCCGGGTGATAGCCGTGCGCCGCCTGGAAGGTCCGAATGGCGTCAGCTGAGCTGAACTGCCCAGGCTGACTGCGCACCTGCTGGCAAATGGCCGAGCCCGTATCCACATAGCCGGTCACCGTCAGGTGTCCGTTCGCATCCTTGCCGAAGATCGGTTGGTTGTAGGGTCGTAGCGACAAGGGGTTCGGCAGAGTCGGTGGTACTGCGTAGGGGTTGCCCTCTATGACGCCGTCGGCAAAAAGCTTGATCACATTCGCCTGAATCAGGGGATCCGCCGCGTACTTCGCCCGGATCCGCTTGGCGCTCGCCAGCATGCGGTCGTAGTCGACCTTGCCGTCGGGAGTCTTGATCTTCTCCGGGTCGTAGAACTGCGCAAGCGTTGCGCGCACAGTCAGGAGCCCGTCTTTCTCCAGTGCGTCGTACAAGGGCAGCTCCTCGGGAGGCACGAGCGCATCCTGGATGCCGGTAATACCGGCTGCGTTCAGTCGTTGCGGCAGCTGGGCGCGCTCCTTCATGATTTGTGCAAATTCGCCCATCAGCATGTCGGGCGCGGCCATGAGTCCGCGCGCATCCTCGTTCACACCCCCGTTCGGGTTGCCCTCGGCATCGACGCCGACAGTCCTGGTGTACGCGGCGAAGTCCTTGGCGAGAGTCGCTTTGGAGAGGCCGACAACCTGGCCGCTCGCGTTCCTCGCGTGGGCAAGCGCAGCGTGATTGAAGGCGCCGTGGTGACCATCGTTGCCGAGGAGCTGAATCGCGACTTGATCCGAGGCCTTGTCGAGAGCCACAACCAGCGTCGGATAGTCCGCATCCGGCTGGTTTCCGTCCGAGAAATTCCACTGATGCACACTGAGCCAGCCGCCCGCGGGCACTTTGAAGTGCTCGACACACGCACGCACGAACGCGGAAAGCTCGCGTAGAGTCTTGGTCGCGCTGTTCAGATCGCAGCTATCTATTTCCACGATGCCGGCAGGATGGATGTGAGAGTCGAACAGCCCCGGCAGAATCATTTGTCCACTGAGATCCCGCACTTGTGTTTTGGGCCCGACCCAGCCGCGCGCCTCGGCGGAAGATCCGACGAAGGCGATCCTGCCGTCACGAATGGCAATTGCCTGGGCCAACGAGTGCTTTGCGTCCGCCGTATAGATCTTCGCGCCAGTGAGCACCGTGTCCGCCATCGTAGCGTTAGGTGTGCGATTAGCGACCGCATCGGCCGCGAATACGACAGGCTGCACCGTGAGCGCAGCGCACGCCATGAGCAGAAAATGGCAACGAATCTCTCGCATGAAGCACTCCCCCGCTGTCTGCAAATTCGTAGGCCCGAGCTCTCACGAGCTTCCGGCTGTTGCGGCCGAGACTAGCGCGCCGTCGGAGATATTTCGATAGGACCGGATCGGTTATCGATTCAACTTCATGGAGATTTTGTTTTTTGCTTCGCGATTCGTGCGATCAGCGAACGAGCAGACGCATGGGCCGCGCGCGCACGCGCCCCCACGTCATATGTGACGAATGAGCCTGCAACTTCCTGCGGCAGAAGGTCGTGAATTGCACGCAGCGCGCCGGCGGGGCCGAACTAGCCGGCCGCCAGGACTGGGCCACGGGCGCGTCGGGTCAACGTAACTCGAGCAACGGTCCGATGTGTTTACGATACTTGCGCCAGCGCTGGACCGAGTCGTTGTAAATGCGTTGCCGGACCTGCCAGTAGCTGGAAGTGACTACGAAGCGCTGCGTAATCTGAAATTCCAGGCAGCGCTGCTCCCAGGGCAGTCCGAGGAAATCCAGGATCCGCCGTGTGACGATTTCCTGATTGGCCACCAGGTCCTCATAGGCAACCTCGAGGAGACAGTGCTTCGGCAGCACTGCCTTCCAGTGCGCCATCAGGCGTCTGTGCTGCTGATAGTAATGCGCAAGGTCGGTCAGGTCCTGGGTAAAGTTGAGAGCCGCGGTGAAGGGCTGAAAGTAGCACGACAGGCATGTATCGATGGGATCGCGCCGCATGTAGATGAAGCAGGCATTGGGGAACACGGCGTGAATGAGGCCCAGGTAATCGCAATTGATGGGGGCTTTGTCCACTACGCGGGCTGAGGTTTGCGATTGCTTCGCAAGAACCGCCAGGTAGTTGTCGCGCAGGGTGGCTATGAACGCGTCCTCGGGCGGAGCCTGTCGAACCGACTGCTCGTGTTCGTGCACGGCGCGGTTCCAGAACCCGAGTTCGCCGGCGCCGGTCACTTGGGGGTGCGAGGCAATGATCTGCTCGACCAGCGACGTTCCAGAGCGCGCCATGCCCATCACGAAGATGGGCCGCTGCGAGGTGGAAGCCTCCGGGCTGCGCGCAGCAATTGCCCTGCGCGTGTAGACGCGCAGCAGATCATCGACGAAACGAGTGCGCCCGGGCGCGTCATAAGGAACTGCATAGCTTCTGGTGAGCTGATTGGCGCGCTCGAAATTCAGGAAGGCGAGATCGAACTGCTCCAGATCATCGTGATACTTGCCGAGGGCATAACGCAGACCTGCCTCCTCCACCGGTGACAATCCCGAGGACACAGCGCGCTCAGCCTCCTGCCGCCATTCGTGGTCGGAGGTAGTCATGCGACGCAAGCCTGCAAGCGCTGCCAGCGCACGTGGCATGCCCGGACTGACTCGCAATGCGTGCTCCAGATGATCTGCGGCGGTGGAGAACTTTCCTTCAGCCCTTGCCGCAAGACCCAACCCGAACAGGGCCTCCGGGTGTTCAGGCTGTATCTGCAGCGCCTTGCGGTACTGCGCGACCGCGTCGCGAACTCGCCCAGTCATCACGAGGGTAAGAGCGAAGTGTGCTCGGGCGTCCGCGTTGCCCGGTTGCCGCTTCAACACCTGATGCAACGCATTCTGCGCGGAAGGCAAGTCGCCACGAGCCATCAGGACGCACGCAAGATTCACGAGCGCCTCGTAGTAATCGGGCTGCGATTTTAGAGCAAGACGGAGTTGTTCTTCCGCCTCCGCCAGCCGTCCCAGCCGGCTGAGGGCTACGCCGAGGTTATTCAACACGATGGCGTTACGCGGCTTGCGAGTAAGGATGCTCTTGTACGACCCGGAAGCCTCAGCCAGATCACCGCGCTCCAGGGCTTGGTCAGCGCGCTTGATCAAGCGGCGCAGATTGCTCGTTGCCCCGGTATCCGTGTTGACCTGATCTGCGGACTCGGCGCGGCCCGCGCGCGCTGCCGGCGTTTCCGCCGGCGTGCTGCCCGTTCCCAGCGACAGTTCCAGCAACAGACTGCGAGTGGCCGCGGTCGCCCTCTCCTCGTCGATGCCGCGCTCAAGCAGGCGCCACTTGAATGACGCCGCGAGTCTCACTCGCCGGATGAGATTGAGTCGCAATCCGTGCAGCTTGCCATCGGCGTGCTTGAGCACGTCCTGGACACTCGCCAACTGAGCCGGCTGTGCTGAAAAGCTATCCGCCAGGGCCAGCCCTGTGTCAGCCGCTTCGCGTGTATCGAACCAATTGCGCCACGCGGATTGCATCTGCCACCCAAAGTCTCCCGAGCAACGGTTTCCAATGTTGACTGATCACCGCTGAGTGGGCGCGCGGGCGTGTGATATTAGTGAATGCCTTCACACAAAATCCGCGCCGATTACGTCGCCGTTTGGCGTCTGTGCGGCAGATTCCGTAAAATCGGCCACGGTCCGCAGTGGTGGGCGGATCTAGGCTGGCGGCGCCTTGCGCACGATGCTCGTTGCCATCGTCACGACGGATGCGAGATCACTGAGGTTACCCGGGACGACGAGCGTGGTGCTTTCCTTCGCGAGCTTGCCGAACTGGCGGACGTACTCCTCGCCGATCCGAAGTTGCATCGCCTCGATGCCGCCGCGCTCGCTGAGTGCAGTCCCTACTTTGCGCAGGCCTTCCGCGGTGGCGGTTGCAACCGCGAGAATAGCGGCGGCCTGCCCTTCTGCCTCATTGATCTGTTGTTGTTTAGTGGCCTCGGACGCCTTGATCACGCGCTGCTTGTCGCCTTCAGCCTGATTGATCTTCGCGTCGCGTTCACCCTCGGACGCCAGAATGACCGCACGCTTCTCCCGCTCGGCCCGCATCTGCTTTTCCATCGCAGACAACACATCTTTCGGTGGTGCAATGTTCTTGATCTCATACCGCATTACCTTCACGCCCCACGCCCCCGATGCCTTGTCCAGCTCCGCGACGACATTCGCGTTGATGATGCCTCGGGCCTCGAACGTCCGATCGAGCTCGATCTTGCCGATTTCGCTGCGCAAGGTGGTTTGGGCAAGCTGGGAGATCGCAAAGCTGTAGTTAGTGATGCCGTATGAGGCCAGGTGCGGATCGAGAACCTGCATATAGAGAACGGCGTCCACACCGACCTGTACATTGTCTCGCGTGATGCAGATCTGCTCGGCCACATCAACCGCCTGCTCTTTCAGACTGTGCCGATAGGCGACGCGCTCCACGAAGGGAAAGAGAATATGGAATCCGGCGTGCAGGGTGCGGCTATATTTGCCGAGATTCTCAATGACGTACGCACTCTGCTGGGGGACAACGGTCGCGGTGCGAGCAATCAGAATGACGACGATAATGGCGAGCGCAATGAATACATAAGATGTGTACATGAGAGGCTCGTGGAGGGTT
>Ga0070735_10002555_pt1 | contig 16426 bp, 14 predicted proteins | sample Coa_R1_FD_66443 | JGI IMG/M metagenome (GOLD analysis project Ga0070735, IMG submission 66443) | Surface soil microbial communities from Centralia Pennsylvania, which are recovering from an underground coalmine fire - Coalmine... | ecosystem: Environmental > Terrestrial > Soil > Unclassified ... | reverse complement strand
GGCGAAAAACATTCACCCCGCCACCCACACGCGCCTTCCCCGCTATGCGCGCGGCCATGTCGGCGTGGTCGAACGTGTCCTTGGCTGCCAGGTTTTCCCGGATACCGCCGCGATGGGCGCCGGTGATAATCCGCAATGGCTTTATACGGTCGTTTTCGACGCGACCGAGCTCTGGGGACCGGATTCCGATCCGACCACCAAGATATCCATCGACGCGTTCGAGCCCTATCTGGAGAAGGCATAGTGGACGCGGCGGTGGAACAAGCGGCGCGCGCGCTGAAAGACTTGCCGCGTGACGAAGACGGCCCCGTGTTCCGCGAACCCTGGGAAGCGCAAGCCTTTGCGATGGCACTCTCGCTTCACGAGCGTGGCCTTTTCACCTGGACCGAGTGGGCGGCAGCCTTGGCCTCTGAGATCAAACGCGCGCAAGCGTCAGGCGATCCGGATTTGGGCAACACCTACTACCGCCATTGGCTCGCCACGCTCGAACGGCTGATCGCAATGAAAGGCGTCGCCAACATCGAAACCCAGCATCGCTACCGCGACGCCTGGGATCATGCCGCCGACCGCACATCCCACGGCTCGCCGATCGAGTTGCGGCCGGAGGATTTTCGTTCCATGGTTTGAACCGTTTCAACCGGCACCGCTATTTTAAATTAACGCGCTGGCGTCTTTAAGTTGTGATGGCGGGAGATTAGCATGCGCTCCACCTGAATTTCTTTGCAGGAGTAGCACCATGAATGTTGTGCTTCGTCATGCTCAGCGCGTGATTGCTATCATTGCTCTCATCATGACCGGCTCGCACTCCGCCCCGGCATCCGGCGTCGAGCGCAGCGGCAGCTTCAAACTGGCGATGGGGCCGATGAGTGCCCCACAAAAGAACCAGGGAATGACGACAAAACCGGACGAAGTAGACATAAAGCCCCGCCATCGCGGCAAACACCAGCGAACGCATCACACCCGATAGCCGCGAACGTCGCGAGAAGACTGGAGATGCGCCGGAGCTCACGTTCCTCGCGATGACGTCAGTTTGATAATAGTAACGGTGGATTTCTTCCAGACGGACACACAACGATTTTTGCACATGACCCCTTCCCGCGATATTTCTCGCCTTCTTGAAATTATGGCGCGGCTCCGCACGCCCGTGACCGGCTGCCCGTGGGATATCGAACAGAATTTCGAGACCATCGCGCCCTACACGATCGAAGAGGCTTATGAAGTCGCCGACGCGATCGCGCGCGGCGATTTCGAAGACCTCAGGGACGAACTCGGCGATCTCCTGCTTCAGGTCGTCTACCACGCGAGGATGGCCGAAGAGCAAGGCGCTTTCGGTTTCGGCGACGTGGTCGAGGCGATCACCAAAAAGATGATCCGGCGCCATCCGCATGTGTTCGCCGACAGTGACGGCAACATCGCACCTAGTGCCCACTTTCCGAAGTTCGTGTTACGCCTCAGCACCCTCTTTCACGAACTTCGGAAAGTTATGGGCACTAGAAAACCTATTGGTTCTGGTACCGCTTTTCTATTTGAAGTTCCTGATTTGAATTCGCCGCGTGTAGGGCAGGAACTTCAAATAGCCGGCACCAGTGGTATCAAGAGCGCCTGGGAACGCATCAAGGCCGAAGAGAAAGCCGAACGCGCCGCGCGTCGATCGCATCAGCCGCAGGAGCAATCGTCATTGCTCGCAGGCATCAAAGCCGGTTTGCCGGCGCTGACACGCGCCATGGAATTGCAGCGCAAGGCGTCGACGGTGGGATTCGACTGGAACGATCCGCGCGCGGTCCTCAACAAGATTCGCGAAGAGACCGACGAGATCGAGGCGGCGCTCGATCGCGGCGACCGCGCCGAACTCGCGAGCGAGACCGGCGATCTCTTGTTCGCGGTGGTCAATCTGGCGCGGCATATCGAAGCCGACCCCGACATGGCGCTGCGCGGCGCCAACGCCAAATTCGAACGGCGCTTTGGCTATATCGAACGCGCGCTGGCATCTAGGGGATGCGCACCCCAAGACGCAACGCTCGATGAGATGGATGCGCTGTGGAATGAGGCGAAGAGCAAAGAAACTTAGGTGTCGTCCCGGCCAAGCGAGCGCCAGCCCCGACCGCTATGCCTGGGTAGTCGGGCGTTTTGGCGCCCCGTCATTGCGAGAAGCGAAAGCGACGAAGCAATCCAGCGTCTTTTATGTGACTCTGGATTGCTTCGCTTCGCTCGCAATGACGCGGAAAGAGGCGAGTAAAATAACTAACAGATGTGGCTATCGGTCCCCGTTCGCGGGGACGACAACGATCATCAGGCAACATACGGCACCGCATCAAAACGATTAATGACGAGATCGCGCTTGGTCGGATCGACGCGCACGGTCATGTCGAACCGCCCGTCGTGAAGCTCCTTGTTCAAAACTTCCGAATGCCGATGAAGCCAACTGATGCCGGCCCCGTCGGCCGCATCGATCGACAAATGCAGCGTCGTGCGACTGGCGGCCAGGCGGTCCTCGATCGCGGTCAGCAGGGCCTCGACCCCCTCCCCGGTTTCGGCCGAAACCAGAAAACAAGGTCGCTCCATTGGGCGGCGCGCGGCGATATTGTTCAAATTCTCGCGTTCATCCCGATCGAATCGATCGATCTTGTTCCAGACTTCGAGAATGCGCCCGCCCGATTCGGAATCGATCCCGAGCTGACCCAACACAGCTTCGACATCGCGCTCCTGCGCTTGGCTGTCTTCATGAGAGATATCGCGGACATGAAGGATGATGTCCGCTTCCAGCACCTCTTCAAGCGTGGCGCGAAACGCCGCCACGAGTTGCGTCGGCAAATTGGAAATGAACCCGACCGTGTCCGACAGCATCGCCTTGCCGCCATGCGGCAGGCTGAGCGCGCGCAAGGTCGGATCGAGCGTGGCAAACAGCATATCGGCCGCCTGAACCTCGGCGCGGGTCAGGCGGTTGAACAAGGTCGATTTGCCGGCATTGGTGTAGCCGACGAGCGCCACCACGCGATAAGGCACCCGCTGCCGGCCCGCGCGGTGCAGCCGCCGCGTCGCCTGAACCTTTTTCAGCTCATTCTCAAGCCGAATGATGCGATCGCCGATCAGGCGGCGGTCGGCCTCGATCTGGGTCTCGCCCGGACCACCCATGAAGCCGAAGCCGCCGCGCTGGCGTTCAAGATGGGTCCATGACCGCACCAGGCGGCTTCGTTGGTAATTGAGGTGGGCGAGTTCGACCTGAAGCGTCCCCTCTTTGGTCTTGGCGCGGCGTCCGAAGATTTCCAGAATGAGGCCGGTGCGATCGAGAACCTTGGTCCGCCAGGCCTTCTCCAGATTGCGCTGCTGGATCGGCGACAGCGCGCAATCCATCACGACGAGTTCGGCTTCATGGCCGGCGACGAGGCCAACGATTTCCTCGACCTTGCCCTTGCCGAGATAGGTCGCGGGGCGGATCTGGCTCACCGGGGCCATCACGACCTCCATGACGGCCAAATCGATCGCGCGCGCGAGGCCCGCGGCTTCCTCAAGCCGAGCCTGAAAATCGCGGAACGCGTGCGATTCCGTTCGCGCCTCGCCATCGCCGCGGCGCGTTCGTAAATACGGGCCGATGACGATCACCCGCCCGGTTTGCTTCCCCACCGCCGACCTCGGACGGTCGGCCTCCCCGTCAAAATTCCGGGGTTCCAATCAGTTCACTCTCAAGCAGGTGCATCCTCGCCGCCTTCGAATAGCTGGATCGGAGCGCCCGGCATGATGGTCGAGATCGCATGCTTGTAGACAAGCTGCGAGTGACCGTCGCGCCGTAACAGCAAACAGAAATTGTCGAACCATGTCACAATTCCCTGCAGCTTTACCCCGTTGACCAGAAAAATCGTCAGTGGCGTTTTGGTTTTACGAACGTGATTGAGGAAGGTGTCTTGTAGATTTTGTGCGCGGTCTGCCGCCATTGTTTTTATCCCGCAAAGTCGTTGCTTCTTTTTTATTGAACCGCTGGGCTATTTTCTATCGAAACGGCTCCACCGGTTACCGGCTCCCCTGAGATCCCCCTCCGGGGGAGCACGATCTCGTGATTAGAGGGCAGGCTTGGTTATTAGGCAAGCAGGTTTCGCAGCCAGACTATAATTGATGGCGGGCCTTCCGCGTCCGTCAGCCGCAAACCGGCGGGCGCACAGCCAAGCCGATTTGCCATAAAAGCGGAAAAGAGGCCGAAAATTCAACCCACCAACGAAAGATACGCACCCCGTCCCGCTCACCCCACGCCGAGCGCCTTCAGCTTGCGGTGCAAGGCCGACCGCTCCATACCGACGAATTCCGCTGTGCGGGAGATGTTGCCGGAGAAGCGGCTGATCTGCGCCATCAAATAGTCGCGCTCGAACACTTCGCGCGCCTCGCGGAGCGGCAAACCCATGATGTGTTCGCCATTGTTGCTGGTGGGCATGGCCGGCACCATGGAGCCCACATCCTGCGGCAACATATCGGCGGTGATGATCACTTCCGGCCCGCCGCCGGCCAAGATCATCACCCGCTCCACATTGTTGCGAAGCTGACGGACATTGCCCGGCCAGACATGCGACTGCAACACCGCCATCGCGTCCTGGCCGATCTGACGTTTCGGCAGGCCGGTCGCGGCCGATATCTGGTCCATGAAATAGTCGATGAGTTCGGGAATGTCCTCGCGACGCTCCGACAAGGGGGGAACGAAGATCGGCACCACCGACAGCCGATGATAAAGATCTTCGCGGAAACGGCCGGCGGCGATTTCCTCCTCCAAATTGCGGGCGGTGGAAGAAATGATGCGGACATCGACATTGACCTTGGCGGTCCCGCCCTGGCGCTGAAAGGTCTGATCGACCAGCACGCGCAGGATCTTGTTCTGGGTCTCGCGCGGCAAATCGCCGATCTCATCGATGAACAACGTCCCGCCATGCGCCTCTTCCAGCGCGCCGGTTTTACGCGGATTCTCGCCATTAGGTTCGATGCCGAACAACTCGATTTCCATCCGCTCCGGCGTGATCGCCGCGGCGTTGATCACGACGAACGGCCCCTCAGTCCGGCTGGATGAATTATGCAGCGTGCGCGCGGCCAATTCCTTCCCCGATCCCGGCGGCCCCACGATCATAATACGGCTATTGGCTTTCGAGGCGCGGTCGATGGTCTGCCGCAACTGGTTCATGCAGGCCGAACGGCCGGTCAACACGCTGGCGGTGGGCGCCAATTGCTTGAGTTCCTTCACCTCGCGTTTCAGGCGCGAGGTCTCAAGCGCCCGGGTCGCGACCAGAATCAGTCGGTCGGATTTGAACGGCTTCTCGATGAAATCATAGGCGCCGCGTTTGATGGCCGCGACGGCGGTTTCGATGTTGCCGTGGCCCGAAATCATCACGACCGGAAGATCGGCGTGATCGCGCTTGATCTGCTCCAACAACTGCAATCCATCGAGCTTGCTGCCCTGAAGCCAGATATCGAGAAACACCAGATGAGGCCGTCGATTGGCGATCTCGGCCAAAGCCGAATCGCTGTCGCGCGCCGTGCGCGTGGTGAACCCCTCATCGTCAAGAATCCCCGCGACAAGGTCGCGAATGTCGGCTTCGTCATCGACAATCAGAATATCACTTGCCATGGGCTACGCCTGTATCCTCAATTGCCTGTCGCGGCTTCGATTTTGGTCTGTTCATGGGTCGATTCTTGGGTCGCTTCTTGTCGTCCGATGGTTTCCCCGATGGCCGGCTTTTCTTGCGGGGGCGCTTCCTTGGCCTCCGCGGTCGCCGCCTGCCCCGATATCGCAAATCGCAGCCGCATCCACGCGCCCCGCGCGCCGGGCCGGATTTCCGCGGCGTCGTGCAGCTCGATCCGCCCGCCATGGTCCTCCAAGACGCGGCCGACAATCGCAAGCCCGAGGCCCGTGCCTTTTTCGCGGGTCGTCACATAAGGCTCTAATAAGCGGGCGCGGCTGACCTTGGGCAGGCCAATTCCATTGTCGATCACGTCGATCACGATGTCGTCGTTTTCGCGCGCGGCGATGACATCAATGCGACCGCGCCCCAGTTCTTCGGCGGGCACGGCCTCAATCGCCTCGGTGGCGTTCTTGATGATGTTGGTCAGCGCCTGCGAAATCAGCCGGCGATCGAATTGCGCGCGCAGCGGCTCTTCCCGGATCACGGCCTCGATATCGGCCTCGGGATGGCCGACCCGCATCAAAAACACCGCCTGACGCACGGTATCGGCGACGTCTTCGCCCTCGATCACGGGCTTGGGCATCCGCGCGAAACGAGAGAATTCATCGACCATCCGCCTGATGTCGTCGACCTGGCGCACGATCGTATCGGTACATTGTTCGAACACGGCCTTGTCTTCGGTGATCGATTTGCCGAATTTGCGGCGGATGCGCTCGGCGGAAAGCTGAATCGGCGTCAGCGGATTCTTGATTTCGTGGGCGATCCGGCGCGCCACGTCGGCCCAGGCCGACGTTCGTTGCGCCGAAACCAGTTCCGTCGTGTCGTCGAGCGTGATGATATAGCTGTCGCGGGTCTGGCTGGTTTGCTCGGCGGTGACGCGCACCGAAAGGATGCGCTCATGGCCGTCGCGGTTGATCGTGATCTGGCCCTGCACCAGGCGCTGGGTGCTTTCGCGCGCCGTTTTCATCATCTCGTCGAGTTCGGGCAACACATCCGAGAGCGGATGATCGAGCGTCTCCGATTCGGCGTGACCGATCAGCTTTTCGGCCGAACGGTTGAGAATACCGACACTTCCCGAGGCATCGACACCGATGATGCCGGCGCTTGCCGACGACAATACGGCTTCGATGAACCGCCTGCGGCTGTCGATCAATTCGCTCGCATTCACCAATTCGTCGCGCTGGGTGCGCAATTCCTGCGTCATCTTGTTGAAGGTCTCGCCGAGCTGGGCCAGATCGCCCTCCGAGCGAAGCACCGGCACCCGCACATGAAGATCGCCGGTCGAAACCAGATTGGCCGCGTCCATCAGCCGCCTGATCGGGGTGACGAGCGAGTTTGCGAAATTCAGCCCCAGCAAAATCGAAACCATCAAAAGGGTCAGCGCAATGACCGCAAAGACCAGCGCGAAATTCACCTGAACGCCAAGCCGTCGCGCTTCGAGCGCGGCATATTCGGCCACACTCACCTCGTTCAGCCGCATGAGATCGACGATATGCGCATCCATCGGACGGGCGACATATAAAAAAGTGTCCGGGAAGGCCCGCAACCGGATCAAAGCCGCGACATAATTCCCCTCCGGCAGGACGGCGATAGCCGGCTCGTTCTCTTGGATATTGTCGAGATAGCCCGCGGGCGGCGCGATGAACGCCAAGGGAACGCCAATTTCCGCGCTCTCCAGAACATTGCGGTCCTTGTCGATCAGCATGGCGCCGGGCAAATTGCGCGTGGCCGCGCTTTTGACCAGGAAGTCGTGAAAGGATTGGCGGTCCTGATCGAACAGCGGCCGGACATGGGCCATATCGTTGGCCATCCCCAAAATATCGCCGCGGATGAGTTGCGCGTGCTCGTTGGTATAGGCCCGCGCGATGGTGAGTGAATTTTCGAGCGCGGCGCGTGTCGTCCCCGAAAACATGCGATCGAGCCCGCGCTCGATCGTCAGATTGGCGCCGATCGCTACCAGCACCGCCGGAGCCACCGCCATGATCGAAAACAGGCTGACGATTTGGATGTGAAGCCGCGCTGCCGCGCTGCCGCGCCGGCGGGCCTGCATCAGCTTCCAGACCTCACGGAAGATGATTCCGAGCAGCACCAAAATGATGGCGCCGTTCATCAGAATGAAGGAAAGAACGACCTCGCGGGTCGGCGTGATCTCGGTCAGGCCGGTCAGCACCACAAAGGTGAGAAAGGCTGACAACAAAGCGATGCCGATCGCGATCGGCGCCAGCATCCGCTGGATAGGCCGCCCCTTGGGTTCCGCGATAGACGGATCGAATGGTACAGCCGAGGTGTCTACGCTGGTCATTCCGGCAACGATGAAATGAAGGCTTGATGGCCCGCGCCAGCGGACTGATGCATTCATATCACATTGTTGCCGAATTGCGACAATTCCACGGCGCATCCCCGTGACGCCGTGGGTCTATCCCCCAATAAAAGCGCGCTCCGGCCCAAATTCCATCGGGCCTTGGACGCGGCTCAACTACCGCTCCGATAAACCTGAATGTCCAGGTCCCTGATCTTTTTCCGCAAGGTATTCCGGTTAAGACCCAAGAGATCAGCGGCTCGAATCTGATTGCCCCGGGTGGCCGTCAAGGCCGCCGTCAGCAGGGGAACCTCGATCTCTTTCAGGATGCGGTGATAGAGGCCGGGCGGCGGCACGCCATTCGGAAAACTCGAAAAATGCGACGACAGATAGGTCTCGACCGCGCCGCCGAGATTGTCGATGCCCAGATGCGTCCCGCCGCCCGAGGTCACGGCGGGTGGGGCGAGTTCGCCATCGATGACGGAGGCCGTGATCACGTCCTGCGGATAGAGCGCCGCCAGCCGGCGCGCGAGATTTTCAAGCTCGCGCACATTGCCGGGCCAGCGGTGCTGCTTCATCCGTTCCAGCGCCAGTGTGTCGAGTTTTTTCGGCGGCAAACCGTCCTTCTCGGCGAGCGCGAAAAAGTGACGGAGCAGATCCGGCAAATCCTCGATCCGCTCGCGCAAGGGGGGCAGCCGCAGCGGCACGACGTTGAGGCGGAAAAACAGGTCTTCGCGGAACAGGCCCTGCTGAATGAGAATGCGCAGGTCCTTGTTGCTGGCCGCAACGATGCGCACATCGGTCTTGATCGGCGTGCGGCCGCCGACGGTGGTGTATTCGCCCTGCTGAAGCACGCGCAATAATCGGGTTTGTGCCTCCATCGGCATGTCGCCGATTTCGTCCAGGAAAAGCGTTCCCCCTTCGGCCTGTTCGAACCGCCCGGAGGCGCGGGTATTGGCGCCGGTGAACGCGCCGCGCTCATGACCGAACAATTCCGATTCGATCAGATCGCGCGGTATAGCGGCCATGTTGACCGCGACGAACGGTCCGTTGCGGCGCTTGCCGTAATCGTGCAGAGCGCGCGCCACCAGCTCCTTGCCGGTCCCAGACTCGCCCGAAATCATCACCGTCAGGTCGGTTTGCATCAGACGCGCCAGCACCCGGTAGATTTCCTGCATCGCCGGCGAACGGCCCACCAGTGGAATCGAATCGAATTCGGAATCATCGATGGCGCTCGCCGCCCGCTCCTTCGGCTCCGACAGCGCGCGGCCGACGATGGCGATCAGCTCCTTCAGGTCGAACGGCTTGGGTAAATATTCGTAAGCGCCGCGCTCGGAGGCGCGGATCGCGGTCATGAACGTGTTTTGAGCGCTCATCACGATGACGGGAAGGTTGGGCCGCATCTTCTTGATCCGCGGTAACAGATCGAATGCGTTCTCATCGGGCATCACCACGTCGGTGATGACGAGGTCGCCCTCGCCTTGGCTGACCCAGCGCCACAGCGTCGCGGCGTTCCCCGTCAACCGCACTTCATATCCGGCGCGCGAAAGCGCCTGGTTGAGAACGGTGCGGATGGCGGTATCGTCATCGGCGACCAGAATGCTACCTGCGGACATCGTTATTCCTCATCTTGCGATCGAATCCGTCCCTTGCAGTGCAGGGGATTCAGATCGGTGGCATTAATGGCCCGACACGTCATCGCGGTCACTTTGATCGGATTTTCGGACAGAATTGAACATCGGCAACAACACGCGGAAGGTCGTTTTTCTGGGCTGGGATTCGCATTCGATAATGCCGCCATGATCGCCGACGATCTTGGCGACCAGCGCCAAGCCCAATCCGCTGCCGGTCGGCTTGGTGGTGACGAAGGGATCGAACAGATTCGGCAACAAATCGTCAGGCACGCCAGGACCATTGTCGCGCACGCAAAATTCAAGCGGCAGCGACACCCGCGACTTCTTGCCCGGCACCGACAGCCGCACGCCGGGACGATAGGCGGTCGTGAGTTGGATTTCCGCGTCGGTGCCAAGATCGATCACCGCTTCAGTGGCGTTCTTCACCAGATTGAGAAACACCTGAATCAGCTGATCCTGGTTGGCGAGCACGGGCGGGAGCGATGGGTCGTAATCCTCGACAAACCGGACGTTGCGGGCAAATCCCGACTGCGCCAGCCGTTTGACGTGGTCGAGCACCGAATGGATATTGACCGGCCCGCGCGCCACCGGACGGTCGTCGCCGAACACTTCCATGCGATCGACCAGCGTGACGATGCGGTCGGCCTCGTCGCAAATCAGCCGTGTCAGCGTCCGGTCTTCGGGCGAGGCCGCCTGTTCCAATAATTGCGCCGCGCCGCGAATCCCCGACAGCGGGTTCTTGATCTCATGGGCCAGCATCGCCGCCAACGCGATCACCGAGCGCGCCGCGCTTCGGTGCGTCAATTGGCGGTCCATTTTGTCGGCGATGCTGCGTTCCTGAAGCATCACGACGATATGCCCGGGCCGCTCGGCAACCGGAGCGACGTGCAGATCGACCTGCCGGTCGCCGCCCATGCGCGGCGTACCGAGATCGACCTTGTATTCGTTGACCGGCGAACCTGAGGAGCGCACCTGATCGATCAGCGCCAGCAACGGGCTTCCGAACGGCACCAAATCCTTCAGCGAATGGCGTTGCAAAAATTGCGCGGAAATGTCGAAGAAGGATTCCGCCGCCATATTGGCGTCCGCGATCCGCCCGTCGGGCCCGACCAACAGCACCGGATTGGGCAGCGCGTTCAGGATGATGTCGGCATCGCTCGGCATCGGACGGCGATATTCGGCGGTGGAGGTCATGCGGCCGCGCTCCAGGCGAAATCGTCGAACGCGTCCCGAAGCGAACGATGAACCGCTTGCGGATTTTCCGACGTCAGGATTTGCCCGCGCCAGTTCTTCAGCTTTGCCACAGGCGCCCGGCTAAAGCCGGCCGCGACGTCGAGCGCCCAGCCAAGGTGTTTGCGCGCGTGGCGAAGACCGATGCGTAACCCGTAATGACGGCAAATCTCGTCATAGAGCGCGCGAATATGGTGAAACTGTTCGGGGAGCGACGGAGCAGCCTCCGCCACGCCGCTTTCGAGGCGACGGCCGATCTGGCCGGGCAACCAAGGCTGGCCCTGCGCGCCCCGGCCGATCATTACCGCGTCCGCGCCTGAGGCTTCGATCGCGGCGAGTGCCTGATCGAAACTCGTGATGTCGCCATTGACGACAAGCGGAATCTGGATCGCATCCTTCACCGCCCGCACCGCGCGCCAATCGGCTTGGCCCTTGTAGAATTGGCAGCGGGTCCGGCCATGCACTGAAATCATTTGCACGCCGGACGCTTGCGCGCGGCGCGCCAATTCCGGCGCATTGAGCGAGCGCTCATCCCAACCCAGCCGCATCTTGAGCGTGACCGGCACGTTCACCGCGGCAACCGTCGCCTCGATCAACCGAACCGCGTGATCGAGATCGCGCATCAAGGCCGAGCCGGATTGTCCGCCGGTGACGTGGCGCGCCGGGCAGCCCATATTGATGTCGATGATGTCGGCGCCGGAACTTTGCGCGATCCGCGCGCCTTCGGCCATCCACCGCGCCTCGCAGCCGGCCAACTGCACCACATGCGGACCAATGCCGCTGGCTTCGCAGCGGAGCCGCGACATCGGCTTGCCGTTGACGAGATCGTCGCTCGCCGTCATTTCGGAGACCACAAGCCCGGCGCCGAGGGCCGCGGCTTGCCGCCGAAAAGGAGCGTCCGTCACGCCTGACATCGGTGCCAGGAAAGCCCGGTTACCGATCGGAATATCAGCTATTTTCAAAGGCTTAAGGGATAAAATATCCAACGGCTCACGGCTTTCTCACTGTCACGGGCAACTCCGCCCACCGGTATTGGCCATTCTTCCGCACAAATGTTGTGCAGTCAAGTTTCATGCCTATGCTTTAGACAGTTTGGGTGGTTTTACAAGTGCGCCGCAACATGATGGCGATTTATACCTAACCCGCAGGAATCGCCCTGTCTTCTCGCGCCGAGCGTGATAAGGGCAAAGCCGCCGTGGATCGGCCTTTTAAGGGCCTTTCAATTCCGACCGATTGATCAGCCGAAAACCTTCATGTCCCAACCGCATCGGACCGCCGCCATCCTCGTTGCCGCAGGCCGCGGCCTGCGCGCCGGTGCCGGCGGTCCCAAACAATACCGCGTCATCGGCGGGCAGCCGGTGATCTACCGCGCGATGGAACCGTTCTGCCGGCACGCGGCGGTCGCCACGGTGCAACCGGTCGTCAATTTCGATGATACGGCGATGTTCAACGAAGCGGTGAGCGGTTTGCGACACGCACCTCCGACACGTGGCGGCGCGACGCGACAAGCCTCGGTGCATGCGGGGCTGGAGGCGCTTGTGCCGTCCAAGCCTGAGATCGTGCTCATTCATGACGCCGCGCGGCCCTTCGTCTCGCCCGCGCTGATTTCGCGCGCGATCGAGGCGGCATCGCGCACCGGCGCGGCCATTCCCACCATCCCGGTTGCCGACACCATCAAGCTCGTCGACAGCCGCGGTCATGTTGAAGCCACGCCGGAGCGCGCGCGCTTGCGGATCGCGCAGACGCCTCAATCATTCCGCTTTGAGGCCATTCTGGACGCGCACCGTCGCGCCGCGCGCGAGGGGCGCCATGACTTCACCGATGACGCGGCACTGGCGGAATGGGCGGGATTGACGGTGGCGACTTTTGAAGGCGATGCTGCGAATATGAAACTCACCACCCCGGAAGATTTCGTGCGCGAGGAAGCGCGCCTGGCAAGCCTGCTCGGCGACATCAGAACCGGAACGGGCTATGACGTGCATGCCTTTGGCGAAGGCGACCATCTGATGCTTTGCGGCATCCGCGTGCCCCACACAAAAGGCTTTCTCGCCCATTCCGACGGCGATGTCGGCCTCCATGCGCTGGTCGATGCCATCCTCGGCGCGCTCGCCGACGGCGATATCGGATCGCATTTTCCGCCTGATGACATGCAATGGAAGGGCGCTTCTTCCGACAAATTCCTCCAATATGCGGTCGAGCGCGTGAGCGCGCGCGGCGCGCGCATCGCCAATCTCGAAGTCACGATGATCTGCGAGCGGCCGAAGATCGGCCCTTTGCGCGATCAGATGCGCGCGCGGATCGCCGAAATCGCCGGGCTCGACATTTCTCGCGTCGCGGTGAAAGCGACCACCAGTGAGCGGCTCGGATTTACCGGCCGCGAGGAAGGTATTGCGGCGACCGCTTCCGCCACCATCCGCCTGCCCTGGGACGACAAAGGGCCGATGAATACGGGCAAAGGCGGCTGACATGAGCGGCAGCGACACCCTCGCCCGTTCGCTGCTCGATCTTTGTCGCGGCCGAAAGCTCACCCTTGCAACCGCCGAATCCTGCACCGGCGGGCTCGTCGCCGCCGCGCTGACCGACATCCCCGGCTCGTCCGATGTGATCGACCGCGGTTTCGTTACCTATTCCAACGACGCCAAGCGCGCGATGCTGGGCGTCGATGCCTCGACGCTTGCAACCTTCGGCGCCGTCAGCAAGGAAACCGCGACCCAAATGGCGGTCGGCGCGCTGGAACGGGCCGGCACCGATCTGGCGGTCGCCATCACCGGCATCGCGGGCCCGGGCGGCGCGGTGCCCGGCAAGCCCGTCGGGCTTGTGCATTTCGCGGTCGCCGCGCGTGACGGGCGGATCGTCAACCGCGAGTGCCGCTTCGGCGCGATCGGCCGCCGCGCCGTGCGGCAGCGTTCGGTGGTGGAAGCGTTGCGCATGGTGATGGAAATGGCGCGAGGACCCAAAGCGGCAAAGCCAAAACGCGCCGCGGCGAGCCGCACCCGCCCACGTGTGGCGCGAAGCCCGCGCCGGCACACGGCGAAGGGACGACGGCCGCGAGGATAGCCAATGCGAGACGGCCTCGATCAACCGCAACGATACCGGCCGCGCGTCGCGGCTTCACCTGCCGGTCTATGCTTTGGCCGTCTGTCGATAGCGGTGCGGAATCATAAGTCGTGGGATCGAATGGACCCTAAATTCTGCACCAGAAAACCGCTTTTGCATCGGGGGTTTTGAGGTACAGAATTCTTGATTTCCGCGCTCGATCAATGTCCGTTGTTAAGGTCGAACGGACTCAAAGCGGAATCCGCGAAGCCGAAACGCGCTGCCGCGAGCCGCACGCGCCCGCGTGCGACACGAACACCACGCCGGCATGCGGTGAAGGGACGACGACCGTCACGGGGGATAAACGATGCAAGGCAGCCTCGATCAACCGCCCATTATGATCCGCTCCTCGCCTACACATTCGATCCTCATTCTGACGATCGACATCGTCTTCGTGACTATCTTCGTATTCATGCTGAGGGACCCGGCCTCAATCGCGGTGGTCAGCTATCTCGGCATCGTATTTTTCGGCGCCGGCATTCCGATTTTTACCTGGCGCCTCATCCGCCCCGACATTTTGATCCTGTCGCCTGACGGAATTACCTGGCGAAGCACGTTTCGAACCATCAATTGGTCATGGGACGATGTTGGCAGTTTTCGCACCTGGAAGCCGGGTAGCGAGATGAACATGAAACATGTGGGGTTTGATTTCACCGACAACTATCTCGCCAGGAGCGGGCGGCTTTTCCCGCCGATCCGGGACATTACCGGCGTCGATGGCTCTCTCGGCACCGGATGGGAACTTAAAGCGGCCGGTCTTGCCGAGCTCCTCAACCAAGCACGGACGCGGTGGACGAGCGCTGTGTCGTAAACGGCCTTCGAAAAATTAGCCCTTGCACCGTCGGGCAAATCACCTTTACCAGCTTGCCCGTTTCACGCACCTCCGAGGGGCGCTTCGCGATCGTCACGAGCGTTGGGTGTGAAATGCGATGGACGTGCCGGTGTGCTTGACGAAACGCACCGATGCGGACGGCGAAGTCGTGTGGGCCTGATATCCCGACGCTGATATCAAGCTGGTGTCAATGCTTTCGCATTGCTGCCTGCGACGGAGACAACAAAGCCCGGTCTCCGGGGCGAGCCCGAAGGAAGCCGTAAAACCATCGCGCAGGGAATGCCGGATGATGGCGTTGTACCTGTGGTGACTACTCTCGTGTGCTTCTTCCATTTGCACGCGAGGCTACGGGTGCGATGTCGCGCCCGGCATTCCCTGCGCCCTCCGATGTGAAGAGGGACAATTACCCGGCAAAACCCGGGCGCAGTTCGCGCCGCGGGAATGCTCGGTGCTGTCATTGCGAGGAGCCAACGGGTCGCGCGAATGCGCGCCCGATGACAGGCTCTGCGACAAAGCAATCCAGATTCCACACGGCCTCTGGATCGCTTCGCCTACGCTCGCGATGACGTGGAGCCGCTGTTTGACAGGTTAATCAAGAGCCCTCGCGGGTCGTCCCGGCGAACGCCACGCCGGCATGCAACCGTAGCGTCGTGTCCCGGGCGCGATGCGGCGCGCGAGCGTTGCTTCGCAGAACCGGGACCTACGCCAAATCGAATAAAAGAAAGATAGACCCCGGCTCTGCGTCGCAACACCATAGCGCGTCAAGACGCGCTTGAACGCGCTGATGGCGATTCCCCGCGTCCGGGGGCATGTCATCAACGCTTCCCGTAAATCATATCCGCGCGTTTCTCGAACGCGGCGGAGAAACGCGCAAAGGCGGCATCGAACATCGAGCCCATCAGCATCGCCAGCATTCGATTTTTGAATTCATAGGCGATGAAAAAGCCGACCTCGCAGGCGTTCGCGTCTTTCGGCTCGAACGTCCATCGGTTTTCGAGATTGGAAAACGGCCCGCGAAGATAGCGTACCGTAATTTTCAAATTGGCGCGGTCGAGCGCGACCTCGCTGGTGAAGGTTTCCTTCACCAGCTTGAACGAAACCGTCATGTCGGCAACGATGACCTCAATGCCGTTTTCCCTCGGCGTGCGCTGGCGAATTTTCAACGAATGGCAGAGCGGCACGAATTCGGGGTAGCGCTCGACATCGGCGACGAGGTCGAACATCTCGGGTGCGCTGTGAAGCACCCTGCGCTTGCTGGAGAAGCGGGGCATCAGTGAACGCCCACCACGTCTTGCATCGGCGCGAGGTCTTCAAGGAACCGGCTTGCCTGACAACGGTCGGTGAAGCACACCATGGATTGATCGGACCGCAAGCCCTCAAAATATTTCAAAAGCTTCGGCCTCTGCTTCTGCCGAAAGGTCCAGACATATCGAAAGAATTCGAGGTCGATCTTTTCCGGGCACCCTTCCGCCATCTCAGGGCGGACGCGTCCATAACTGTGGGCCATCCGCGTCAGGATGCCGAGCATGCAGGCCGAGCGCGGCAGGTCGAACCAGATGACGGTGTCCGACAACTGGCGGCGCAGTTCACCCGCGCTATTGATGTAGTTCCCGTCCATAATCCAGCGCGGCTGGTGGGCCGCCTCGGTCACGCGTTGCCTGAACTCATCCTTGTCGGGCTC
>Ga0070735_10002554_pt1 | contig 16428 bp, 17 predicted proteins | sample Coa_R1_FD_66443 | JGI IMG/M metagenome (GOLD analysis project Ga0070735, IMG submission 66443) | Surface soil microbial communities from Centralia Pennsylvania, which are recovering from an underground coalmine fire - Coalmine... | ecosystem: Environmental > Terrestrial > Soil > Unclassified ... | reverse complement strand
CGTGACCGCCGGTCTTACCGCCGGCGGCAGGCGTGATGTAATCCGGGCCGACTCGGGCGGCCGCGGGCGGTGCGCCGGGGGCTTGTGTGGTATCCGGTGCTCCGCCATGGGGTATCACGACTAAGACCGATGGCGACCGCGGCGTACGCCTCCTTCTTCAAGGGTTTCGCGGTCCAGGAGGGTGCGGGCCATCCGGTCTAGCCGGTCGCGGCTGCCTTGCAGGGTGGCCAGTACCTGCTCGTAGTACTCCTCGATTTCCGCCCGGGTCTCGGCGTCGACCAGCTCTGTCATTTCCGGCGCTGGTAGTGACGTCGCCGTAAACGACCCCCTCGGCGGCGCGTCCGCGCTCGGCCAGATTCTGGCGCGGGCCGGTCGGCGCGCCGGTCGCATCGGCAGTCTGATACCACGCCATCTCTGCCGTGCCGGGCGAGTACCGGTAGAGGTCCGAAGCACCCTATGCCGTTCTAGTCTTGACATGCTGCATCATTTTTGTGATAGTTAATCAAAAGTGATAGCCGCCTTTGAAGATCCAGGGCGGCGCGCAAAAGAAAGGCACACTGTCATGTTCAAGTCACTGAGCGCCTCCCTGGTCCTGCGCGGCATCCTCGCCATCGCAGCCGGCATCACGGCGTTGGCCTGGCCCCAGGTCACGGTGCTCGCCCTGGTCATCCTGTTCGCCGTCTACGCGTTCATCGCGTCCGGCCTGGAGGCTATGCGGGCGTTCAGCAGCCGCTCCGCGGGGCCCGTGTTCGGGCACCTATTCCTCGGGCTGGTGAATCTCGCGGCCGGTGTAGTCGCCCTAGCCTGGCCCGGGCCCACCGCTCTCGTGCTCGTGCTGATCGTAGGCACCTGGGCGGTCATCGCCGGCGCCGTGGAGATCAGTGCCGCCTTCGCCGCAGGCGAGCCGACCGGGGCGCGGGCGCTGTTCATCCTCGGCGGCCTGGTGTCGATCGCGTTCGGCTCGGTGCTGTTCGCTCGTCCGGGCGTAGGCGCGATCACCCTGGCCCTGCTGTTCGGCCTGTACAACCTGGTCTACGGCGCCCGGACGCTCATGCAGGGCATCGAGCTGCGCCGGGCCGGCAAGACCCTTCGCTCCGCCTTCACGGAAAGGGAAAAGGCGGCGGCCTGATCCGATGGCACGACCGTCGCAGGCTGACGAAAACAGCGATGCGTGGCGGGCCGGGCACGGCGGGCACCACTTATCGACCCGACCTCGCAAGGGCGTCGTCATGGCCGAGACAGGTGCCCGCCGGATACGCCGACCCGCCGCGCGCCGCCGCGGCGGGCGCCGGAGATGGATGGAAGGACAACGATGGCGAAGGTGGCAGCGGCAGGTGGGGCGCCGGGAGCTAACCGGCTGGACCGGCGTAAGGCCCGGACCCGACAGGCCCTGATCGATGCCGCGGTCCGGCTGATCGCCGAGGGCCGCGGCGGGCGCGCGAGCATCGCCGAGATCACCGAAGAGGCCGACATCGGCTTCGGGTCCTTCTACAACCACTTCGACAGCAAGGAGCAGCTATTCGGGACCGCATCCGGAGAGCTCCTGGAACAGTGGGGCCAGGTGATCGACCAGGCCTGTGCGGACATCAGCGACCCGGCGGAGGTGTTCGCCGTCTCGCTGCGGATCTCCGGGCGGCTGGGCTGGACGCACCCCGATCTCGCCCGGTTCCTGACCGGCGTCGGCCTGGACTCCCTGGACTCATCCCGCGGGCTGGCGCCACGCGCCCTGCGCGACATCCAGGCTGGGCAGGCCGCCGGGTGCTTCACCGTCACCGACGCGCAGATCGCGCTCAGCGCGGTGGCCGGAGGCGTGCTCGGGCTGCTGCGATCGCGCGAGCGGCACCCGGAACGAGTGGATGAGAGCTCCGTGGATCAGCTCGCCGAAGCCTGCCTGCGGCTGCTCGGCGTCCCTGGTTTCGAAGCCGCCCGCCTCGTCGCATCCTGCCTGCCCTCTGTCGGGGCAGTCAGCCGGTGATCTCGATCTGGCCGACGACGGCCATTGCGATCACCGCCAGCATCAGCAGCGGGGTCCGCAGCTGACTGGCCAGCACCGACAGGGCATGCACCCGATGCGAGCGCACCGCGTTCGGCCCCGTCACCCGCGGCCGCCGTCACCGGTGACGGGACAGCGACGCCTTCCTCCGGCGAGCCGTGACGCCGGGTCAATCTAGCCCGAAGTTGAACTTGACGATTATTTAATCATAACTGATACTATATAACAGAACTGAGTTTCCCTGACGAAAAGTCAGGCGCAAAGGAGTCGATCGTGATGGAACAGGACACGCAGATTCAGGTCCAGGGTGACCCGGAACCTGTCCGGGACCCGCACCGCTCGCTGCACAGCGAGACCGGGGCGCGGCCCGGGGAGCATTCCGGCCGATCGGGTAATCCCCTGGTCAAGGTGGCCGGCCTGGCCTGGCTGGAGTTCGAGAAGCCGGACCTGGACCGCGCCGAGCGGTTCTACGCCGACTTCGGCTTCACCGTGGCGGACCGTACCCCGGAGACCCTGCTGCTGCGCGGCCGGTGGGCGTCCACTGCATGCCTGGTGGTGCGCCGCGGCCCGCGTCCGCGTTTCGCAGGGGCTGCCTTCCAGGCGGCCGCCCGCGATGACCTCGACCGGCTGGCCCGCGGCACCGGCGAGACGGTCACCGCCCACTGGGGCGGCCACGGCGTGCTGCTGCGCGACCCCAGCGGGTACCCGGTGCGCGTGATCCACGGCGTCCCGCAACTGGCCGCGCTCCCCGAACGTGCCGCACTGCCCGTCAACGTCGGGAACTTCGAGCAACTGGGAGCCGGGCCGGCACGGGCCAACGCGACCCAGCGGCCGGCCCGGCGGCCGGCGCAGATCCAGCGGCTGGGGCATGTAGTGCTGGGCACCACCCGGTTCGGCGCGGCCCTGGACTGGTACCTGGACACCCTCGGGCTGATCGTGTCCGACTTTCTGTACCTGGACGGGCAGCGCGACCGCGGCCCGGCCATGGCGTTCATCCGCTGCGACCTGGGCACCGTCCCTGCCGACCACCACACACTGGCCATGATCTTGCAGCCGCGCACCGAGTACGTGCACTCGGCCTACCAGCTCACCGACCTGGACGAGGTCGCGGCCAGCGGGGCCTACCTGCGCGAACGCGGCTACCGGCACGCGTGGGGCCTGGGCCGGCACATCCAGGGCAGCCAGATCTTCGACTACTGGCGCGACCCGGACCGGCTGATGTTCGAGCACTACACCGACGGCGACATGTTCGACGCCACGATGGAACCCGGCTGGGCCCCGCTGTCGGCCAGCGGCCTGGCCCAGTGGGGCCCGAAGACGACGGCGGAGTTCACCGGCACCAACGACCCGCGCGTGGTCGTGGCGGCGATCAAGGCCCTGGCCGACAAGGGCAACGAGATCGACTTGCACGCGCTGCGCGGCCTGGTCAAGGCGATGGGCTCATGAGCACCAGCCTGGCCCGCACCGCGGACGGCTGGTGGGCCGTGACGCCGGCCGGGCTGGTCCGGCTCGGCCTGCCCGCTACCACCACGGCCGGGCTGCTGGCCGACCGGGCGGCGCTGGCGGCCGCTATCGAGGGCGCGCACGCCGCCGGCGCTCGGGGCGCCGTTTCCGCGGGATCACTGGACCTGCTCAGCCCGGTGACCGCCCCGGCCCGGGTGGTCGCGCAGGCCGTAAACTACCGGTCCCACGCCATCGACTCCGGATTCGACCCGGACCACGTCCCGCCCGCGTTCTTCCGCAAGGCTTCGCACTCCATCACCGGGCCGGCCGGGGACATCATCCGCCCCGACGGGGTGGAGTTCCTCGACTATGAGGTCGAGCTCGGCCTGGTCATCGGCGCGGACATGCCGGTGGGCACCACGGTGACCGAGGGGAACCTGGCCCGCTACGTCGCCGCCCTCGTGGTCGCGAACGACGTCAGCGCCCGGCAGATCCAGCTGGTCAAGACCCAGTTCTACGAATCCAAGTCCTACCCCACCTTCACCCCGGTAGGACCGTGGCTGACCCTCGTGGATGCCGCCGACCTGGCCCGGCTGGACTCGCTACGGCTGACGCTGTCGGTGAGCGGCGAGCTGCGCCAGGACAGCACCGTGGCGGACATGATCGTCCGGCCGGCACAGGCGCTGACCCTGCTGTCCCGGTTCCAGCCGATGGCCCCCGGTGACCTGCTGCTGACCGGCACGCCCGGCGGCACCGCGCTGAAGGCACCGGCCAAGCTGGCTGGGATGGCCGCCGGGCTGCTGCCGCCCGCCACCCGGTGGAAGCTGTTCTTCAAGCGGCAGGCAGCCAACCCCCGCTACCTGCACGACGGCGACCTCATCCTCGCCACGATCGCCTCCCCCGACGGGCAGCTCGACCTCGGCACCCAGTGGACCCCCGTGATCGGGAAGACGCCATGACACCCCCCGGAAGACCGCCGCAGCCGCAGTCGACCTACCGGCTGCTGCTGGACGCCGCCGGCGCCTGGCCCGACGGCATCGCCACCCAGTGGATCCCGGACCCGGCCGATCACACCCGCTGCCTGGACTGGACCTACGCCGAGCTGGCGGCCACAGTGACGCGCATCGCCAACGCGCTGACCGTCCTGGGCGTGCGACGCCAGGACGCGGTGACGCTCAGCAGCGTCAACACCTCGATGCTGTACGCCGCCACGCTGGCCGCGCAAGCCGCCGGGATCGCCGCTCCGGTCAACCCCGCACTATCCAGCGAGCGGATCGCCGAGCTGGTCCGCCGGACCGGATCCCGGGTCCTGGTCGCGGCCGGGCCCGAGCTGGACCCGCAGCTGTGGCAACGGCTGCTCGAGGTGGCCCGCCAGGCGGGCATGACCGCCGTCCTCGCGCTGCGGGCCGACGGCGCCCACGGCGATCCGCCCGCCCTGGGCCTGACCGGTGACGCGCCCGCCGCCGGTACCCCGGACACCCCGAACGGCCGCGGCCCGTTCGTCGCCTACCTGGATGACGTGATCGCCGGGCAGCCCGCCGATCACCTGGTCGGCGCGGATCTGCCCAAGGCGGGCGATCTGGCCGCGTTCGTGCACACGGGGGGGACCACCGGCGCCCCGAAGGTCGCCGCGCACACCCACGCCAACCAGCTGGCCTGCGGGCGGGGGATCGCCGAGTGCAGCGGCCTGGCGCCCGGCGAGGCGATGCTGGGCGGGCTGCCGCTGTTCCACGTCAACGCCCTGATCGTCACCGGCATCGCCCCGACGTTCGGCGGCGCCCGGGTCGTGTGGCCCGGGCCGGCCGGCTACCGCGACAAAACCCTTTACACCCGGTTCTGGAAGATCATCGAGCACTACCAGATCGCGGCGATGTCGGCCGTCCCCACCGTCTACGCCGCCCTGGCGCAGGTCGCGGTCGACGCCGACATCAGCACGCTGCGCGTACCGATCGTGGGCGCGTCCCCGCTGCCCGCCTCGGTGCGCGAGGACTTCGCCGTGCACACCGGGCGGCGGCTGCTGGAAGGCTACGGGCTGACCGAGGCCACCTGCGCCACCACCTGGACCAGGCCGGGCGAGGAACGCCCCGGATCGGTCGGCCGCGTCCTGCCCGGGCAGCAGATCAAGGCCGTCACGACCGGCCCCGACGGGTCCTGGACCGACTGCGGCCCGGGCCAGACCGGGATGCTGGTCATCGGCGGCCCCGCGGTCTTCGCCGGGTACGTCACCGACCCCGCTCTCGGCGGTCCCCGGGTCAGCCGGGACGGCATCGTACGAGACGGCTGGCTGGACACCGGCGACCTGGGCCAGGTGGACGACGGCGGCTTGGTGTACCTAACCGGGCGGGCCAAGGACCTGATCATCCGCGGCGGCCACAACATCGACCCCCGGGTGATCGAGGATGCGCTGCTAGCTCACCCCGCCGTCCGCGCCGCGGCGGCCGTGGGCCGTCCCGACCGGCACTCCGGCGAGGTCCCGGTGGCCTACGTCGTCCAGGCCGGCCCCGGCCCGTTCGACGAGACCGAACTGCTGGCCTGGGCCGGCACCGCCATCGGCGAGGCCGCCGCCCGGCCCAAGCGCATCTACCGGATCGACGCCATCCCGCTCACCTCGGTGGGCAAGCAGTTCAAGCCCGCGCTGGCCGCGGACGCCGCCGTCCGCGCCGTGACCGAAGCGCTGGCCGCGGCGGGCCTGCCCGGCGCCCAGGTCACCGCCGCGCACGAAGACGGACGGCTGGTCCTCACCGTGACCGGCGCCGACCCGGACCACGTGCGCGACGCGGTCGCCGGATTCGCCCTGACCGTCCGCTGCGGGCCGGCGACGGCCCCCCAGATCGCCGTGACATGACCCGCAGAAGGACCACGATCATGAACAACCAGTACCCCGCGAACTCCCAGCCCGTCATCGTCGTCGGCGCCGGCCCGGCCGGGTGTACCGCGGCCCTCTTGCTCGCCGACTCCGGGATTCCCGTCACCCTGCTGGAACGCTACCGGCAACCCCACCCGCTGCCCCGGGCGGTACACCTGGACGACGAAGTCGCCAGGGTCCTGGACCGGATCGGCGTGAGCGAGGGCTTCCTGGCCCGGTCCCGGCCCGGCAGCGGACTGCGCCTGCTGGACGGCAGGCACCGCGTGATGGCCGAGTTCAGCCGCGACCAGCAGCCCGGCCAGCACGGCTTCCCGCAGGCCAACATGTTCCACCAGCCCGACCTGGAAGAGCTGCTGCTCGCCCGGGTCGGTCAGCACCCGCTGATCAGCCTTCGCCGCGGCGCCGAAGTGACCGGGCTGGACGGTGCCCTGGACGCGCTCACCGCGGACCCGGTCCGGGTCCACGCCCGTGTCGCCGGTCAGCCGCAGACGTTCACCGGCCGTGTCGTGCTGGGCTGCGACGGCGCCAACAGCACGATCCGCCAGCTGGCCGGGATCACCATGGAGGACCTGGGCTTCACCGAGCGCTGGCTCGTAGTCGACATCAAGGCCGAGACCGGCCTGGACACCTGGGACGGGGTAGAGCAGATCTGCGACCCGGCCAGGCCCGCCACCTTTATGCACGTCACCGGCGACAGATACCGCTGGGAGTTCCAGCTGGGCGACGGCGAGGACGAAGCCGACCTGGCCACCCCGGCCGCCCTCGGCGCCCTGCTGCGCCCGTGGACCGGGCACGGCGACCTGGACGGCCTGGCGATCATCCGCAGCACCAGCTACACGTTCCGGGCCCGGCTGGCATCCCGCTTCCGCGCCGGACGGGTCTTCCTGCTCGGCGACGCCGCCCACCTCACCCCGCCGTTCATCGGCCAGGGCCTGGCCGCCGGGCTGCGCGACGCCGACAACCTGGCCTGGAAGCTCGCCTACGTGCTGACCGGCCGGGCCGGGCCGGACCTGCTGGACAGCTACGAGACCGAACGCCGCCCGCACGCCCGGGCCCTGATAAAAAAGGCCGTCCGGGTCGGCTGGGCGATGACCGGCGGGCAAGACCGCGCCGCCGCCGTCCGCCGGGTCGCCCTGGCGGCCGCGGTCCGCAGCGACCGCATCTGCCAGGCCATGGGCTCCACGGCCACCCCGCGGCTCAAGGCCGGCGCCCTGCAGCGAGCCCCGCGGCGCTTCCTCGGGTCCGGCATTCCCCCCGCGCTGCGGGTCGGCGGCCTGATCCCCAACCCGCTGGTCACCTCCGGCGACGGCCCGCCGGTTCGGCTGGACGCCATCCTGGCCGGATGCCCCGCCGTGCTGACCGCACGACGCCCCGACGCCGGACTGGCCGATTTCTGCCGTCGGCACGGCCTGGTCCTGGCACGGATCAGAGCATCCGAGACCGGCACGGTCTCAGGACCGGGCGCCCAGCAGGACGCCGGCTGGATCGACGTCCGTCTCGCCGAAGACGCAGCGCCGGCCGGCCTGCGCGGCCTGGCAGCCGACCCGACGCTGACGGTCCTCGTCCGCCCCGACCGCGTCGTGGCGGCGGTAGGGACCCGGTCCCGGCGGCCGCGCCTGCCCTGGTCCATCCCGGCCGCCCCCGGGCCGGAGCGCCCGGCCACGGCGCCCCGGCCGCTCATCCTGAATCGCCTCTCCTGTAACGACTACCCCTAAGGAAGTTCCCATGTTCGTCACCATCTCGCTGCTGCTGGCCGCGGCCTGCCTGCTCCCCGCGGCCGCCAAGCTCACGGGCCAGCCCAGAATGCGGAAATCCGCCGCGCACTTCGGCATTCCCTGGCCCCGCTACCGGCTCATCGGCGTAGCCGAACTAGCCGCCGCCGCAGGCATCCTGATCGGCCTGTGGTGGCATCCCGTCGGCCTGGCCGCGGCGGTGGGGGTGGCCCTGCTGCTGCTCGGCGCCATCATCACCCACCGGAAGGCAGCCGATAACGCACAGGAGATGGCGCCCGCCTTGCTGGCCCTCCTCCTCACCCTGGCTTATCTGACCATCGCCCTCACGGGCTGAGGAGCCCGCTGGTGCCGATAACAATGCGCCGACCTCGGCTTGTCGCGCAGGCGACCTTCGTCCGCTTCATGGCCGACCAGGCCGGGATGACGGCCGTCAACCGCGCCGTGGAAGCCTTAGCTGACGATCCGGCGCCGCCGGGCGCGTTCGTCCGCGGCGAACGTTTAAACCAGCTACTCCTGGTGGGGCGGGTGGGGCTCGAACCCACGACCGGCGGATTATGAGGACTACGGCCCCGTGCACCGGGCGCACTAGCTGCACAGATACCACGGAGCCGTGCCGCTGATGGCCCCCTGATTGCACCGTTTGCACGGGTGACTCGGTCCACGAACCGGTCCACGATTCACTACAGCCGTTAGCCGACTCCGACTACACAACGTTACTACTGGCCCGTAGCCTCCCGGGACTGTAGCGCGCGCCACTAGCGTGTACGGCCACTCTGATCAAGGAACTTGGCTGCGGCGACGGGGGCCATGATGTTGGACCAGATCTGTTCGTCGGAAGCTACGGCTCGTTCTGGCGTGGCATAGCGCTGGCGGCTAACTTCCTGCACCACGCTGGTCTGCTACGGCGCGGCTCCGCCTATCACGTAACCCCGTGCTACACTAATTTACGTGTAAAGGGCGAGTCTGAGGTGGATTGTCGTGAGCAACCAGAACATCACGCTGTCGCTTCCCGAGGAAGACATCCGCGAAGCGAAGATACTGGCCGCTAGCCGTGGCACGTCGGTGTCACAGTTGCTCGCCCGGATGCTGAGGGAACTGCTCGAGCAAGAGACCGGATATGCCCGCGCCCGTGACCGAAGCCTTGCCCGGCTGCGCGAGGGAATGGATCTCGGCACCGGCGGACACATCAACTGGAGCCGAGACAGCCTTCATGAACGGTAACCTCCGGTTCGTCGACACCAATATCTTGGTCTACGCACATGACGATTCGGCGGGCCCCAAGCGGGATCAGGCACGGGCGCTGGTCGAGCAGCTTTGGGAATCCCGTGACGGCTGCCTGAGTGTTCAGGTGCTGCAGGAGTTCTTCGTGAGCGTCACCCGGAAGATTGCCAAGCCGCTCGATGCGGAGACGGCGAAGGAGATAATCGCTGACTTGTCACGCTGGCATGTTCATGTCCCGGCGGCTGACGACGTCCTTGGCGCGGTCGGCATCCACCAGCGCAGCGGGATCTCGTTCTGGGACGCGATGATCATAAACAGCGCAGCTGAAATGGGCTGTGCTGTGCTCTATTCGGAGGATCTCAACGCTGGCCAGGATTACTCCAGGGTCCGTGTCGAGAACCCGTTCCAGCCACCGGCCCCCGACCGGGCGTAGCAAAGCCCCGGCGCGCCCTTGTGGAACCGTGGCCACCGGGCAGACCGGGAGCCGACGAGCCTGGTCGTGCTGTCGCCTTACGCAATGAAGGCCCCGCCGTACTTCACTGTCATCCGCCCAAAGCACGTGAATGCTTTGAACCTGTTGCCATAGCGGGTCGACCGTCATCTGGATGGCGCTGTGAGGCCGGATGTCTCGGATATCCGTCAATCCCCGGCAGCCGGATCATTTCGAACTTCTATACAACTCATGAGCTGTGGGGCGGGTGGGGCTCGAACCCACGACCAGCGGATTATGAGAACTACGGTCCCATGCAGCGTAGGCGCTGGCTGCGCAGATACCGCAGAGTCGTGCCGCCGATGGCGCTGATTGCACCGCTTGCACAGGTGACTCGGTCCACGAACCGGTCCACGCCCACTAGGGCAATCGCCGAATGTCAACTACAGAACGTTACTGCCGCCCGGCCGGGCAGCATGCCGCCATGGAAATGGCCACGAGGCTGCGGTTCACGTCATGAGGTCACTTGGGCTTGCAGCAGCACGAGCTGGCGGACGAATGCGGCCGGGTCGGGCCACGGGAAGCGTGGTAGCGCCGCGCGCAGGGTGACGGTCCCGTGCAGGGCGACCCACACGGCGGCGGCGTCGGCGACGACGTCGGTGCTCGCGGAGACCCCTGCCGTGACGCAGTCCTCGATGGCTTGCACGAGGAGCGCGAATGACTGGGCCCCGAATTCGGGCATCGGCCGGCCGTCCGGCCCGATCGGGACCGGCATGGGGTAGTCCGGCGTGGCCGGCCGCTGCGTGGAGAACAGCATGCTGTAACGGGCGGGGTGCTCGAGCCCGAAAGCCACGTACGCCTCGCAGCCTGCGACCAGGCGGTCGACCGGATCCTGGCCGGCCGACTTCTTGCCCTGCTCGATCGCCTGGGTCAGCTCGTCGAAGATCCGGGCGACAACGGCCATGAGGACGGCGTCCCGGTCCGGGAAGTGGGCGTAGATCGATGGGGCGGCGATACCGGCCTCCCGGGCGACCGCGCGTAGCGTGACCGCCTCCGCCGAGCCGGTCCGCTCGATCAGGGCAAGCGCTCCGGCCACGATGTCCTCGGTCAGCCGGGCTCCCTGGCCGCGAGGGTTGCGGTGCCGCTTGCGGATCGCGGCGGACGGCCGGGCCGGGGCCCCTGGTTCCGCCGTCTCTGGTGATGGTTCCATATCTCCTACTTTACATCCGTTAACTCATCTGTGTATACTTACAATCGTAAGGTAACGTTCGTAAGCAAGCGACTGTAAGGAAAATCTGATGAGCACCACGACCGCCGCCCGCCCGCCGGCACCCGAACCAGGTAACACGGCAAGCTCCCAGTGGCCATCGGGTCACCCCCGGCGCCGGCTGATCCTGCTGGTGCTCTGCCTGAGCCTGCTCGTCGTCGTGATCGACAACACCATCTTGAACACGGCCCTGCCGACTCTGGCCCGGGTACTGCACGCGGGGACCAGCTCGCTGCAGTGGATCACCGACGCCTACACGCTGTGCTTCGCGGCGCTGCTCATCCCGGCCGGGGCGCTCGGCGACCGGTACGGGCGCCGGCTCTCGCTGCTCGGCGGCCTGTCCGTGTTCGCCCTGGGCAGCACCGCGGCCGCGTTCGCGCCCGGCACCGGCATCCTGACCGGCGCGCGGGTCGTGATGGGCCTGGGCGCGGCGTTCGTCATGCCGGCCACGCTGTCGATCCTGAACGCGGTCTTCCCGCCGAAGGAACGCCCCCAGGCGATCGCCGCCTGGTCAGCCGTGACCGGCATCGGCATCGTGATCGGCCCGACGCTCGGCGGGCTGCTGCTGACGCACTTCTGGTGGGGCAGCGTCTTCCTCATCAACATCCCGCTGGTCGCGGTCGCGCTGGCCGGCGTGATCCTGACCGTGCCCGAGACCGCCGAGCCCGGCAGCCACCGCCTCGACATCCCCGGCACGGCGCTCATCGGCGGCGCGCTGTTCGCCATCGTCGACGCCGTCATCGAGGCGCCCGCCCGGGGCTGGACCGGGACCGCCACGCTCGCGGAAACCGCCGCCGGGCTGACCGCGCTCGCCGTCTTCGCCTGGTGGGAGCTGCACATCGCGCACCCGCTCGTCGACCTGAGAATCTTCGCCTCGCGGGCCTTCTCCACCGCCGCCGCATCAGTGACCGTCATCTTCTTCGCCCTGTTCGGCAGCCTGTTCGTGCTGACCCAGTACCTGCAGCTGGTGCACGGCTACAGCCCGCTGTCCGCCGGGCTGCGCGCGCTGCCGTTCGCCCTCGCCATCGGCGCCGCGTCGCCGCTGTCGCCGATCCTGGCCAGCCGCTTCGGCACCCGCCTGGTGATCCCGGCCGGCCTGGCGCTGATGGGCCTCGGCCTGCTCGACCTGGCCACCGCGGGCGTGCACACCGCCTATCCGCCGATCGCCCTGGCCGTCACGATCATGGGCGCCGGCATGGGACTGGTGATGGCACCGGCCAGCACCACCATCATGACCACGGTGCCCGCCCGCCAGGCCGGCGCCGGCAGCGCCATCAACGACACCATCCGCGAAGTCGGCGGCGCCCTCGGCATCGCGATCGTCGGCAGCCTCGCCGCTGCCGTCTACCGCTCGCAGCTCACCCATATGCTCACAGCGCGGCACGCGCCCGCTCTGATCGTCCACATCGCCACCAGCTCGGTCGCCGCCGCCGATGCCGCCGGCCAGCAGGCCGGCGGCGCGCCGGGCAGCCAGCTGGCGGCGGCCGCGCACAGCGCCTTCGTCAACGCCATGGCCATGGGCGTGCGCGTCGCCGCCGGCGTCGCCCTGATCTCCGCCGTCGCGGCGATCTTCGCGCTCCCCCGCCGCCGCGAGCCGGAGGTCACCCAGATGGCCCCGGTCACCGAGATCACCAGGCTGGCCGCCAAAGCGCTCCTCCCGGCCGCCTGACAGCACCGTCATGGCTGAGGCTTCCGGCGATCTAGTACATCGCAAATCGCGTCGGAGGCGATGGCGGCAGGCTCACCCCGCAGTCCTCCCAGCTGAGCCAAGGCGGCAGCACGCGGTAATCGGCAGCACTGGTGCTACGAGAGCTGCGAGAGCATGGCCGCTCAGGTTACGGTGCGTCGTTCCGTGCCGGCAGTGTCATGGCTCCGATCGGTACGGAAACGTACCGGATACGCACACGGCGGAGGTCGCGCTTTGGATCGGCTGGTACGAGCCGTCAGCTGCGCAGGACGTGGCCCATCTGCCGGGTGGTGGCGGCGAACTGGTTCAGGTAGCCGCCGATTCTGGGCATCTGCCATAGTTGCTGCAGTTGCGGGAGCGCATTGGTCAGTGCCGTGGCCTGGGTGTTCATCTGAGCAAGAAAGTACTCGTGGCGGTGGAAGAGGCGACGCCAGATCCTGGACCAGCTGCCATTGCGCCCGACGCCCTGGGCGGCATCTACGCCGACCTTCAGGGCCTGGGCCAGCGGCACGATACCGGTTTGCGCGACAACGCCGAGGGCTACGCTGGCCGATCGCTGGGCGACTCCGGCTAGATCAGCAAGCCTCAGCGCCTCGTCGCGAAGGGCAATCTGGAGCCGCAGCGCGGCCGCGGAAATCTCGGAGCGTTCCAGCATGTGGTCCAGCTCAGCTCGCTCCCGGCGGAAGGCGGCCGACCGGTCGCGGGCTTGCGCCATCTGTGCCCAGATGTCCTCCCGGGTGGTCGCTTGCTGTAGCACCGCTGAGGTGAAGAACGGCAAGGTGAGCGGCGATGAGACCTGCTGCAGGGCGAAGATTCTGTCGGCCAGGGCGACGCTGACCAGCTCATCTTGGATCTCGCTGGCCCGCTGGATGAAAAGCCGCCGGAACGGCATCCGCAGCGTGCCGGGAATATAGGGCAAGGCCAGGGCATTGGCCACGCCCTGGTTCACGTAGGTCCGGTAGGTCGCGCTGGCCGCCAGTTGCTGGCGCGCCGCCAGCGGAGGCCGGGCCGCCGGCATGGCAGGAGACTGCGGCAGCCGCGTCGCCTCGATCAGGGTCTGCAGGGGCTGATATCGGTCATTGCCGCCGTAATCCCTGGCCAGAAGGCCGTCGGCGTAAAGCGCCGAGGCGCAGGAAAGCGGCCCCACGTCGACCGGTCCAGCCGCCTCCGCCGTCGCGCTGGCAGCCTGCCGCTGGCGGGCGATGCTGGTGGCCAGCTTGGCGCGCGCCGGCCCGTAAGAGGCCACCCCGATCGACATGTGCACGAGCCGGGTATCGACCTCGCTGACGTCGAACGGTCCGTCATCCGGGAAGTCCGCTCCGAGCACAGCCCGCCATCCGTCCACCACGGCCATCACTTCCTGGCCCCAGGCGTCATCGGATCCGGCTCGCGTACGCAGTACGGACATGTCTGACACGCCGTGGGCGGCGGCCTCCCTGGCGACCTGGCGGAGCACCCCGTCGGGCGGGTCGGGAATGGCCTTCAGCACCGGGGCGCCAAGCCGGCGGTTGAAACGGGCCACGTCGACGGCCGGAGTGGCCACGCAGTACAACCGGTCGAAGCAGACGAGAGCGTCGATGAAGGTGGTGAGCTCCCACAGCGTGACCGGCGTGAGCACGTCCGGCCCGTCCGGGCCTAGCAGGGCCTCGACGGTCATCAGCAGTGTGCCGTCCAGGAAGGCGCTGTTGGCGGGGATCTGCAGGCTGTCCCGCCATGCTTGCAGAGCGCGCAGGCCATCGTCCGTCACCAGGTCGGAATCCTGGCGCAGGCCGAACTCGGCGAAACCGCGCACTCGCGGATCATCGGGGTCTGGCGGCCCTGTTCCGGCTGACCACGCCGCATCGACCAAGCTGCGGACGGCACCCGGACCTACCCTGCCAAGGGCCATGAGCAATCCCGCCGCGGTATCGATGACTCAGACGCAATAGTACTGGTAACCCGTGCTTTGGGCACCGTGCTGCGCGGCAGCCGGTCAGCTGTGCCGTAAGGACGGGCACGGCTGGGATATTCTCAGGAACCCGTCCGCGGGTGCCTGTCAGCCGGAATTTCGAATTTTTAATCAGAGTAAATTAGGTTGGGCGGGTGAGGCTCGAACTCACGACCGGCGGATTATGAGAACTACGGCCCCGTGCATCGTTTGCACTACCTGCACCGATGATACGAATCATTGCAGTGACGGCACTCGCCGCGCTGAAATTATCTGACGTGCCGGTCCACGAACCGGTCCACGGTCGTGGCGCCCATGTCCGCTCATCCTGTTACCGTGCGTAACATCGCCAAGAGCGTCGGGGTAACCGAGCGGGCCGAGCTCAGCACGAGCCGCTAGCGGTGATGTATGATGTGGTGTATGAAGCGCACCAACATCTACCTCGCGGAGGGTCAAGCGGCCGCGCTAGACCGGATCGCCCAAGCCGAGGGTGTCTCCCGCGCTGAACTGATCCGACAGCTGATCGACCGGGCAGTCGGCGGGAACCCCGGCGCGGATCTCGCCGCCGACCTCGCTGCGATCGACGGGTCCTTCGGAATTCTCGCTGGAGACGAGATGTTCGCCCGCGGACGGGACGAACGGATGGACTACCTGGACCGGCTGGCCGACGCGTGATCCTGATTGACAGCGATGTGCTGATTGAGCACCTGCGCGGCACCACGGACGCGCGAGACTGGCTGGCCCAGGCCCGGCGCACATCCGGACCGCTGGCCATGAGCGTCATCAGCTTGACCGAGATCGCTGGCGGGATGCGGTCGCCGGAGCGCCGCGAGGTAATGCGTCTCCTCGGTAGCATGCAGCGCTTCGAAGTCACTGAACAGGTGGCGCGGCGAGCCGCGACCCTCATGCGCGAGTATCGCCGCTCCCATCCCGGAATCGGCCTCGGCGACTACCTAATCGCCGCGACCGCGCTGACCGAAGGGCTAGAGCTCGCCACGCTGAACGTGCGCCACTTTCCTATGTTCCCCGCGCTCAACCGTCCCTTCTGACATGGTCCATGAGGGATCGAATACACGACCGGCGGACTATGAAATACGGCTCGTGCGCCACTCACGCTACCCGCACATGACCGACCCCGACCCCGCTGTCCGGACCAGGCCAGTCCGGGAAGCCGCGAGAGATCGTCCAGGCGGCCTACCGCGAGGCTGCGGGTGACCTGAAGCTCACCGGGATGGCATGCCTAGGCACCGGCCCGCTTCCTCATGCGACACGTAGCTGATCTCCCCGACCTCACGGCGGGCCAGGTACCTGGCCCGGGCAACGTCGAACTCCTCGTTGACCCGCTGCTCTTGCATCGCCTGGCGTAGCCGCCGGTCCACAGCCGAGGCGCCCATCCCCTCTCGACCTTGCTACTGTGCGTCGCGAACGGCCAGGCTGAACAACCTGTCGTACGGGTCCTCGCAGATGCGTACCATAGTCCGCGCCGGAGCATCGAAGGCATCATGCGGCAACCCGCCCATCTGCCGCAGCGCATCTCCTTCGAGCCAGGGCGGTAGTTCACCCGTCCGGGCGGAAGTGCCCGTAGCGCGTCGTCGAGCAGCATTCCCCTCGCCGGTACCGGCGAGCGCCCTGGCCCGCGCCTCGTAAAAGCCCGGCCGGTTCGCGCTGATAGCCCTCCCGGCTCACAGCCGCAGGAACCGCTGCAGATGCTTCCAGCTAGCGGGATCGCGCGCGCCATCCATTGCCCGGCGCGGAATCCTTCTGGCGCCGTGGCGACCAGGTCGTGCCACTGCCGCGCCGTGGCGCCGAGGTCACGGGGCTCACCGCTGCGGTAGAGCAGGTCAAGCACCTCGTCGGGGGG
>Ga0070735_10002553_pt1 | contig 16433 bp, 10 predicted proteins | sample Coa_R1_FD_66443 | JGI IMG/M metagenome (GOLD analysis project Ga0070735, IMG submission 66443) | Surface soil microbial communities from Centralia Pennsylvania, which are recovering from an underground coalmine fire - Coalmine... | ecosystem: Environmental > Terrestrial > Soil > Unclassified ... | reverse complement strand
CACCAAGATCACCCCGGAGCTCTACCTGGCCTGCGGGATCAGCGGCGCCATCCAGCACATCGCGGGCTGCGCGGGCGCCAGGCACATCATCGCGATCAACACCGACCCGGGCGCGCCGATCCTGGCCCACGCCGACTACGCCGTCATCGGCGACCTGCACCAGGTGATCCCGGCCCTGATCAGTGCCCTCCGGTCCCGCTGACCAGCGCAAACTGGTCCGCCGTCGTGCCTTCGGAGGACCGGGACGGTGGTGCCGCGATGACCAGTGCGGGGACCCGCAACGGCGGCTTGGCCCGGGCGGCCGGGAGCGGCGCCGGGAAGTGCACCCGGCCGCGCCGGTACCGCTTGGCGACGCAGACCCGGACCGAGCCGGCGTACGGCCCGACGTCGACGTAGCCGTGCCGGATGATCGCGTGGTGGATCTCGTCCGACACGACCAGCACCAGCGGGCGTTCCGGCTCGGCCTTGAAGGCTCGCTTGACCGACGGCGAATCCAGCAGCCGGAACGCCACGTCGAGGTCCTCGCCGTAGAAACCCCATCCATCGTCGTGGATCTCCCCGGCGTGGAAGACCACCCGCAGCCGCACCTGCAGGGCCGGCTCGGTGACCGACGCGTTGTGCTCGGCGAGCAGGCTGGCCAGTCGCGGGATGAGCTGCCCGAGCAGAAGCGTCTTGGGCACGTCGTCGTGCGGCCGGAAGAGCAGCAGCACCCCGTCGCCGCGGTCGACCGGCTTCTCCAGGTGCTTGCGGTCGATCCCGGTGGCGCGCAGTGCCCGGTCGAGCAGCGCGTACATGATGCGCCGCAGATCGCCCTTGGTCAGGTTGGTGCGCAGCGTGGAGCCCTCGACATCCACGGCGAGGATCTGCCGTAGCAGGGGGTCCCTGACCGACCGCCCGGTGGACGGTACCGTCGTCAGCCGAGTCCTCATCCGCTCTCCCTGGTTGGCCATGCCACCAGGATCGGTCCTGTGGCGTGTCACGGGCGTCCACCGGCGTGCGACCCGGGCCTACTTCGTCCAGCTGTCACACCCGTCCACGACGCGCCGGCCGGGTGCGGCCGCGGACCACGGTCGTCCACGGCCCGTCACGCGGTGTCTTGCCGTGCACGATGCATTTCCAAGCGGATGGTTAATCGCACGGCTATAGATCCCGTGTTGCCAGTAAGCAATGGGGTGACAAACTTGGACAGCGGCGTTGGGTGGGGAGGAACGAGCGGTGACTGCGATAAGGCGTGAGCCTCCCCCGCCGCCCGGGCCGGTCGCTGACCTGTTCGATCACCTGGACCAGTTGCACCTGACGGCCGGGCGGCCGTCGATGCGCGACGTCGCGCACAAGGCCGGGCGGGGCCGGATCAGCTCCTCGACGGTGCACAACGTGTTCCGCCGGTCCAAGGTGCCCCGCTGGATCTTCGTGGAAGAGATCGTCAAGGCCCTGGACGGCGATCCGGCCACGTTCAAGGTCCTCTGGGAGGCGGCCTGGCAGGCGGAGAACCGGATCCAGGTTTCCGTCGACAGCCTGCCGGTCGCGGCCCCGCCGAGCCTGAGCCCCGGCCTGGGTCCGGCCGAATCCGGTGCGGGGCCTGCCCAGCGGATCCGGTCGAACGAGATCCCGGCCCGCAACCTCAACTTCACCGGCCGGGTCGCCGAACTGGACACGCTGCAGGCCAACCTGAATGTCCCCGGTCAGCTCCGCCCGCCGGTCCAGATCTTGTCCGGCATGGGCGGGATCGGCAAGACCGAGCTGGCCACGGAGTTCATCCACCGGAACCGGGACCACTACGACATCATCTGGTGGATACGCGCCGAGCACCACGACCGGGTCCGGGACGCGCTGGTCCGGCTGGGCGAGAAGCTGGAACTGCGGCAGGCGATCGCGGGCACCGGCCGCGACCGGGCCATCACGGCCGTGCTGGAGACTCTGGGCTCGGGAATCCTGCCGAGCTGGCTGCTGGTCTACGACAACGCGGCCCAGCCGCTCGAGCTGCAGCGTTACTTGCCGAAGGGCCTGCCCGGCGGGCACGTCATCATCACCACGCGGCTGCCGACCTGGCCCGGGTACGTCCCGACCGACCACACCGAGGTCTCCCTGTTCTCCGCTGAGGAAGCGATCAGCCTGCTGCGCCGCCGGGTTTCCGCGCTGGCGCCCGGCGAAGACCTGGACGGCGAGGAGGACGCCAAGCGCGCGGCGGAGGCTGGACGGCTGGCCGCCGTCCTCGGCGGCCTGCCCCTGGCGACCGAGCACGCGGCCGCCTACCTTTCCGCCACCGATCAGGACGCGGATGAGTACATCACCGGGTTCGAGGAGCACCTGCGGCGGCTCGACGAGCAGCCGGCGGAGTTCCCGGCTCCGGTCCTGGCCGCGCGGGAGATGTCGGCCACGCTGCTGAACGCGGACGCCGGGCACCTGTTCAACCTGTGCGCGTTCTTCTCTCCCGAGCCCATCGCGGCGGAGTTGCTGATGCAGAACGCCGCGGCCGTCACCGAGCCGCCCGGGCTGACCGACGTGCTGCGTGACTCCCGCCGGTTCCGGACGGCGGCCGCCCGGCTGGCCCGGCTTTCCCTGGTCAAGGTCGACGGCGCGCGGGACGTCATCCAGATGCACCGGGTGGTGCAGGCCGTCACCAAGCGACGGCTCCGCCAGGACCAGCTTGAGGTCTTCTTCGCCTACCGCCGGGCCGTGGACAGCCTGCTGGCCGCGTCGGACCCCGGCAATCCCGACCGCGGCGGCAGCGACGCCGTGTACGAGCTGTCGCTGCAGCATCTGGAGTCCGACCGGAGCTTCTTCAACACCGAGAACTCCGACCTGCGTGACCTCATCATCCACCAGGTCAGGCGGCTGCACCTGCGTGGCGGGCACGTCGAGGCCATGCAGTACGGGACCGACGCGCTCGGGGTGTGGCAGGACCGGCTGGGCCACGACGACCTCCAGGTCCTGAGCCTGGCCGTCGAGGTGGCGATCGCCATGCGCTGGGATGGCCGGACCGCCGACGCCCGCGAGCTCATCGAGGAGACCCTCCGCCTGCTGCAGGATCGCTTCGGCGACGAGCACGAGGTGACCCTGCTGTGCGCCAACACCCGCGGCGCCGACCTGCGCACGCACAGCCAGTTCACCGAGGCGCTCAAGCTCGACCTTAGCCTGTTGCCTAAATTCGAGCGCGTTTTCGGAGCCCATCACAATCGGACGCTCAACGTCAAGAACAACCTGGGCGCGGACTACCGCCGCCTGGGCCGGTTCCGGGAGGCGCTCGAGACCGACCGCGAGACCTACCAGGAGCGGGTCCGGATCCTGGGTGAGAATGACCTGTGGACCCTGGCGTCCTACGACTCGATGGCCCGCGACCTGCGCGGACTCGGTCTGTACCAGGAGTCGCTCGACATCTCGCGCAAGGTGATCGAGGCCTACGCCACCCTTGGCGGCCGGGAGAACCTCGACCTGCTCAACGCGCGCAAGGGTTTCGCCGTGGCGCTGCGCAAGGTCGGCTACCCCGAGGACTCGCTCCAGGAGAGCGAGGAGGTGTTCCAGCGCTACCTTGACTACCTGGGCCCGGACCACACCTATACGCTGCGCGCCGCGGCGAACCTGATCAACGACCGCCGGGCCGTGAATGACCTGAGCGGGGCCGAGGAACTGGCCAGGGAGGTCCGGGATCGATGCCAGGAAGGCGGTGCCCCGCCCGACCTGGCCTGCGGCACCATGGTCAACCTGGCCTCGGTGCTGCGCGCGTCCGAGCGGGTGCAAGAGGCGCGGCGGCTCGACCTGCAGGCCTGGCACCGGTTCATTGACACCTACGGCGACCTGCACCCGTTCACCCTGGAGGCGCGCATCAACTACGCCTCTGACCAGGCCGCGTCCGGTGACCTGGCCGACGCGATCCGGATCGGCCAGGAGACGCTGGTCAAGTGCAAGGCCTCGCTGGGCGAGAATCACCCGGACACGCTGATGACGGCCGCGAACCTGGCCCTGGACGAGGCGGCGTCGGGAAACCGCCCGCAGGCCGACCAGCTGCTCGCCGATACGATGCGCCGGTACGAGGAGACGCTGACCTCGGAACATGCCGAGGCGCGGGCCGCCATGCAGGGAATCCGCCTTACCGCGGAGATCGAGCCGTGGTGAGCCGGTCCAGGTCGGCGCCCACCCGGTCGCGGACGTGCGTGATGAGCCGGAGCAGGTCCGCGCAGTAGACCGACGGGTGGCGGAAGCCGGAGCCGCTCCGGTACCGGTGCGGGTACAGGCCGCCGCCGCAGACGGTCATGACCGGGCACGCCTGGCACTCGGGGGCCAGGGCCCGCGCGCCGAGTTGCCTGGCCACGGTGGTGGGGTGATCCAGCAGGGCATCGAAGGAGTCGGTGCGGATATGCCGTCCGGTGTCGGCGGCGCCGGGGTAGGCCGAGCTCAGCGAGTCGAGTTGCTTGATGGTGCCGTCGGTCTCGATCACGAGCAGCGTGCTGGGCTGCAGCCCGAGCCCCTCCACCGCGCCCGGCTGGCCGAAGATGAGCTGGATCATCTCGCTGAACATGCGGATCCTGGTCTCCTGGGCGGGCGCGCCGTACCAGCGTTCGAAGACCGCGATCAGCCAGTCGGCGTAGCCGGAGCCGGGCGGCGGGCAGCTCCAGTTGGCGTGCGGGAGCAGCAGGTCGATGGCCGGCGGGCTGAATTTCAGCAGCGCCTCATAGGTGGCGACCGGGTCGTTGCCCACGTCGACGGTGCACAAGATGCCGCCGTAGATGCCGCGGTAGCCGGGCGTATCGAGCAGGGCCAGCCCGTCGGCCACGTCGGCGTAGCTGTTGCGGCCGCTGGCGTAGACGCGATGCCGCCCGGTGGCCTCGGCGTCGCCGTCCAGGCTGACGCCGACCCGGATGCCGAGCTCGGTCAGCGTGTCCAGCAGCGGCGGGCGGAGCAGGGTCCCGTTGGTCTGGACACCGATGTTCACCTGGGCCGGCACCCGGGCCCGCAGCACGGAGGCCAGCTCGGTCAGCCACTGCCGCCCGGCGAGCAGGGGTTCGCCGCCATGCAGGATGACCTCGACGCTGGGCAGGTCATGCCGCCGGGCGTGCTCGGCGATGCGCTCGGCCATCGTGGCCGCGATCGGCCTGGTCATCCGCTGGGGCTGCTGCCGCCAGCCCTGGTCGGCCATCTCGTAGACGTAGCAGTACGAGCACTTCAGGTTGCAGCGGCTGTGCACCTTGACGATGAACTGCTGGAACGGGACGGGCTCGTGCCCGGCGGCGCGCACCGCCGCCACGTCCAGGTCCAGCAGCGGCCACGGTGCCGGATGCGGGCTCACGCGAACCAGCTCGCCAGGTCCAGCGGGTCGGCCCGGCCGCCGAGGCAGGTGTGCACCTCGAAGATCAGCGCCAGGTCGGCGCCGAAGGCCCGCTGGAGCGGCGACGAGGGGAGCTGCGCCAGCGCCAGCGCCAGGCCGATCCACGCGTCCGGACGCGGGTCGGCCGAGGCGGTGATCTCGTCGCGGTAGGCCAGGACCGCGGCCTGCGCCCGGCCGCTGACCAGCAGACGGTCGGCCTCGCTGAGCGCGAGCGTCCCGTCGGCGCACAGCTCGCGGAACCGGGCCGGCGCCAGGTAGCGCATGGTCAGCAGCCTGCTCCGGACGCTGGCGTCGACCTTGCGGGTGTCCGCCTCGATCCAGGTCGCCGGCCGGGCCTGGTCCCGGGCCGGCTCGCCGCGGCGGGCCGCGGCCAGGTTCGCCACCCCCGCCGGGTCGATGGCCAGGTGCCGGAGCTGCCAGGTCAGCCGGTGATCCAGCGCGACCTGCCCGGCGATCTCCCGCGCGTCGCCGGGGACCGGCTCGGTTTCCAGCTGCTGTCCGCGGGCCCGCAGCAGGTTGACGAACCGCACGCCGGCCGGGGTCAGGCAATCGGTGCGCAGCAGGGTCTGCGCGGCCTGATCGATCATCGACCGCCAGCGGGCGAAGTGCACCTGCGCCCTGAGGATGTCGTCGGGGTCGGTCTCGGCGTGCCGCTGCGCGGCCCAGAACCGCGCGATGCCCAGGTGGGCGTAGACGCCCTGCAGCAGGCCGCCGGCCGGCCGCGGATCCTGGCGCCAGGGCGCGTAGACCTTCTCCCCGCCCGAGGTGACCAGGGGCACCATGTCGAGCAGTCCGCACAGCTTGACGTGCTGCCCCTCGTGCACCAGGGTCTCGGCCATGGTCACCGGGTCGGGCGGCCAGGACGTGGCGATGGCGCCGAAGGCGGCCGGGGTGGTCACGCTGACCAGGTCGGTCTCCCGGTGCGGGGTCAGCGGGACGATCACCGACACCACGCCGGGCAGCGGCTCGGCGGCCCAGCGGTGATCGCGGACCAGTACCTCCCATGCGGCCTGCGCGCGCTGACGCCAGTGCTGGACGTCCTCGGCCCGCAGACCCGTGGCCATCGGCAGGGTGTAGCGGTCGAGGTAGCTGTCCTCGGTCTCCAGGAGCGCGTGCCAGGTCAGGCCGTCGGCGACGGCCCGGATCAGCGGCGTCCCCGACCAGTGCGGCACCGGGCCGCCGGAGCCGTCGTCGGGGATCAGGCACCGCCGGCCGGCCGCGAAATGACGGCCGGCCGTGACCCGGTCACCGTCGCAGCAGAGCCGGACCGACGAGCGCTCGTCGGTGATCGTGATGAACCCGAGCCCGGGCAGCAGGACGCGGCCGTCGCGGACCGGGACGTCGAGTTCGAAGGGGACGCCGCCGCGGATCGCGGCCGCGGCGGCCAGGCACGCGAAATGGGCGAAGTCCGCGCCGGACCCCTGCTCCAGGCGGATCAGGCAGTCATGCGCCCAGCTGCCCAGGTGCGGCAGGCCGAGCAGCCAGTCGCCGCCATCCTCGGTGGCCTGAAGCTCGGCCAGCAGCGCGTACCCGGCCCGGAAGGCGGCCGGCCCGGCGCCGGGCACGTCGGCCGCCTCCGCGATGGCGTGCAGCAGCATCAGGTGCTTGCTCAGTTGCGCGTCGCGGAGCAGCCCGACCGTGGCCGGGTCGGCGGTCCCTTCGGCCAGCGCGGTGAACGCCGTTTCCGGCAGCAGATGAGAGGTGAGCAAATCGGCCCCCCGGTCGGCCGGCATCCGGTGGCAGCTAGATCCGGGCCTGGAACGAGCTCAACGGGATGCCGTTTTCCTTCAGCCGCTCCCGGTAGAGGGCTATCGAGTGCGCCAGGGCCGACGAACCGAGCTCGGCCAGGCGATCCACAGGAATATTCCGCAAGTCGGGAATTAGCGTCTTAATTGCCTGTTCCTGCGAGGTCATCACATCACTCCGGATGAGATTAATGATTCTAGGATTCTGGCCCGCCACCGGGGAGCCACCGAGTCATTCTGACGGTCGCGGGCGTCGTCCGAATCATGCCTGGCAGCACTTAGGTTTTAGGTAACCACGCCGCATCTCATCAGCAAAGTTCCGGCGAGTCCATCTGTGGGCAATGCAGTCCAGCCAGGCTTAAAGACACTCCTGGACGTCCACGGACAGATCGCAGGTATCTCGCGACCTGCTCGACTCCTAATCGTGATGCGGTCACTGTAATAGCATCCGGCTCCTGCCGTGACTCGGACGGCGGCATTCATCGTGATCATCAGGTGCCTCTGTGTAGCACTCGCGCCCGGCTGACTGCCCGAATTGTCAGGCCTTCGTACTGGTTCGCGTCCGGCGCGGAGATCGGTAAAAACGTTTTATCGGGGTATTCCCGGGACCGCGGGAAATGACGGATCCGGCTTGCCCGGTTCAGCCAGCATCGGGTCCGCTCGAACATAATGCACGCTTTATGTGCCGTCGCCGGCCGGCCGGCACCGCCGGGCCCGTGTCCAACCTTAGACAGGAAGATCCATTGGCCGCGGACGGCGATGGACACCGGTAGACATCCGGCGCTGGCGCCCCGGCTCGGTGGCCGGGCCTGGCCAGGTCTGGACGGCTGGCCTCGCTGGCTGGCGACCGAGCGCGACCTTGCTCGACATCGTCCGCCCGCGGCGGTGTCCGCCCCAGTGAACGGGACGGGGGGCGTGATCGTCACAAGAATGGGAAAGTGGTGATGACCGGAACGCATGTTCAGCACGAGGAATGGGGAACCTTTGGCGGCGACTGCCGTATGGCCTGGCGACAGCTACCCGCTGGGCGCCACCTATGACGGGGCCGGGACCAACTTCGGGCTGTTTTCCGAGGTAGCCCAGCGGGTCGAGCTGTGCCTGTTCGACGACGACGGCAGCGAGAGCCGGGTCGATCTGCGCGAGGTGGACGGGTTCGTCTGGCACGGGTACCTGCCCGGCATCAGCCCCGGCCAGCGGTACGGGTACCGGGTGCACGGCCCGTACAACCCGGGCGCCGGGCAACGCTGCAACCCTTCCAAGCTGCTGCTCGACCCGTACGCCAAGGCCCTCGACGGCCACGTCACGTGGGGCCAGCCGGTGTTCTCCTACCCCTTCGGTCATCCGGACCGGCGCAACAACACCGACTCAGCGCCCTACGTGCCGCGTTCGGTGGTGATCAACCCGTACTTCGACTGGGGCCTGGACCGCCCGCCCCGGACCCAGTACCACGAGACGGTCATCTACGAGGCGCACGTCCGGGGCCTGACCATGCTGCATCCGGTCGTGCCCGAGGAGCAGCGCGGGACCTACCTGGGCCTGGCGCACCCGGCGATCATCTCGCACCTGCGCCGGCTGGGCGTCACCGCGATCGAGCTCATGCCGGTGCATCAGTACGTCACCGACAGCCACCTCAACGACCGCGGGCTGCGCAACTACTGGGGCTACAACACGATCGGCTTCTTCGCCCCGCACAACGACTACGCCACTGGCGGCCGCGGCGAGCAGGTGCAGGAGTTCAAGACGATGGTCCGCACCCTGCACGAGGCGGGCATCGAGGTGATCCTGGACGTGGTGTACAACCACACCGCCGAGGGCAACCACCTGGGGCCGACGCTGTCCTTCCGCGGCATCGACAACGCCGCCTACTACCGGCTCGTGGACGACGACAAGCGCTACTACATGGACACCACCGGCACCGGCAACAGCCTGCTCATGCGGCACCCGCACGTGCTGCAGATGATCATGGACTCGCTGCGCTACTGGGTGCTCGAGATGCACGTGGACGGGTTCCGGTTCGACCTGGCCGCCGCGCTGGCCCGGCAGTTCCACGAGGTCGACCGGCTGTCCGCGTTCTTCGACCTGGTCCAGCAGGACCCGGTGGTCTCCCAGGTCAAACTCATCGCCGAGCCCTGGGACGTGGGCGACGGCGGCTATCACGTGGGCAACTTCCCGCCGCTGTGGAGCGAGTGGAACGGAAAGTACCGGGACACGATCCGGGACTTCTGGCGCGGCCAGCCCGCCACGCTGCCCGAGTTCGCCTCCCGGCTCACCGGGTCCAGCGACCTTTACCAGCAGGACAGCAGGCGGCCGGTGGCCTCGGTCAACTTCGTCACCGCGCACGACGGCTTCACCCTGACCGACCTGGTCTCCTACGACCACAAGCACAACGAGGCCAACGGCGAGGACAACCGGGACGGCAGCGACGACAACCGGTCCTGGAACTGCGGCGCCGAAGGCCCCTCCGGCGACCCGGGCATCCTGGCCCTGCGCGCCCGGCAGAAGCGCAACTTCCTGACCACGCTGCTGCTGTCCCAGGGCGTGCCCATGCTGCTCGCGGGCGACGAGATGGGCCGGACCCAGCAGGGCAACAACAACGCGTACTGCCAGGACAACGAGATCTCCTGGGTCGACTGGGCGGTCCGGTCCGAGGACGATCAGGAACTGCTCGACTACGTGCGCAGGCTGCTCCGGCTGCGCGCCGAGCACGCCGTGTTCCGGCGGCGGCGGTTCTTCCGCGGCCAGTCCATCCGCGGCGGGCGGCAGCGGCTGGGCGACATCGCCTGGTTCACGCTGACCGGGGAGGAGATGACCGACGACGACTGGGACGCCGGCTTCGCCAAGTCCCTGACCGTGTTCCTCAACGGCCGGGCCATCAGCGAGCCGGACCGGCGCGGCGAGCGGATCGAGGACGACTCCTTCCTGCTGCTGTTCAACGCCAGCGAGCAGGACCTGACCTTCACCATCCCGCCGCGCCGGTACGGCCAGCGCTGGGCCAAAGCGCTGGACACGGCGATGCCCGCGGCGGATTTTGAACATGACACGGCCGTCAAGCCAGGAGACGTGATCACGGTGATCAACCACTCCCTGCAGGTGCTCTCCCGTGGCTGAGCTGGCCAGCTGGGATCCGGGCCGGCCCTGGGCCCCGCTGTCCACGTACCGGCTGCAGCTCCGGCCGGGGTTCGGTTTCGCCGAGGTCGGCGACCTGGCCGAATACCTGGCCGACCTGGGCGTGACGCACGTCTACCTGTCGCCGGTCCTGCAGGCCAACCCGGGCTCCCCGCACGGCTATGACGTGGTGGACCACTCACGGATCTCGGCCGACCTGGGCGGCGAGGACGCGTTCCGGGCCATGGCGGACCGGTTCCACCGCCATCAGCTCGGGGTGGTGGTCGACATCGTGCCCAACCACATGGCCCGGCCCACGCCCGAATCGCGCAACAAGCAGCTGTGGTCGGTGCTGTACCAGGGTCAGGCCTCGCCGTACGCGCACTGGTTCGACATCGACTGGGCGGCGCAGGACGGCAAGATGCTCCTGCCGATTCTGGCCGGACCGCTGGAGAAGTGCCTGGACGACCTCATCATCGACACCGCGCCCAGGACCCCGCAGAACGCCGAGCATCGCGGCCCGGTGCTGCGCTACTTCGACCACGTGCTGCCGCTGCGGGACGGGGTCGCCGACCTGCCGCTGGGCATGCTGCTCGCCGAGCAGCACTACCGCCTGGCCGACTGGCACGACGCGGCCACCCAGCTCAACTGGCGCCGGTTCTTCGACATCGACACGCTCATCGCGATCCGGGTCGAAGACCCCGACGTGTTCGAGGCCACCCACCGGGTGCCGCTGCGGCTGGCCGCCGAGGGCCTGATCGACGGCCTGCGGGTGGATCACCCGGACGGGCTGGCCGACCCGGGCGGCTACCTGCGGCGGCTGGCCGACGCGACCGGCGGCATGTGGGTCGTGGTGGAGAAGATCCTGGCCCGCGACGAGGAGCTGCCCGGCTGGGACTGCGCCGGCACCACCGGCTACGACGCGCTGGCCCTGGTCGACGGGCTGTTCGTGGACCCGGGGGGCGAGGCCCGGCTGACCGAGGACTACATCCGGTTCACCGGCGGCAAGCCGGACTTCGCCGAGGTGGCCAGGGACGCCAAGCGCGGCATCGCCGACGCCACGTTCACCGCCGAGCTGTCCCGGCTGACCCGGCTGTTCACCCGGGCCGGCTTCCCGGGCCTGGCCGGGCTCGGCGAGGCCGACCTGCACGACGTGCTGGTCGAGCTGCTGGCCGCGTTCGGCGTGTACCGGGCCTACGTACGGCCGGGTGAGCCGCCGGCGGAGTTCTCGGTGGCGGTTGTGTCCGCCGCCGCGGCCGCGGCCCGCGAGGTCCTCGAGCCCCGGCTGCACCTGGCCCTGGACGCGGTGTGCGCGGGCGTGCTGGGCCTGGGCGGTGTGGCGGGCGACGAGACGGGCCAGGCCGCCCGCGACGAGCTGATCGTCCGGTTCGGGCAGACCACGGGGCCGGTGCTGGCCAAGGGGGTGGAGGACACCGCCTTCTACCGCTGGCCGAGGCTGGCCAGCCTGAACGAGGTCGGCGGTGACCCGGACCTGTTCGGCGTCAGCCCGGCCCGGTTCCACGCCGCCGCCGGGCGCCTGGCGACCCGGTGGCCGGCCACCATGACCACCCTGTCCACGCACGACACCAAGCGGCAGGAGGACGTGCGGGCCCGGCTGGCCGTGCTCGCCGAGTGGCCGGAGGACTGGGCGCACAAGGTCGCCGAGTGGCACGGCCTGGTCAGCTGGCTGACCGACGGAGCCGCGGCCCAGGCCACCGAGCGGGCCCCGGATCCCGACCTGGAATACCTGATGTGGCAGACCCTGGTCGGCGCCTGGCTGCTCGGCGGCGAGCGGCTGCGCGAGTACCTGGCCAAGGCCATGCACGAGGCCAAGACGCGGACCTCCTGGACCGTGCGCGACCCGGGTTATGAGGATGCGGTGCTCGGCCTGGCCGACGCGGTGCTGGCCGACCCGGAGCTGGTGGCCGGGATCGCGGAGTTCGTGGCCCGGATCGCGCCGGACGCCCGGGTCAACTCGCTCGGCGCCAAGCTCGTCCAGCTCACCATGCCGGGCGTGCCCGACCTCTACCAGGGCTGCGAGCTCACCGGCCTGTCCCTGGTGGACCCGGACAACCGGCGGCCGGTCGACTTCCAGCGGCGCCGGCGGCTGCTGGCCGCGCTGCGGGCCGGGCAGGAACAGGTGGTGGGCCTGGACGCGGAGAAGCTGCTGGTCACCCACCGGACGCTGGAGCTGCGCCGGGACCACCCGCAATGGTTCGCCGGCGGCTACACCCCGCTGGCCTGCGAGGGCCCGGCGGCCGAGCACGCCTTCGCGTTCGCCCGCGGCGAGCAGGCGGTCACCGTCGTCACCCGGCTGCCCGCCGGGCTGCGCCGGCGCGGCGGCTGGGCCGACACCGTCCTGCCGCTGCCCGGGCTGCACTGGCGGGACGTGCTGACCGGGATCCGGCACGCCGGCCTGCGGCCACCGCTGGCCGAGGTGACCCGGCGGCTCCCGGTGGCGCTGCTGGTCCCGGAGGATATCTACCTGGCCGAGCGGGAGCGGCTGGCCGCCGACCCAGACCGGTGACCGCGTTCAGCGTCTGGGCGCCGGCCGCCGCCCGGGCCGAGGTGGAGGTCGCGGGCCAGCGCTACCCCATGATCCGGGACGAGGCGGGCGCCGGCTGGTGGCACGCGGACGTGCCGGGCGTGGCGGCCGTCATCGACTACGGGTTCCGGCTCGACGGCGGCGAGCTGCTGCCAGACCCCCGCTCGCCGCGGCAGCCGTCCGGCATCAACGGACCCAGCCGCACCTACGACCACGCGGCGTTCAGCTGGGCCGACCACAGCTGGCGGGGCGGGCCGCTGCACGGGTCGGTGCTCTACGAGCTGCATGTCGGCACGTTCACCGCCGAGGGGACGTTCGACGCGGCCATCGGACGGCTGGATCACCTGCGCCAGCTCGGCGTGCACACCGTCGAGCTGATGCCGGTCGCGGCGTTCCCCGGCCGGCACGGCTGGGGCTACGACGGGATCAACTTGTGGGCGGTGCACGAGCCGTACGGCGGGCCGGACGGGCTGAAGCGGTTCGTGGCCGCCTGCCACGAGCGCGGCCTGGCCGTCCTGCTCGACGTGGTGTACAACCACGTCGGCGTGGGCAACCGGCTCGGCGACTTCGGGCCGTACTTCACCACCGCGCACGTGACCCCGTGGGGACCGGCGGTGAACCTGGACCAGCCCGGGTCCGATGAGGTCCGCGCGTTCCTGATCGGCAACGCGCTGATGTGGCTGCGCGACTACCACCTGGACGGGCTGCGGCTGGACGCGGTGCACGCGCTGGAAGACCACCGGGCGCTGCACTTCCTCGAGGAGCTCGCGGCTCAGGTCCAGGCGCTCGCGGCGCTGCTGAACCGCGAGCTGGTCCTGGTCGCCGAGTCCGACGCCAACGACCCGCGGCTGGTCACGTCCCGCGAGGCGGGCGGCTACGGGCTGACCGCCCAGTGGAGCGATGACTTCCACCACACCGTGCACGCCGCGATCACCGGCGAGCGGCAGGGCTACTACGCCGACTTCGGGTCCATGGCCGCGCTGGCCAAGACCTACACCAAGGTGTTCTTCCACGACGGCATCTGGTCCTCCTTCCGCGGCCGGACGCACGGGCGGCAGGTCGACGTGTTCCGCATCCCGGCCCACCGGTTCCTGGGCTACCTGCAGGACCACGACCAGATCGGGAACCGGGCCACCGGCGACCGGATCGCCGCCACGCTGCCGCCCGGCCTGGTCAAGGTGGGGGCCGGCCTGGTGCTCACCGCGCCGTACACGCCGATGCTGTTCATGGGCGAGGAGTGGGGCGCCGACACGCCGTGGCAGTACTTCACCGATCACATCGACCCGGGGCTGGCCAGGGCCGTGGCGGAGGGCCGCAAGGCCGAGTTCGGGGCGCACGGCTGGGCCGCGGCCGACGTGCCCGACCCGCAGGACGAGGCGACGTTCCTGCGCTCCAAGCTCGACTGGACCCAGCCCGGCCGCGAGCCCTACCTCGGCCTGCTGGCCTGGTACCGGGAGCTGATCGCGCTGCGCCGGGTCCGGCCCGAGCTGACCGATCCCCGGCTGGACCGGGTGAGCGCGGACTTCGACGAGGATGCGCGCTGGATCATGGTCCGGCGGGGAAGGCTGCGCATCGCGGCCAACCTCGGCGCCGATCCCGCCCGGCTCGCGCTCGGCGAGCCCGGCACCGGGGTGCTCGCGGCATCCAGCCCCGGCGTGACGATTCAGCAGGACACGGTGACGATCCCGCCCGCCGCGTTCGCGGTTATCGAGACCCGGGCTCCGGGTCCGGGTAATCCGGGAGCGTGATCGCGGTCGCGGTCCGGGTGGACAGGTACCGGATCAGCCGCTTGGCCGGCAGGTGGGGCAGCAGGCGGAAGAACCGGTCGCGCTGGCGGATCTTCTTCGCGGTGGCCGGGGCCAGGTAATCCCGCCCGCCGAGGGCCTGCTTCTGCCCCCGGGCCACGTAGGGGCGCAGCAGCCGCTCGTACCGGCCGAACGCCGCCCGGTAGTCGCCGCGCGCCGCGGCCAGCTCGCCGGCCAGCACGTACGCCGCGACGACCGCCGTGCCGGTGCCGTTCCCGCCCGGGCCGGCCGCGTACCCGGCGTCGCCGATGAGCGCCACCCGCCCGGCCGACCACCGGTCCAGCCGTACCTGGCTGACCGAGTCGAAGTAGAAGTCCTCGGCCCCGGGCATCTGGGCCAGCAGTTCGGGTACGTGCCAGCCCATCCCGGCGACGGCGTCGGCCACGATCTTCTGCTGCTGGGCGGCGTCACGGTAGTCATAGTCGACCGGCGGCCCGGCGAAGAAGAACTGCGCCACGGCCCGCCCGGTCGGGCGGGCGCTGAACACCGCGGCGGTCCGGCCCGGGACGCTGTGCAGCAGCCCGGAATGGTCCAGGCCGAACGAGTCGGCCACGCTGAAGATCGACACGTACAGGCCCAGATCCTGCCGCGCCCCCGCGGCGTCAGGAAAGGCCAGGCGGCGGACCGCCGAGTGCAGCCCGTCGGCGCCGATCACCAGATCGAACACCCGCGGGGCGGCCCGGGAGAAGGTCACGTGCACCCCGTCGGCGTGCTCGTCCAGGCTGGTGATCGTGTCGCCGAACAGGTACTCGGTCCCGTCCCTGGTCGCCTGGTACAGGATGCGGCCCAGGTCACCGCGCAGGATCTCCACGTCGCCGGCGAAGATCTCGACCGGCATCGAGGCCACCGCCCGGCCGCCGGCGTCCACGTAGGTGGTCGTGTCCAGATGAGTCTGCTGGTCCCGGACCTGGTCCAGCAGGCCCATCTTGGCCAGCACGGACAGGTGCGCGGCGCCGCGGAAGTCCACCGCGTACCCGCCGCCGCGCAGCGACGGCGCCCGCTCGACCACGGTCGGGTTGAAGCCGCGGCGCCGCAGCCAGTACGCCAGAGCGGGCCCGGCCACGCTCGCGCCCGAGATGAGGATATTCTGGTTGTCCATGCCTCTTATCATACAAACGTCTAAGACAGATGTATAGGACGTTTGTATAGATTTCTTGCTATGCTCGGTTCATGAGCCACAAGGAGGACCTGCTCGCGGGGGCGGTGGCGTGCCTGCGGGAGAAGGGCTACGCGCACACCACCGCACGCGACATCGTCGCCGCGTCCGGGACCAACCTGGCCTCCATCGGCTACCACTACGGCTCGACCAAGGCCCTGCTCAACGCGGCGGTGCTGCAGGCCCTGGAGGAGTTCGGCGAACAGATGGCGCGAGTCATGGGGACCGGCGCCGCGGCGGGCGAGACCACGCTGGAGCGCTTCGAGCGGTTCTGGGCGGCCGTCATCGACTCGTTCGCCACCAACCGCCAGGTGTGGCTGGCCACCTTCGACATCTTCACCGTGGCCCAGCGCGACCCGGAGGTACGCGCCGCGGTGGCCGACGGGATCGACGACGCCCGGGCGTTCTGGGCCCAGGCGCTCTACGGCATCGATCCCGCCGACCGGCAGCGGGCCCGCGCGGTCGGCTCCCTGCACCAGGCCCTGGTCAGCGGCGTCCTGGTGCAGTGGCTGATCGACCCGGACCGCGCCCCCGCCCCGGCCGACCTGGCCCAGGCCATGGCCGCCATCGCCGCCCAGATCACCCCCGCGTAACCGGACCGCCACCCCCGCTCGCCCCGCTCACCCCCTAGGAGCGGCACCAATGTCCCTCTGCTGCCGCTATCACGACACCCATGGGCCATCGCTGCCGTTCCGTTGGGTGGACGGCTGGGGCACATGGTGTTGAGGGGCTAGCTGGTGCAGGATTGCTGGGC
>Ga0070735_10002552_pt1 | contig 16435 bp, 12 predicted proteins | sample Coa_R1_FD_66443 | JGI IMG/M metagenome (GOLD analysis project Ga0070735, IMG submission 66443) | Surface soil microbial communities from Centralia Pennsylvania, which are recovering from an underground coalmine fire - Coalmine... | ecosystem: Environmental > Terrestrial > Soil > Unclassified ... | reverse complement strand
CCGCGAAAGATCAAAATATCGCGGCCTTCGTCGTGATGCATGACACCACACTCGACGCCATCTGCCGCGCGCGTCCTCAATCGATTCACGAGCTGTTGCTGATCACCGGAATCGGCGAGCGAAAAGCGGAACTCTACGGCCGCCAGATTCTCGACGCCCTGAAACGATTCGAGACCGGAGCACGCTCCACAACGCCCGGCAAGCGAGCGACCCCCACGGAAGAAACGATCGCGCTGATTCGGGAAGGGAAGACCCTGGATGAGATCGCGGTGGCGCGTGGACGCCGGCGGTCCACGATCGTCAGTCTGGTTTCCGATCTTGTGGAGCGCGGCTTGGTGGATTTTCAAGAAGGCTGGGTCGAAGCCGACCGGCAAAGAAAGATCGAAGCCGCAGCCGCCGAGGTTGGAACTGACACAATGTCACCGATCAAGAGCAACCTGCCGTTGGATTTTACGTACGACGAAATTCGCCTGGTGGTCGCCAACCTTCGCCGCCGCCGCGAGGACCGCCAATCCCTGGCCGCTTCCACCTGACGCGCCAATAATGCGCTAGGCGCGCGAGGGTGCGAGCGATGCGGGATGGGCTTCATCGATTCCCAGCGTGACCATTTCCAGATCTCCCATCATCCGGTGAATAATGAACCACGCGACGATGTAAAAGCAGCTCATGCCCATCAGCACCGGCACGTAGCCGACGTGCGGAATCACCGTGCCCGGAATGATTCCCGAAAACAGCGCGCCGCCCAATCCTCCGAGGCACACGCCGAATCCGTTGGCGCTGCCGACGGCCTGCGACGGAAAAACATCCGCCGGAGCAATGAACAAATTAGTCATCCAGGCCTGATGCGCCGCGGTCGCCAAGCCAAACAGCAGCACCGCGAATCGCGCGTCATGAACCACCACGCCCAGCGTGCATGCCGGCATGACTACCGCGCAAAACAGCATGGTCATCTTGCGCGCTTTGCCGACCGTCCATCCGCGCTTCATCAGATAACTGGACACCACGCCGCCCATTAGCGCACCGACCGCCGAAATACTGTACACGACCATGAGTGCCGTGCCGCGCTGCTGCGGCGTGAAGTGCCGCACGTCCGTCAGATACGTTGGCAGCCAGAAAAGATAGAACCACCACACTGGATCCGTGAGAAACTTCGCCAGTCCGTATCCCCAGGCCTGCTTGTACTTCATCACCTCGCTGATGGTGATTTTCGCGACAGCCGTCACGCCCGATTGTTTCGGCAGCCGGTAGGTCAGAAACCAGAACGGCAGCCACAAAAATCCCAGCCCGCCCATAATGGCGAAGCAGGCCTGCCAGCCCCAGCTCAATGCGATCAGAATAAATAGCGGCGGTCCGAATATGTTGGCGAGGTTGGTGCCGGTGTTGACGATGCCCATGGCCGTGGCCCGCTCGTCGGGCGGAAACCACTCTGCCGCCGCTTTGCTGCATGCGGGGAAATTCGCGGATTCACCGAATCCCAACACAGTGCGGAACATCCCAAACTGCAGTGCGCTGCCGGCAAAGGCATTCAACGTGGCCGCGAGCGACCACAACGCGGCGGCCAGACCATAACCGACGCGCGTGCCGTAACGGTCCAGCAGCTTTCCGCCCAGCAGCGACCCTCCGGCATAGGCGAGCTGGAAAACCATCTGAATCGTTCCGTAAATAGGCAAGCCAAAATGAAATTTGTCGCGGATCTCCGGAAGGATGACGCCAAGAATCGCGCGGTCCAGATAGTTGATGGTCGTGGCAAAAAATAGCAGGCTGACGATCACCCAGCGCATGCGCATTTGACGGCTATCATACTGCATGTTTCCGCAGGAGGATCGAAATTCGGCGGGATGGTGCTGAGAGAAACGATGGGGACGGCTGGGCCCTCAAAGGCTATTTGAGAACTCGAGTTTGACTCATGTAGCGCCCGCCTTCAGGCGGGCATCCGTGGTGCGGCAACAATGCCCGCCTGAAGGCGGGCGCTACAAAACCGCGCAAAATTCGAGCTTTCAGTAGAATACTTCAGCCCCTGCGGCCAATCCTTGCCACGAGGGCATTGTCCGGTTCAGGAGTTGAGGCAAGGGAAGCAAGCGCAGATTCATGCGGGTCCCCGGGCGAAAATTGATAGCGCTCCTGAACCAGCCTGGCGATGGAGTTCGTCAGGTCCTGGATGTGCCCGAGCCGAAACCGCTGCTCTACTTTCCGGATTTCCGAAGCGAGTGCATGGTCGTGAAAAACATCGGCGATCCATCGGGAAAAATCTCCTCGTTCGGCATGGCCACACAGTATGCCCGCCTGAACGCGCTCCAATAGCGACAAGAAATCCTTGAGGGTTCGCGCCGGACCAGCAACTACAACTCCGGCCTCCGTAAACCAGAAACCTTGCTCCACAAGCAACTGTACGTCGAGATATTTGGCTTTGTGCCGGACGTGCGAAGTCAGCCGTGAGAACAGCTTGAATTTCAGGCACTGTCCGCCGGCTTCCTGCATGCCTGGCAGGAGGACCGCTTCTTCAATGCCCAGCGACGCCAGATCAGCCAGTGCCGTGGTGCATCCCCCCCTCATTTGAAGCATATCGATCAAGACGCGATTTTCGCGTGGTTCCGTGGTGCGCTTTACGATGATGCATTCAATGGCGCCCCGCAAGCTTGCGTGCAAGTCCCCCAGCCGGTACGTGACGAGCGTATAGGCGCCCAGCGTGAGGTCCAGCAATTCCATGACGTTCGGCTCATGCAAGAAGTAATGCGCTTCGTCAATCACGATCCGGTGCGGCAGTCCGGCAGTCCGCCGGATCGCTGCCAGCATGGGCAACAGAGACTTCATGTAGTTCATTTTTTCCCGGTACGTTGCGTGCGACAAATCGATGACCACGCTCATGTCCGGGTGGCGCAACACCCGCGCCAGGTCCGGCAATTCGGGCGGAGGATCTTCCCCGCCGAACACCACCACTCCCGGCAAACTCTCTAGAGTTCGGTAGTCGCCCTCGGGATCGATGACGCACAAGGAGTATCCCTGGAGAATCAATTGCTCGCACATCAGCCCGGCCACCCAGGATTTCCCCGAGCGCGGATCGCCGGCAATAAGAGTGTTAAGACCGCGAATGGCCAGCGTGAGTTCGTGACCGTCTTCCGCGGTTCCGAGTGACAACCGGTGCTGTCCAATTTTTTCAGGAGGCAGGCGCAAGCTTTTCGCGGCCTGGCGGATGTAACCGGCTACGGCCGCGGGCCCGTCGCCCTGGAGGATTTCGTCGGCGGATTTTTGCAGCCGCGAACTCCCCCAGCTGACGGCGACACCGAGTTCGCACGTGGCCAGCAGGTCGTGATCGTTCTCCGCGTCGCCAATGCCGATCGCGTTGTGTGCTGACAGGCGCAGCGTCGCGAGCGCCTCCCGCAGGCCGGCGCCCTTGCTGACCGCCTGGGGCAGCACCATCAGGCGGTTCCGATTGAACAGCAGCACCAGAGGCAATTCCAGTTCGCGAATCACGGCCAGGACCTGCGGAGCCGCGCCGGCGTCCAGTTCCACCACGCACTGGCCCGCCTTGAATTCCAGGCCGCGGCGAGTTAGCTCTTGCAGGAACTGGCTGGAGGTGGCATGCGCGAGTTGCCGGGTGTGGCCGTTCGCGAACCACATCACTGCGCCGTTCTCTCCGACCACCGCGTCCACGAAATGAAGATCGCCTGCAGCCTGTTCCAGTTCCGCGAGGATGCGCCCCGTTACGATGATCACGGCGATGCCGTATTTGCGGACGTGCGCGATTGCGGTGCGCACTTGCGGGTCCAGCGCGCCATCGCGCGCGATGGTTCCATCGTAGTCCAGGGCCAGCACTCCAAATTTCATAGCCGCCTCCCAACGCAAATCTGTCTCGAGTAATCCTGCTACTTCTCCGTTTTGCGCCACGACTATCGTAGTCAATGGGATCACTTACAGAAGTGACGCCAGTCACATCGCGCCGTAAATTTTCAGCGAGAATAAAGAAGAAGGATTCACGAACCGCGCGTTGGATTCACAGATCACACTTGCCCAAGAGAGGCTGCCATGACAATTCCACTGCATCTCACGTTTCGCAACATGAAGCACACCCCCGAAGTTGAGGATTGGGTTCGTCGCGAGGCCGTGAAACTCGAGACTTTTTACCATCGCATTCTCGGATGCCGCGTGGCCATTGAGGTTCCGCACCGCCATCACAGAAAAGGGAAATCGCTTCACGTGCGCATCGACCTGGCGCTGCCGGGAAAGGAAATCGTGATCAAGCGCGAACCGGTTGCGTACCATCGGAAGCTGCCGGCTGCGGCAAGCCAATCGCCGGTCCGTGCTCACAAAACGTCAAACGCCGAACTGGAATTGGCAATTCACGACGCATTCAAATCCGCGGGACGCCGCGTGCAGGATTTCGCCCGCCGCCGTCGGGGCCAGGTGAAGCGCCATCCCGACGTTTCGTTGGAGGCGTGACGCCAGCAGACATCGCCGGGTAACGCGCAGGCGGAAATTAGCGATGCGAACAAAACCGTTGGCAGAATCTCTGGGGGGATATTTTGAACGAACGCCTGCACCAGAGCGGGCCCTCCGACGAACCCGCTCCACGGTGCAGCCTTTGCCAAAGCCTTACGTTCTAGACGTTGGCGAAAGTTTCAAGCGCTTCGCGATTCGGAATCATCAAAGTGGATCCCTGGATGGAAACCAGGTGGCGTTCCTTGAAGTCGCTCAGGGTGCGAGTGACGGTCTCTCGCGTTGTGCCGATAAATTCGGCAATTTCTTCGTGCGTCAGGGGCAACTTGATTCGCGTGCCCTCCTTAGTTTGCTGAATTCCGTCCGTCCAGGTGAGCAACAGGCGCGCCAGTTTTTCCTGCGCCGAAGTCGAAAGGCCGATGGTGTGCAGCTGGTCGCACGCGCCGCGGTACTGCGCGGACATTTGCCGGACCACGTTCTGCGAGGCTTCCGGGTGTTTTGCCAGAAAGCGCACGAAATCATCCCGGCGCACAAAGGCTACCTGGCACGGATGAATGGTTTCCGCGGTCACTTCGTACGGCAGCGTCGCCATGGCAGCCATCAAGCCGAGCAATTCTCCGGCCCGGGCGATTCGCAGGATCAGCGTCTTACCGTCCGCGGAGCTGATGGACAGCTTCACCTCGCCCTGGCACAGCACGTAGACGCCGCGCGATTCCTGTTTTTCGACAAAAAGGAGGGCGCCCTTCGGATAGGTCGCTGTCGACTTGATAGCGTCAAAATCCTTTACGGCGCCGGCCGACAACTGGCAGAAAAATCCTGCCCCGCGCACGTTGCAAGTCTTGCATCCGTCGGTGAGCTCTAATCCGTATGGACCTTTCATGAGTTCCTCCTTCACCCGCGATCTCGGCTAGTGTTGTCCCGAAACTCGTTTCGCTTCTTCCGCAAAATACTTGCTTAACGGTGTATCCGCCGCAAACTCGGCCCCAGTGGTCGCGTGAATTTCAGCCAGCAAAGCTTGCCCGGTTTCATCGACGTGCGTGACGCCGCAAAGATCCACCAGCAACTTGCGTACTCCGATCGAGGGTGCCAGATCCATCCAAGCGCGGCGCAACTCTGGTACGTGCGGCCCGGAGAGCTTTCCTTCGATCTTCAGGACCAGTCCCCGGCCGTTCGGATCTTGGATGGTTACTCGCACTCGCCTCGTCACCTGTTGCTTCGTTGCGTACACGTATAGGCAATCGCTGAGCCAAACTTCCGTCGTTAGCAGAAATGTCGGTATCTTGTTTTTAAACAGAAACTTAGGAGAGTTTTGAATGGACTGTACGCTGGAATACTGCGCTAAGTGACGACGACCACTGGCGTCTAATCGTCAGCAGTGACTAAATATAGTCTTTTCGTTCGATGCCCAACTTCTTCATCTTCGAATTCAGAGTCGTCCGAATCAGCCCCAGGCGGGCGGCGGCGCCATCCGCGCCGCCGATTTTGCCTTTGGCCTCACGCAGGACCCGGAGGATGTGCTCGCGTTCCGTGGCTTCCAGCGAAGAATCCCGCTTTGGTTGGGCGTCTTCAGAGATCTCCAACTCGCCGAGGGGCGCGCGAAGCACGGGGCCTTTGGTCAAAATTACGGCGCGTTCAATGAAATTCTCGAGTTCGCGGATGTTTCCCGGCCAATCCCATTGAGTGAGCGCTCGCATGGTCTCATCCGGAACGGTTTCGATTTTGCGGTACAGCTTGCGGGCATGGCGGTCCACGAAGTAGCGCACCAAAAGCGGGATATCGTCCCGGCGCTCCCGCAGGGGAGGAAGTACGACCGGAAAGACTCGCAGTCGGTAATACAGGTCGCTGCGAAACTGTCCGTCAGCCACCATCTTGGCCAGATCGCGGTTGGTCGCCGCTACCAGGCGTACATTGACGGGGATCGGCTTGTTGCTGCCCAGCCTCTCGAACTCCTTTTCCTGCAGTGCCCGCAGAATTTTGGGTTGGAGTTCCAGCGGAAGATCGCCGATCTCGTCGAGAAACAATGTGCCTTCGTGCGCCAATTCCAGGCGGCCGATTTTCCGGTCGATGGCTCCCGTATAGGCGCCCTTCTCGTGGCCGAATAATTCGCTCTCCAGCAGGCCGGCGGGTATGGCCGCACAATTCAGCTTAACCATCACGTGGTCGCGGCGTGGACTGAGCTGATGAATGGCCCGGGCGATCACCTCTTTGCCGGTACCGGTTTCTCCCAGGATCAGCACCGTAACGTCCGTCGAAGCAACCGTTTCCACCAGTTTCAGGACTCGCTTGAGGCCCATGCTCTCGCCGACGATCTCGTCGAAACGGGCCTCCGTATTCAGTTCTTCTTCGAGGTAGCGGTTCTGCAGTTCGCTCTGCCGCAAAGCCTCCTCGGCCTTTCTTTTTTCCGTAAGGTCCCGGATCACGCTCAGAACCACACGACCTTCCGATGTTTCGACCGGCCCCAGCATAATGTCAGCGGGAAATTCGCTGCCATCCTTGCGGCGGCCATAAAGCTCGATTCCCGCTCCCATGGGCCGCACGCGCGCGGCACTGCCATACGCAGCGCGGTGTGACGGATGCGTGGGACGAAATCTTTCGGGAACCAGGCTGTCTATGGAATGGCCGACTAACTCACCCCGAGCATAGCCGAACAGGCTTTCCACCCGCGCGTTCATTGCTGTAATGAGCCCGTTCGAATCGCTGGCGATGATTGCGTCGGGCGAGAACTCAAAGAGGGCGCGGAACTGCGCTTCGCTGCGGCGGATGGCCTCTTCCGCCTTCCTTCGATCGGTGAGGTCGCGCGTAACCTTCGCGAATCCCGCAAGTTTCCCACTCTGATCCCGGATCGCTGAAATCACCACGTGGGCGAAGAAGCGGGACCCGTTCTTTCGAACCCTCCAGCCCTCTTCTTCAAACCGCCCTTCTTCAGCGGCGATTGTCAATTCCGCCTCCGGTTTGCCGGCCTCCCGGTCTTCCGCCGTGTAAAACTGCGAGAAGTGCTTTCCGACGATTTCCTCCGGCTGGTAACCCTTGATGCGCTCCGCTCCGGGGTTCCATGTGGAAATCCGGCCGTCGGGATCGAGGATGAAGATTGCGTAATCCTTGACGCTCTCTACCAGAGAGCGAAAGCGCTGTTCGCTCAGGCGCAGGGCTTCGGTGCGCTCCTGAACCTCCCGGGCTCGCAGGAAGATCTCCGATCCCATTTGCTCGGTGCGCGCCCGGAAGTCTTCGGTCAGTTCCTCGTGATGAACCTGCTTCTGCCTGAGCCGCAAGAAATCCGTGACATCCTCGACGCGATGGATGATGTAGAGGATGTCGCCGTTGGCATCGAGGACAGGGGAGTTCACCGGGCTCCAGTGGCGCTCCTCGAACTGTCCGCCCTCGGATTCAGGCTTGCGGATGTCATACTTCTGCACCGCCATGGTGTCGGAGACCTTATCGCGAAGGACCCGCAGCAGCGAGGACCGCAGGTTGAGGACGCCAGTCGCCGCGGGATCATTGGGATTGTCGGGGAAGACGTCGAATATGCCGCGTCCCAGGATTTCTTCACGCCTGGTCATGGTGGCGCGCAGATAGGCGTCGCTGACAGCCACGATCGTAAAGTCGGGTGCCAGAACCAGGTACAGGCCGGGTACGGACTGAAAGAGGATCTGAAAGTCTGGGGCTGCGGATGTTTTAGGTGGACCCGTCATACCCGCCTGAGAGTCGAGAGTTGCGCACAGCCGCAAACACCGGGTTGGAACAGGAGCGATCTTAGCAGAACGTGCAAGCCTCCCCAAACTCTGTCCAACCCGGCGAGGGCCGGTGCTCCTTCTGCAATCCTTAACGTGGAGGTTATACCGTGATTGCTCCCAGTTTGCCAGCTTCTGCGCATCGTCAGCCAGAGTTGACTCATGACAGTTGCATGATTTTCACAGAACTGTGATCCATGTCACGGCAGGGCGCATCTAACATGGACATTATGAAGCCGGCAGCGTAAGCCAATTTGCGGAGCGATGCCTTGCAATTCCGCCGCCACGCGTGCCCCAATCACCTTCGCTGACCTGGAATGACGAAAGGAGAATTCGCATGACCCCACAAGCAGCAACCGCCATGCAACCCGTAAAAACTTCAAACATCACCAGCCAGACCGCGACGCAGCAGGATTTTGACCGCATTCAGCAAATTTACGATTCCATCGCGCGCAGAGCCTTTGAAATCTTTGCGGGCAGCGGCCGATCGTCCGGACACGAACTGACCGACTGGCTTCTGGCCGAATCCGAACTGCTTCACCCGGTTCATCTGGAGATTGCGGAATCGGACGACGCCTTGAATGTGAAGGCCGAAGTGCCCGGATTCGCCGCCAACGAGATCGATGTCCGCGTGGATGGAAACCGGCTCACCATTTCGGGCAAACACGAATCGCAGGACGAAAGCGCCAAGGGCAAGACGATCTACTCGGAACGATGCGCTAAAGAGGTTTTCCGTTCTGTGGAACTGCCGGCTGACGTTGACGGCTCAAAGGTCAGCGCCACCTTGAAGGACGGGATTCTCAATATCGAGCTTCCCAAGCCGCCCCACGCCAAGAGCGTGCGGATCGAACCCAAAGCAGCCGACTGATAAGAAATTCACAATAATTCTTGGAAGGGCGGGCAACAGTTTCGATGCTGCCCGCCTTCTTATGATGCGGAAACGGATTCCATCGAACGGTCAGTACCAAGGGAGGTGGAATGTTAATACGGTGTTGCAATCCTGAATGCAAAGCTCCATTCGATTATCGTGAAGGCCGGCTCATTCGGTTTTCCATGGTGCAAGCCACAGTGAAGTCGCTCGATGGGCAGCCTCCGGTTCAACATTTTTGGCTCTGCGGAACGTGCGCCCGAGAGTTTGTGTTTGACGCCAACTCTGGAGCGAGCCTCAACATCCGGCCGCGAAACGGCGGAGCCTCTGCGCAGATCCTTTCCGGTTCCGCCTCCACCGCGTCGTAACGGGACAATCTCGTAATTTCGTCAATCTGGTGATAAGTTGAGCGGATCGAGATCAGGGAAAGGCGCCAGATTCGATCGACCGCGGCGAAGCTGTGAACATCAATAATTTGAACGAACGTCCGGGAGCCGGGCGACGAGGCGAGAAGTATTCAGCGGGCCTCACTCTGGCGCTGGCCATTGTTTTGGCCTTCTCAACCCTCGCAAAAGCCCCCACGATTCATAGTGCGCCGAAGGCCCTTCCAGGATTTTCTCTCAACGATTTTTCTGGCGTGTGGATGGAACGCCAGAACGCCACCGCCTTCAGTCCGGATGAGCCGCCTTTACAACCCTGGGCCGCCGAGAAATACAAAAGTGTGAAACCGGGGTACGGTCCGCGCGCCACGGCAAACTCCGAGGATCCGATCCTGAACTGCCAGCCTCCCGGCGTGCCCCGAATCATGTTGATTCCGTTTCCGATGCAAATTGTCCAAACACCCGGGGAAGTGGTCATGCTGTTTGAGTACGATCACTACGTCCGCCACATTTACCTTGACCGGCGCTCTCATCCCAAGGAATTGGATTCGAGCTGGATGGGTGACTCCATCGGCTGGTGGGAGGGAGACACGCTCGTGATTGACACCGCGGGTCTAAACGATCGGACCTGGCTGGACCAGGTCGGGCATCCCCATTCCGACGCCTTGCACGTTGTCGAACGGCTCCGGCGCACCGATCGCGACACACTGCAGGACGATCTGACAATCGACGATCCGAAGGCGTACAAGAAACCGTGGACCGGGCGGCAAGTCTTCACGCGAAGACCGGCGTGGCACCTGCTCGAGTACGTCTGCACCGCGGAGAGCGGCGGAACCAGGAAATAGGCGATCGGAAACAGGTGGTCGGAATAGGCGAAGGGACGGCCAGCCGCGAATGTGCGGCCTCATCGAGCTGCTGTCCAGCGATCAGTGAATGTTCCGGCAAGGATAAATTGGCGGCGATGATCTGGCAAAAACGATTCGGCATCGAACTGATCGCGATCGTGGCGATGACCGCCGTGGTCACCGTCCTCGCAGTCTACCAATATCGCTGGACCGCGGAAATCAGCCGGACCGAACAGGTGCGGCTTAGAAATTCGCTGGCGACCAGTGTCCGCAATTTTGACCAAGAATTCTCGTACGACTTTCAGCAACTTTGCGAGAGTTTCGAACTCGATCCGGAAGCCGGGCCCGGAGCTATCGAAAGCCACATCGAGCGACAGTTGGCCCACTGGTCCAGAACCAGCACTCGCGGCGATCTCGTAGCGGGCGTCTATTTTTGGAGGACTCTGCCCTCCAACGCCGACGGCTTGGAATCTTTCAGTTTGACGGATAACCGCCCGCACGTGCAAAACTGGCCGCCCGATTTTGCGCCGGTGCGGGATAAGCTCAACCGGCAGCGCGACTTGCTCTCGTCGTCCATTGCCGACCGCGATGCGGTCTACTATCCATGGACGTTTTTCGGGGAAGCCGCGGCACTGGCGCGCCCGATTTTCCAGATCGTCCCGGGCACTTCGGGCGACGCTTCGGAGTATCGCGCAACGGGGATTCTGATTGTCGCGCTGAATCGCGCGTATCTTGAGCGAACCTATTTTCCAGAGTTAGTGGACCGCCATTTTGGCGCGCCGGGCCAGAAAAGTTTTGTGGTGGCGGTCCGATCGGGGGCGGCGCCGCCTCAATCGATCTATCTCTCCGACCCTGGTACTCCTATCATGGATGCCGCAACAGACTCGGCCGTCAACCTGTTCGATCTGGTTGGGGATGAATCGCGGCGGCGCGGGCATCCGGCCATGCAAGCCGGGGACGCGGGAGATCAATGGCAATTCGTCGCCAAGCACCCGGCGGGATCGCTGGAAGAGGCGGTTGATTCCTGGCGACGCCGCAACCTCTCCATCAGCCTGGGTCTCCTGGCGATCCTTGCGGGAAGCGTGGCCATCGTCTTTACCGCGGCGCGCCGCTCCAGAGCGCTGGCCCGCACCCAGATGGAATTCGTCGCGGGTGTATCTCATGAGCTGTGCACTCCCTTGGCGATCATCAATACCGCCGCGGAAAATCTGGCGGACGGTGTGGTCGAAAACACGGAGCAGATGCAGGAATACGGTGGATTGATTCGCGGCCAGGGTCGCCGGCTGGAACGTTTGGTCGATGAAGTCCTGCTGTATACGGCAGGGCGATTCGGCCTCGGAGGATACGAGTTGGAACCGGTCGAAGTCGGGCCGATGATCGCGCAAGGATTGTACGCGTCGGAGGGCCATCTGCGCGAGGCCGGCTTCACGGTGGAGAAGCAGATCGACGCGCAACTGCCGCTGATTGTGGCCGATCCCGCGGCGGTAGTTACCTGCATCGAAAATCTATTGAACAACGCAATGAAATATTCCGATGCCAGCAAGTGGGTGGCGATCCGCGCCTATAAAGTTGCGGGCATCGCCGGGTCGGAAGTGTGCATCAGTGTGCGGGACAAAGGGATTGGAATTTCGGCCTCCAATCTGGCGCACATTTTTGAACGGTTTTATCGCGCGCAGGAAGTTCGTGATAATCAGATTCGCGGCGTGGGCCTCGGCCTGTATCTCGTGAAACGGATGATGGAGGATATGGGCGGGAGCGTAAGCGTGACGAGCGAGCCCGGTCGCGGCACCGAAGCGATCCTGCATTTTCCGGTGGCGCGTTCGGCGGAACCTGCCGAGAGGGTTGTGGAACGTCGCGCGCCGACGGAGATGAAAAATTAGGATGGCTGCGAAAATTCTGATTATCGAGGACGAGCCGGGACTGGTCACCACGCTGCGCGACCGCTTGGAGAAGCAGGGCTATGTCGTCAGCGCGGCGCGCGACGGCGAGTCCGGCCTGGAGTTGGCCCTTCGTGAGCCGGCGGACTTGATTTTGCTGGACCTGATGCTGCCGAAGCAGAGTGGCTTGGCGGTTTGCGAAAAACTAAGACACGCCGGATCGAGCACCCCGATTCTAATGCTGACCGCACGGCGCCAGACCAAAGACAAAGTTGCCGGGCTCAAGGCCGGCGGCGACGATTACTTGACCAAGCCGTTTCAGATGGCTGAATTGCTGGCCCGAGTCGCGGCCCTGCTGAGGCGCGCGGGCGTGGCTACTGACCTCGCGCCGTCGCGGCATCAAATCGGACCGGTCACGATTGACACGCGCAGCACCGAGGTTACTCGCGATGGAAACGTGGTGCCGATGTCCGCCAAGGAGTTTCAACTGCTGCGATATTTTGTGGAGCACCCGAACGTCACGCTGTCCCGCGAACAATTGCTGCGTGACGTTTGGGGATATGACGGCAATCCGTCGTCCCGAACCGTGGATGTTCATGTGGCCTGGCTGAGGCAGAAGCTGGAGCCGGACCTTAAGCACCCGCGGATGATCCTCACCGTTCTCGGCTTCGGTTACAAATTTGTCGCTTGAACGGCCGTAACGAACTGAAACCCATCGAGTTCGACGCAAGCAAGGTTTTACCCCGATTTAACCCCGCCGCGACCTTCTTTGCCTCATGATAATTGCCAGACGCTTTTGGTCCGCGCCCGCGCCGCAGCCTCTTACTTTGGGTTCGGGCGCTCGGATTTCGATTGGAGCAGCCATGAACGCAAGACGGTGTTTTCCCGCAGCAATCGTGTTTTTCGCGCCCGCGCTGGCTCTCCCGCTTTTCGCCCATCACGGGCAAGCCACTTACGACGAAACGAAACTGGAGACCGTCATGGGAACGGTTTCAGACTTCGAGTTCACGAATCCTCATGCCCTGCTTTATCTCGACGTTAAAAATGGAAAAGGGCAAATCGAAAAGTGGACCGGCGAGGGGACCAGCCCAAACATGCTGGTTCGCGAAGGCTGGGACCGAAAGACCATCAAGCCGGGAGACATGGTGACCGCGACCGGGCACCCGGCACGCAACGGATCGAATTCCATGCGCATTGAAAAGGTCGTTTTACCGAACGGAAAGGAGTTGAGCTTTGAGGGACCGGGTGGAACCTAAACTCCCGAGGATGGCAGGGAATTCAAAGTTGGCGAAAGCGGCCGAGAATGACTCACGAATTGGCACGGTGGAGAGGTCCTGAGAAATGCATTTCATTTCTGCAATCTGTCAATGGTTGGAACAAACGGGCGTGGGTTCATCGATTCGGGAGTCTCTTTGGCTCTTCCCGGTAATCGAGACGGTTCACATTTTCGGAATTATTTTGTTGGTGGGCGCTACGTCAATCCTGGACTTGCGCCTGATGGGTTTGACGTTTCGCGATGAGTCCGTGTCCAAGCTGGCGGGACGTTTTATTCCCTGGGCGCTGGTTGGCTTCCTGATTCAGGTGGTCACCGGACTGCTTCTGTTTTCCTCCGAGGCCACCAAAATGTACGACAACCTCGGTTTCCAAATAAAAATGCTGCTGATTCTGATCGCCGGGATCAACGCTCTTGTATTTCATTCCGTCGCCTACAAGAGTGTGGGCAAATGGGACAACGATCCTGTGGGCCCGCTCTCCGCGCGAGCCGCTGGACTGATTTCGATCCTGCTGTGGTTTGGCATCGTGGCGGCGGGCCGCTGGATTGCCTACGTGTAGCAAATTATTTTGCCTGGAGGGTGATTCGTTTTTGGTGTGGGTGGGCTCGATCCAATGGGGTGGGAAAATGGGATGTAGCGGAGTGGACAGACTGCGACAAGTTCGATGGAACAACAGTCTGGCAGTTTTGATTTTGACATTCATTTGTTTGCTCCTTATACATCCAACCGCATCGGCACAGGTCACGGCTGGGAACATCTCCGGGACCGTGAGGGATCCTACAGGAGGCGTAGTGCCCGACGCCTCTGTGACGCTCCGCAATGTCGCAACAGGAATTCAACAGACATCAAAAAGCAATGGCGATGGCCTCTATGCTTTCCCGAGTGTCGCCGTGGGACAATACGAGCTCGGTGTTGCAACCTCCGGATTCCGGCCGTACAAGCGAACCTCCATCACCATTGACGTCAATACGAAACTGCAAATCGATGTAGTTCTGGAATTGGGCACCGCGACCGACCAGGTAACGGTTCAGGCCAACGGGGTGCAGGTCGAAACCGAAAGCACGCAAATGGGCGATGTGGAAACCAGCGAAGTGATCACTGCCGTGGCGTTGAACGGCAGGTCCTTCACCGATTTGCTGGCCCTTCAACCTGGGATCGTGCCGATGTCAACGCAGACATCGGATTCGGTGGTCATGGCCGGCGTGACGGTGGCGATCACCCCTTCCGGAACCCTGAATCCCGGCAACCAATCGATCAGCGGGCAGCGGGAAGATGCCAACGGGTTTCTCGTCAACGGATCTGACGTGAAGGAAGAGATGAACGGCGGTACCAGCATCATTCCCAATCTGGATTCCATTTCCGAATTCCGCGTGCTGACCAACAATTTCGACGCGGAATTCGGCAACTACGCCGGCGGCATCGTGAACGTGGTAACCCAGAGTGGCGCGAATGCCATTCATGGGGACGCTTTTGAATTCCTGCGCAACACCGTCCTCGATGCGCGAAACTATTTTTCGCCGAACCGGGAGACTTACCAGCAGAATCAATTCGGCGGCACGATCGGCGGGCCAATCAGAAAAGACAAGCTCTTCTTTTTTGGGGACTACCAGGGGACGCGGACGGTCGAAGGTCTGGATACCGGGCTGATCACGGTGCCATCGCTTGCCGACCGGAGCGGCAATCTTGCTGACTTGGCCAACTCATTTTCCACTTCCACCGGACCTGCAGTTGTATCCGGTGCGGGTCTGGCGGCGCAGCTTCAGAATTCGCTGGGTTATCCGGTCACTACCGGCGAGCCATATTACACATCGGGTTGCACATCTTCCTCGCAGTGTGTGTTTCCGAACGCGGTCATCCCGAAGTCGGCCTGGACCGCTCCCTCCCAGAACCTGTTGCAGTACATCCCGCTGCCTAACGTTGGGCCCACCACATTTGCCGGGGAGGAGAATGAAAGGGTCCGCGATGACAAATTCAGTGTTCGCGTGGACAGGAATGACATGCGTTGGGGCGATCTCTCGGCATACTACTTTTTTGACGACTATCACGTGACCAATCCGTTTCCCAACGGGCAGGGCGGCGCGACCGTACCCGGCTTCGGCGGTGTGAACCATGGCCGCGCCCAACTCATCAGTTTGGGGGACACGAAGACATTCGGCACGCACACAGTCAACGAGGCTCATCTCAGCTTTATGCGAAGCGCCAACGTGGTGGGACAGCCGTCCCAGGGAGTCGGAGTGAGCTTGGCCTCCCAGGGTTTTGTGACCGGAGCCGGAACGCCCGGCATCTATCCTTTGGCTCCCCAAATCGAAGGTGTCGAAAACGTAGTGTTCCAGGGCCAGTTTGTGATGGGCTTGCCAATCACCAATGTCGACCAGGCCAATAACACCTTCACGGGAAGCGATAGTCTCGGCAAGGTTGTTGGCTCCCACGACCTGAAGTTTGGGGTCTCGGTGAGTTTCGAGCAGGTCAACGTGAATCCCGATGCGATCTTTAACGGCACTTTCGTATTCAACGGCTACGAAACGGGCAACAATTTCGCGGACTACCTCATCGGCGCGCCGAATCAATTCAACCAACAGGATTCGCAGACCTATTATCCTCGGCATCGGTATGTTGGCTGGTACGGTCAGGATTCGTGGCGGATCAAGCCCAATCTCACGTTGAATTACGGGCTGCGCATGGAGTTGATGCGGTACTGGTCGGAAAAATACAACCAGGTCCCAACTTTTATTCCCGGCGAACAGTCGGTGGTATATCCCAACGCGTTTCCGGGGTTAGTTTATGCGACGGACCCGGGGGTCCCGAATACGCTCGTGCCGCAGCGCATTCGCTATGCCCCGCGGATAGGCATCGCGTACTCTCCGGACAAAAGTGGCGGGATCCTGGGAAATCTTTTGGGGGGAACCGGCAAGACCAGCATCCGCGCCAGCTATGGAATTTTTAACACTGTGATTCAGGGGAATACGATTGGCATTGACGAGCCCCAGCCTCCCTACGGGCTGAGCGGCACGGTGTACAACGGCCTGTTT
>Ga0070735_10002550_pt1 | contig 16438 bp, 13 predicted proteins | sample Coa_R1_FD_66443 | JGI IMG/M metagenome (GOLD analysis project Ga0070735, IMG submission 66443) | Surface soil microbial communities from Centralia Pennsylvania, which are recovering from an underground coalmine fire - Coalmine... | ecosystem: Environmental > Terrestrial > Soil > Unclassified ... | reverse complement strand
GTTGTGTTGAACCGCAGGCCGATCGCCTCCGATCCATTGGCCTCCTTCGGAATCCACGCAGGCTGCCCGCACGTTTTGGGTGACCAGCGTAAAGTCATCCTCGGCGAAGCGGTGAATCTTGGGCTCGGCGCCCGTAACCTCCATGCTCGCCACACCGATATCCGTGCATACCAGCACCGCGCCGTCGCGCCCGGGAACCAGGCACTGGATGGCGTTAGAAGGAAGCCCTTGCGCCGTGGTGTACTGCTTCACGCCGTCGGGTCCAATCCGGTAAATCCCCGATTCAGTAGAGCCAATCCATAGCCTCCCCTCTGAATCTTCCAGCGCGGCCCGGGCCGAAAGGTTGGGCGGCGCGCCGGGAATGATGTCTTCAGCTTCCTGGAAACGTACGCCGTCAAAGCGCACCAGGCCGGTCTGCGTCGCCAGCCACAGATACCCTTGCCGGGTCTGAAAGATCTGGAGGATGCCGCCTTGCGGCAAGCCTTGCTGGGATTGCCAGATACGATGAACGTACTGGGTAAGCTTGCGGCTCGGATCCAGGCCGAAGGCGGTCTTTGGCAAGCCGATCGCGGCAAGCAGCAGAAGCCCTGCCGCCGGACTGACTCGCCGCAACACGTTCGCGTGCATCTTTGTTTTAGCCCGTTTTAGCCCGCGCTCTTATTCTAACCCCGGCGTTTCCAGCCCTAGAATATGACGCCGAATCCCGCCGAGACTTCCGTCTGCCTCAACCAGCCTGAGGCCAAGGGCAGATTGAAGGGCTTAGGCGTGGTGTACTGGCGGACATCCAGGCGTGCGCCGAACAAATGCGTCAAGCGCACTTTGACGCCGCCTCCGTAGTTGAATCCAAACTTGTTGGATCCTCCGCCCGAGTATGCCGAAGCGCCCGGAGGCACGTAGTTAGCGAAGCCCACGCCCCCAGTGGCGAAGGGCCGGATGCGGGTCCCTTCATTGGTCGCATACAGGAGGAAATTGTACCCGCCCTGGTGAACTGCCATGCCCTGGCTCGAAGCCGTCGAAGCGGGCGTGCCCGGATTAAGTATGGTCCCCACGGTCCCGGGTTGTGCCGCAAAGTCAAGTGAAGTCCGGCTGTAGGCATACTGGACCTCGTGACCGAAATGACTCTCGTTATTCAGGGTCATTCGAAAACTGAAGCGGAAGCCATTCCCCAGCGTCACGTCGTTCTGCGATGCCCCAGGAAGCGGATTTCCATTTCCGTCGACATTGGTGGTTCCAAGACCCTTGTTCGACATCAGCGATTCCCCGCCGTTGAACCAGACTTCGAATAACTGCCCCCAGGCGGAACCCGCAACTGCCAGGAACAGCAACACAGCTAGTTTTCTCATAAACCTTCAGATGCCCCTGATCGGAAAGTAGTTACACTCATTCGGAGGGAACCGTGATCTGTCCCTCCAGGTATTGTACAGCCCGGCCGCCGATTCCCACCCGAGCGCCCCGGTCTTCGCACCACAATTCCCCGCCCCGCCGCGAGATTTGCCGCGCGAATAGCTTCTTTTTGCCCAGTCTGCGGGACCAGTAGGGGATCAAATTCGTATGCGCGCTGCCCGTCACGGGATCTTCCGGAATTCCCGCGCGGGGCGCGAAAAAGCGCGAGACAAAATCGCAGTCCTTGCCTGGAGCTGTCACGATCGTTCCGCGGCAATCCACTGTGGCGAGCTGGCGCATATCCGGCGCCAGGGCTCTGACTTGATCTTCGGTCTCGAACACACAGAAGCAATCCCCCGTCCGCAGGAATTCCACCGGCCGAGCGCCGAGCGCCTCAAACAGCACAGGGTCGTCCGGAGATTCCGGAGGATAGCGTGAAGGGAAATCCAGAAAGTAAAGATCGCTTTCCCGCGCGACAGTCAATTCGCCGCTACGCGAATCGAATGCAATCTTGGGTTCCCCGGTCTCCCGCCGCAGCTCCTGAATCACGTAAGCAGCCGCCAGCGTGGCGTGGCCGCATAAGTCCACCTCCACGGCCGGCGTGAACCACCGCAGATGGTAGCGCCCGTTCGTTTGGACGTAATAAGCTGTCTCCGACAAATTGTTCTCTTCGGCGATGGCCTGGAGAATGTCGTCCGTGAGCCATCGCTCCAGGGGGCAAATTGCAGCGGGATTACCGCGAAAGGGCCCGCCCGCGAAAGCATCCACCTGATAAATGGGAATGAGCATTGAGCAGACTGGAATGAAACTAGTTCCCTTGCCGGGTTTGAAGAATCTTCAAGGTGCGCTCCAGTTGCTGGATCCGCTGCGCTTGCTGATCGTTCGATTCCTTCAGGCGCTGCACTTCGGAGTCCAGTTCGTCCTTGCGATTCTGTAAGGCCTTCAACTCGTCGTCGTTGGCCTTGGGCGGAGGTGGTCCTAGAAAGCGGGATGCCTCCTGCACTTTTTCTCCGTCGGACGCTTCGACGATCATTCGCACCTGAATGTCCCCCGTTTCGCGCTTGTAGGAGAACTTTCCCAGTGCCAGGTCAGCCGGCTTCAGAGGGATGGTCCGGGTTTCAGGGCCGTCGGTGATTTCCAGCGTGCCGCGGACGGCCTTGGATACGGGCGTGGCTTGGCGGTTCCATTCGATATCCAGTTGCCCCTCCCGCTCCAGCACCCCCAGCGTCATGGCTTCATTCTTCTGACCGGATGCCAGAAAGCGAGCGCTTGTAACTGCCAGTCCCACGATGACGACCAAGGCCGCCACCAGCCACAACCACTTCCTCCCCGAACTCGGCTTAGCGGGACCAGGCTGAGCGTACTCGACCGGAGCCGGAGATCGCACCGGGTCTCCAAGAAGCGATGTCATGCGGGACGAGGCCGGCCCAGAACGCGGAATTTCACGCGGGATATCTTGTGTAAGAGCGGCAGGCGCAGGAGCGGCAGGAGCGGGCTCGGCAGCAGCAGGCGCGGCCGAGGCGCGAGCGGCACGCGCGGCGGTGCGGTCCGCCCCTTCTCGCTCCTGCTCGGCAAACGACCGACGTTGGTCCCCACGTTGGTCTCCACGTGAATCGCCTCGACGATCTCCCCTATCAAGCGCCGCCGCTAGCCGGTCCGGAAAATTGAACTCCAGGTAGCTCTGGCTCGCATTCAACACGCCGTCCGGCTCGCGGACAAAGAATCCAGCCCGCATATTCCCGCCCCGGCTCGGCCGCACCACCAGCGTCACCTGCCAGGGCTGGGGGAAAAAGCTGGAAAAGATCTCGAGATCGGATTCGGCCAGCGTGATTTCGGTGCGGGTGTGGGATACGTACCAACCCAGGCACGCCAAGTCCTCCAGACGCGGATCTGCTTGATCCTGGCGAATCTGTTCGTGGAGAGCCGCGCGGTCCCGCTCGGAAAGACGAAAAGTGGGGCCACCAGAATGTTCGCAGGTCACCGGACGAATCGCCATGATCCGCACGGTCTGCCCATCGCGCACACCGTACAGCAGGCCACCCACTTCGATTCCGCCTCGCGAGAGCTTCTGGAAACCCTCGGCCACCTCGTGCCGGATCTCCTCGATCACCACCAGCGAATACTCGATGGTCACCGGGCTCGGGGCGGCGCTCCAGGTCCCGAATGTCGCGTCACTCATGCTAATGCCAATTCCGCTTCAATCCTGAATCGAAGATTTCGATGAAAGATTCGAATAAGTACCATTGTACGGAAAGCCAAAGGTTCCGGTACTCCGGCGTTGCGATCCCGGAGGTCCACCAGCCGATACTTCTAAATCTCTCAATGGGTTGGCGACGAACTTCGAAATCCCTGTCTAGTTCCATTACGTTCTAGCGGAACCTCCCGCCTTAGACGGAAGTTCGAGAAAACAGGACCGTCATCTTAGACCGGCGTATTCAACCCGATTTCTGGTCCCGGTACGTTGGAGTGAATAACAAGCCCAAACCTACTTGATATTTTCTAGCTGGGACTGAAGACACCCGGCTAGCCAGTATCGTTTGACAACGCAGCTGGGAACGCCCAGGTCCATCGGGGGAAAGATGAAAACATTGGGGATTATTGCCGCCGGAATACTGATATCAATCGGGGCTCAGGCGGACACCATTACTTCGACGGGCAGCTTAGTCGGCATACCGGCGAACTTTCAATCGACCACGGGTACGAGCAGTACGCCGTTCTGGAATAACAACTCCGTCGACGGCGCGAACATGAACGTCGGAGACTACCTGACTGGCAGCAATCCGGTTATGGGGAGCACCAACTATCTCGGCTCGAGCGGCACTTACCTGTCCACGGGCGGCCCCGGACCGGATGCACCCAACTTCACATTTTTGCAGTCCGGTTCGTTGGTGACTGCAACGTTGCTGTTTAGCGACGGGCAGTCCAATTATCCTTACCACTCCATGGGCATGGTTGGCAACCAAATCGGGCTGTATGACGTTGCTGATCCCACGATCAATGAGACGCTGTTCGCGACTGGCACGTTATGGAACCTCGGTTCTCCGAATGGTGTCATCAACAATAACGTAACTCCTCAAGCCCCGGTCATTGTAGGGAGCTGGTCGAACTATGGGGTCTACTCGTACACCTGCGGATACGACAACACAACCCCCTACTGCCACGTGTACTACTCCAACTCGGCGATCAATTGGGGCGACCCGAACTATCAACACTTCTCCCTCATGCAAGACCCGAACAGTCCGAACACTTATTACATCGGCTTTGAGGAAAACCTTGGGCCAACTGCCACGGAAGGATACGGCGATTACAACGACGTCATCTTCAAAATGCAGACGACTCAAATCCAGAGCAATACGATCGGCGTGACGGACGACGCGCCAACCGTCACTCCCGAGCCGTCGACCTGGTCGATCCTGGGACTGGGACTGGCTGGACTCGTAGTATTCAAGCGCGTCAAGTCCAGCCCGGTCCGATAAAGATAGGGTTAGCGAATTAAGCGGAGGCCGCGCCGCTACCGGCAGCCCGTGCTGCGGAGAGCGCCGCTTCGTAATCGGGGTGATCGGCCACTTCCTTGACATACTCCACGTGGCGGATCACGTTGTTCTTGTCGATGACGAAGATCGCGCGGCTCATGATGCGAAGGTCCTTGATCAGGGTCCCGTAGGCCTGGCCAAAAGACCCGTCGCGGTGGTCGGAAACCATCTTTACGTGGTCTACGCCGTAGGCGCCGCACCAACGTTTTTGCGCGAAAGGAAGATCCATGCTGATGGTGTAGATCTTCACGTCGGGCAGTTTGCCCGCTTCTTCGTTAAACCGCTTGGTCTGCGCGTCGCACACCGGAGTATCAAGCGATGGGACCACGCTGAAAATTCGCACGCCGCTTCCGGTTCCGGCCAGGTTGACGTCCTTGAGTGAATCGTCGACCGCCTTGAAATCCGGTGCCTTTTCCCCCGGCTTCAACGCCGGACCTAGAACCGTCAGCGGATTTCCTCTTAATGTTGTAGCGCCTTGTCTCTCCACAGGTCTCTCCATAGACCTTTATTGTAGTAAGTCCGCGAGCGCGGCGGCATCCGTGACGGGCAGCTTGCAAGCGAAGTTCTCGCAAACATAAGCTGTAGCTCGATCGCCGATGGCAGGCATCCCATCGGGAGTGTGTTGCGCTTCCGACGCCTGCATCACCACCGCGTTGGACAGAAAGCGCTTGCGGATCTCGGCCAGCATGCCAGCCTGCTGGTCACGGGGACCCGCCAGAACGATCTCCATCGGCTTGCCCAGGGCGAACATCTGCGCCACCAGCATCTGCGGCAATCCAGCGCCGCCCGCGAGCATGCGTCCGGAAAACGCTTCGAGCGTGCGCTCGGCCACTCTTCGGAAATCTTCCCTTCCGGTGATGCGTGCCAGGCGCAGCAGAGCCAGCGCCATAACCGAGTTCCCCGAAGGCTCCGCGCCATCGTAATCGTCCTTGAGGCGCAGCACCAGATCGGTTTGATTGGCAGGCGAGCTGAAGAATCCGCCGCCCTGTGAATCTTGAAAGAGCGCGATGGCGCGATCGGCCAGCTGCGCGGCCCACGTCAGATCGGCCGAATCGAACGCGCTTTCATACATATCCACCAGGGCATGGATCAGAGACGCGTAATCATCCAAGAAGGCCGTAATGACGGCGGCGCCGTCGCGATAATGGCGCAGGAGCGTCGAATCGGATTCGCGCCACAAATGCTCATACAGAAAGGTCCGGGCATCCCGAGCAGCTTGTGCATATCGCGGCTCGCCAAGTATCTGTGCGCCCTTGGCGAAGGCCGAAATCATCATGCCGTTCCAGCCGGCGAGGATTTTATCGTCGAGATGCGGGCGAGGGCGGCGCGAGCGGATCTCCAGCAACTTCGCAACGGATCCCTGAGCGAACGGGACGTCTTGGGCCTGATAAAGGATGTTGCGGCCCGTGAACTCTCCGTGCGGATCCTCCTGGACATTGCCGTTCGGCTCTACTCCGAAGCGCTTGCAAAACGAAGCTGCGGCAGCCTCCCCGAGAGCATCTATGATCTCCTGATAGCTCCAGAGGTAGAACGCGCCTTCAGACTTTTCTTTGGGCTTAGCGGGATCCGCGACGCTATCGGCATCTTCTGCCGAGTAGAATCCTCCGTCCTTGTGCCCCAGATCGCGCAAGACATAGTCGAAGATATCGCGCGCAACCTCGGCATATTGCGCATCACCTGTGATCTGGTATGCCTCCAGATACGAAATAGCAAGCTGCGCCTGATCGTAGAGCATCTTTTCGAAGTGGGGAACGAACCAGTTTTCGTCCACCGAATAGCGATGAAATCCGCCGCCGAGCTGATCGTGCATGCCGCCCTTGGCCATGGCTCGCAAGGTCACTAGCACCATATCGCGAGCTTCCTCATTTCCGGTAGCCGCGCCGTAGCGCAGAAGAAAATTAAAGATGCTGGGACGTGGAAACTTGGGCGCCGGACCGAACCCGCCTAAGCGCGCATCGAACGATCTTCGAAAAGCGTAGAAAGCAGAATCGAGCGCGTTCTGCCCGACTTGGCCCCGGCCTTCACTGCCGTGCTGGCTGTATTGAACCAGTTGATCGAGAACGTGCGCACCGGACTCCTCGATTTTCGCGCGGTCCTCGCGCCAGGCCTGCGCGAGCCTCTTGAGAATGGCCGCGAATCCGGGCCGCCCGTAGCGTGTGTCTGGCGGGAAATATGTCCCCCCGAAAAAAGGCTTGCCTTCCGGCGTGAGCCACACCGACATCGGCCATCCTCCGCTGCCGGTGGATGCCTGCACGAAGAGCATATAGACGCGGTCCAGGTCGGGCCGCTCTTCTCGGTCCACTTTCACCGGGACAAAGTTCTCGTTCAAGATCCGCGCGACATCTTCGTTCTCGAACGATTCGCGCTCCATAACATGGCACCAGTGGCACGTGGAATAACCGACCGAAAGGAAAATCGGCTTGTCTTCCTGCCGGGCCTTGTCCAGTGCCGCCTGACCCCACGGATACCAATCCACGGGGTTGTGTGCGTGCTGGAGCAGATACGGACTTTTTTCGTGAGCGAGCCTGTTGGAGGACACTAACCCCAGTTTAGTGGGGCACGATTGCATCCCGCGCGTCGAACCGAATCCAGTCCGCGGGCCCGCGTCATCAAAGCGAGCCGATGAACCTAAATACCTCGGCTTGGGAGAGGACCGGTATCGACGTGAGGGCTGTGCCGTTTGCACGCAGGCCGAGAACGACTACGGCCCCGGTCGTAGTGGTAAATCGAACCGTGCCCTGCGTGCCGGCGATTTGGCTAAGGCTCGTGAAGGGCGCCGGAAGAGACCGCAGAAGACCTTCGATTTTGGTGAACGGCGGCAGCACTCCGGAAGATGTCGCGATCACGGTTCCCGTGTTATCCGTTACGGTAATGGTGACAGTCGCAGGACTGCCGGTGGGGTTAGCAATAGCGACACCGGTGATGTATTTCGTGTCGTCATAAACCATCGGGATGTTCGAGGTGTTGGTGGGGGACAAAGGCACCACCGCTTCCTGATCAGGTTTTCCTGGGATGCTCTGCCGGAACACTCCGTAACCGGTCACTCCAACGGGCAAAGTGACGGATACATATCCTTGCTGAAGCTGTCCCACGTTGGGAGCTTCGATTACCGTTGAGGCTCCCGCCGCAAGGGTGATCGTTTTGGAACTGCCGCCGATGGATGAGACATTGAGAGGAGTCCCGTTATCGGCGGTGAAACTCACCGGGAACGAAACGGCGCTCAGGCTGGTGTTGGTGAAGTAGATCGAGGAATACCAGCCGCCGCCAAAGGCGAATTGCGCCAAGAGGGCCCTGGTCGTCCCCGCGTCCTCGGCTAGCTGCAAGATTTGCGCGGGGGTGAGGGCCGATCCGAAAACTGCGGCCCCGCTAATGTCTCCTTCGAATTGAAAGCTTCCATCGGTCGTGGCGCCGATGGTAAAAGGGGCCGAGTTGAGGATCGAACCGCTGGCGACTGAGTCCGCTCCAACTACGGCGTTGGTCACGGGAAGTCCGTCGATATACAGGTTCACACCGTTTGCGGAGCCACTTCCGTCGTAGGTCGCTGCCACTAGATGCCAGCCCCCGTCGTTCTTCACCTGCGGTGCCTCGACGAGTAGAGTTGGCGCCCCGGAGACGACGAAGATTAACGCGAACTGGCCGCCCGTCGGTCCATTGCCACCACCGCCGTTATTATCGAGGCCTATGACCCACCCGGTCAGGGAGGCCGGGTCAACTTTGCCCAAAATGGGCAGGAAGTCGCTCTCTTGCCTCGTGGTTTTGAACCAAGCCATGGCGGTAAGGGGGTGAAGACCTCCCAGGTTAAAGATGGAGCTCCCGGCCGTCGGCATCTGGACGAACTGCTTTTTGGCGCTGTTCAACACCAATGCCTGCGGTTGCACTGGAGAAGTGAGAACGTTCGTAAAAATCGCGCCATTTTGGAGGGTGCCGTCGTTGCCATGACCGGAGACATCACCGGGGTTGCCGTTCAACGGCCAAAAGCCCAGGGGGTTCAGCGCCATGACATCATTCTGATATTTGCCCTGCGCGACTAAAAGCGGCGCGACAGACAGCGCAAGGATTAGGCGGAAAAAAAGGTTCATAGGTCCTCCTGAGTTTTTCCAAAACATGAACGTCCTCTATGCCGCGTTCTTGCCCGGCCCGGATCACGATTGAGGATTTTCGGATTATCTTAACCGCGATGCGCGGGACGCGCATCCTCCAAATGGAGTAGGTTTCTTCGAAACCGTTAATATTTTAGGCTCGTTCCGCGATCCCGTCGAGAATTAGCGCGAGATCCTCCGGCATGGAGAAGAAGGGTGAGTGGTCCGTGTTGAGCGAGTACACGCAATCGAAGGAAACCATCGACTGCATGGACCTCTGTAAGGCGATGGGAACAACCCGATCCCTCAGGCACTCGATGTAGTAGCGAGGAACGGTGCCATAGCGCGTCTCCGTCAAAGAGAGCGGAGTTTCAAATGGCGCGACGGGTTCCGCCGTGAAAAGGGGCAATGCCGATTCGACGGCATCGGAGGGGCAATCGGAATACAAGAAACGACGAGCGCCCTCGGGCGCTATCCGCGCGGTGCGGCGGTCGTCAGCCCACAGCAATTGAGACAGGTATTCGGGATCGAATCCCTCGACAAACTTCATCATGGAACACCCGTTCGGCGGTACCAGCGCCGCCACATAGACCAGCGCTCGTATGCGGCCGGGAATGAATTCCGCGGCCTGGCCGATGACCCCACCCACGCTGTGCCCGACCAGAATAGGATTGTCCCGCGACGATTGCGCTGCTTCGATGATCCGAGCCACATAATCCTGCAGCGTGGCGGTTTCGGGAGGAGAACGGTCCTCGCCGTGGCCTGGCAGATCGATCGCAAGTACCTCATGGCCTTTCGCTGCGAGCCGGGGCACGATTTCGCGCCAGCACCAGGCGCCCTGCCAGGAGCCGTGCACCAGGACAAACCTAGCCATTCTGGCTCCCCACGGTTAGCCGGCGGTCGGGCCATGCCGGCAGGCGGGCCATCAGAAGGAGCAGTTCCGTCTGTCGCGAAGTTCCGGTTTTACTGAAAATGCGGCGCAGATGCGTGCGTGCAGTTTCATAAGTGATGGCCAATTCCTCTGAAGCTTGCTCGACCGATTTTCCGTCTGAGAGCTTCGCAGCCAGCGCAGCTTCCTTGGGCGTCAACTTGTACATTTGCATCAGCAGGTCCACACTGGCGGGCTTTTGCCGTTCGGGATCCGTTATGAGAACCACGACCAACGGCTGGGATGTTCCGGCGAACTGGCGCGACCGGACGCGGATGGGAGCGGCAACAACCTGATAGTCTCGCCCCAGAGAGACCCGCGGGACCGCCACGGTTGCGGGACCAGGCGGCCTGCCTGGCGACAGCGCTTCGTACACTACTTTCCGGAGCTGGGCGGCGGCCCTGGAATCCGCGGCCGAGAGCGTGCCATTCCTCAGAGAAAGCCCATCGTCGCGGCGAAAAATTTCGTCTGCTTCACGATTCCAATAAATTGCTCTGGCGTCGGCCTTAAGGTAAACCACGCCGAGGGGCAGCGTGTCCAGAACCGATTCCCCAGCCGACAGAAGCTCCAGCCGCTGTAGGACGGTCCAGGCGCGGCCCAGGTGCGGCAGCAGAAATCGCGCAATTTCGCGGTCGGGCTCGTCGAACCGATGTTTGCCTCGGCCGCGGAGCGCGGTGAGCACAGGAGCCTGGTTCTTCTCACGCGCGATAACGGCACCCATCGAATACTCCCCACCGATACGCAACAGGTAGTCGTTGTAAAATTCGGAACGTTCGAGAAGCGGACGGGGGCACTGTTCCTGGTCCAGATTAACTCTTCCGGCGGTATAACCCGCACGTCCTTTTTCCCGCCAGACATTCATCTTCGAATAATGCTCGTTGTAGGACTTCGTAAACGGGAAGCTAATGCCGAACCCGCTGAGAATCACGGATGTGTGCCGCTCAATGTCATGTATCTGCAAGACACACGCGTCGGCGGAAACTGCTTCCGTATAGCGCTTCAGGAAACCGGGCCATAAACCCGGCTCAGCAGCCGCTTCGTAAGCCATCAGGGCAAGCCGCAGTAATTCGGTTTCTGACGCCACCGCAAGCCTCAAAGAAATAGGATTTCGATAGCATAACAACGAACCGCATGAAGCCGCGACAGACTAGGGGCGGCCCTAGTATTGGCGGGATCTACGCCAAGGTATACCCTCGCGTCGACACCGCGGAGCAAACGATCTCCGACTTATGCCCGCGACGGGCGAAAACATCACGCACCAGTTGGCAGACGCCTTCAAAGCCACGCTCATGGAACACCAGGATCGACGGCCCTGCCCCGCTTAGTGCGCAGCCTAGCAGTCCCGGCGCCCGCAGCTTGGTGATCTCCTCCAGCCCCGGCACCAGATCGTAACGATATGGCTGATGCAGCCGGTCTTCGAGCGCCGTCGGAAAAACATCCCGGGCGCCCGTCGCCAGGGCCACGATCAGCAAAGCGCTGCGCTGCACGTTGAAGACGGTATCCTCGCGAGAATACGTCTGGGGCAGAACGCGGCGCGCTTCCGAGGTCGGCAGCATGAAATCCGGGACCACTACGGCGACGTTGTAGTGCGGGTCCAGTTCCAGGCGAACCGCGCGGGCAACTCCTTCGGAGTCAATGGCGCTCGCGACGATGGACCCCAGCACGCACGCCGCGACATTGTCCGGATGCCCCTCAATCTGCGCCGCCTCGTCCAGCACCCGGTGCGCGTCCCAACCAAGCCCCAGAACCTCATTCGCGATGATCACCCCGGCCGTCAGAGCCGCCGCGCTCGACCCGAGGCCCTTACCGATGGGGATTTCGTTGGCGATTTCGAGGTCGATCGGACGCATAGCGGCGCCCGCGTCGGCCGCCACCCGTAACGCGGTCTGCCAAATGAAGTTGTCCTCACCCGTTGAGATGGAACCAGCATCGCGCCCGCTGGCGGAAATGGCCAAGGAATGGGCCGAACGAAACCGGCATTCCAGATACAGGCTCAAGGCTAGGGCCAGAGCATCAAAACCGGGGCCGAGGTTCGCGCTGGACGCAGGTACACGAACGGTTTTCCGCGCGAAAGGCATGAATCAAACTATTCTGGCACGCTTCCGTCTAAAATAGAGATATGGCCTCAAGTACTACGGCGAGCCCCTTAGCGGGCTCGGTTGAAATGTCGGGATGGAAGAGCCTTCTGAGCCATGCAGCCGCCCTGGTCGTCGCTTTCCTGTTTATTTGCGCCGGCGTCTACAAAGCGATTGACCCCTATAAGTTCGCCAATCTTGCCAAGAATCTGTTGGTGCCTTACAACCTGACCCTTCCTCTGGCTCTGGCGCTGGCGGTCGCCGAAACCACAGCCGGTGTCATGATCCTGGTCCCTCGATTCCGCCGTTGGGGAGCGATTCTGGCGGGCTTTCTACTGCTCGCCTTCATGGCCTACATCGGATGGAATTATAAGGCTCTGATCGGCCGCGATTGCAGTTGCTTCCCGGTGCTGACATTGCCTTTTGGGATCAGCATCGATATGCGGCGCTCCGTGGGTCCGGGCTTTTTCTATGGCGATTTCGCCTTTCTCGCCACGGCGGCGATCGCCGGGTTCTGGGCCAAGCGTTCGCGGGGGCTGCGTACGGCGGCCGTGATCCTGGGCGCCGTTGCGGTGTTCACCGCAGTCAGTTATGGCTCGGCTTACAGCAAGCTGACTGGGCTCAAGGCGCCGGATTCCATCATCGTGGACGGGCAGCCGATGTCTTTGCAACAAGGCCGCGTGTTTCTGTTCTTCTACGACCCGGAGTGCGGGACTTGCTTCGCGGTTGGCAAGAGTATGGCTCCGCTGAAGTTTAAAAGTGATATCACCGTGGTCGGCGTTCCCACGCGCGTTCCGCAATTTGCTGCTTCCTACCTGCACGACAGCGGACTGAATGCCAAAACCTCGACGGACTCAGCCAAGCTGCGCGAGATCTTCAAGTTCGACAATCCACCCTACGCCGCGTTGATCGAGCGGGGCCGGGCGACGGGCGTGATCATGCCGACGCAGTTCAACGAAGACGACCCGTCCAAGCATATTGAGCTACTGAAACAGATGGGTGTGATCGAGTAGCGTGTCCATCCGCAACTTTCTCGGCATTCCCGAAAAGCACGCCGCTACAGGCGACACGGAAACCGTACGCAAAGTGATCGAGGCACTGGATCAGATGGACCCAGCGCGCGCCCGCTTCATCGCCGCTTTCGGGTACATCTTAAGCCGCGTTGCCTACGCCGATCTGACCATCAGCCCTGAGGAAACCCGCGCCATGGAACGCATCATCATGGAGCGCGGCGGGCTGCCGGAGGAACAGGCGCTGATCGTGATCCAGACCGCCAAGACCCGGGCCCAGCTCTTCGGAGGCACTGAGAATTTCCTGGTCACGCGCGAGTTCAGCCGGATCGCCACCCGCGACGAGAAGCTCGCGCTGCTCGATTGCCTGTTCGCGGTGGCCGCCGCGGAAGACGGCATATCGACGACCGAGGACAACGAGATCCGCCAGGTCGTCAATGAGCTCGGCCTGAGCCATCCCGACTTTATCGCCGTTCGCTCGCGCTGGAAAGATCAACTGTCGGTGCTCAAGAACACCTAGGCTGCCTCGGGCACCGGCTTCTCGCACAGCAACTCCAGGAACGCCTGCGCCACCGGCTGGAAGCGCTTCCTCTTTCGGTGGATGATCCCGAGCGGCCGATACAACGCCGCCCCCGCGATGCGGATCGCGGCCAGGCGTTTTTGGCGAATATCCTCGCGCATCACGCGATGCGGCATGATGCTCACGCCCACGCGATGGGCCACGGCTTCCTTGACCATCTCGATGTTGTCGAAGTGAACCGATGTGTTTACTTCCACCCCCTTCTCTCTGAGAAAGCGATCCACCGCCCCGCGGATTGGGAGCTCTTCATCGAACCCGACGAAGTCTACGCCGGTCAGGTCGTCGACGGGAATTGCCCCGCGGATGGCCGCCGCCTTCTTGGCCAGCGGATGATCCGGCGCCGTAGCCAGCACCATTTCTTCCTGCCGCCACGGGATCACTTTAATCTCGCGCGTGCCATGCGGGTAGCTGACCAATCCCAGATCCACCTGGTCCGCGAGCACGGCGGCGTAAACCTTGGCCGGCTGCAAATACTGGACTTCAAGACCTGCCTCCGGGTGCCTGTTCGCGAACAGTTTTTCGAGCTCCACCATTTCGCTCAGTCCTACCGAATAGATCGAGGCGACCCGAACCACCCCGGCGGACTCGTGCTTCAGGAGCCGCAACGACTCCTCCAGTTCCACCCGGCGGCGCAGCACGTCCCGGCAAAACTCGGCATAAAGCTGCCCCGCGGGGGTGACCACCAGGGGGCGGCGCGACCGGTCCAGCAGGGTCGCTCCCAGGCTTCTCTCCAGTTCTTGCACCTGCTGGCTGGCTGCCGATTGGCTGAGTCCATTGAGAGCGGCGGCGCGGCTGAAACTGCGAGTCTGCGCGATGTCCCTGAAAAGCTTGAGACTAACGTCGTCCACAGACTTATTCTATATCAGTTTCTCTAATACTACAAGCTCGTACTTTCTGTTGACGTAATAATGCCCTCAGTAGTACTCTGGTTTATGGTCAAGCAAGGGCTCTACGACCCCCGCTATGAACACGATGCCTGTGGGATGGGGTTCATCGTTAACCTGAACGGTGAGAAGTCCCACGATATCATCCGCAAGGGCATCGAAATCCTCATCAACCTGACCCACCGCGGCGCTTGCGGCTGCGACCCGGAGACCGGCGACGGCGCCGGCATCACCATCCAGATCCCACACGAGTTCTTCTCGCGGGAATGCTCCGCGCTGGGCTTCTCGCTTTCCGAACCGGGAACTTATGGCGTCGGAATGATGTTCCTCCCCGTGGAGCCGAAGCAGCGGCTGATCTGCGAAGGGATCGTCGAGCGCGTGGCCAAGGAAGAAGGACTCACGGTATTAGGATGGCGCGACACGCCGGTGCGCGGGGACGCCATTGGCCGCACGGCGCGCGCCACGCAACCCTATATCGAACAAGTATTCATCCGCGGCGCCGCCAACATGACGCAGGATCAGCTCGAGCGCAAGCTCTACGTGGTCCGGCGGCGGGCTGAAGCCGAGGTCCTGGAGACGGAGCTCTCAGAGAGGCATTTCTTCTACGTCCCCTCGATGTCTTCGCGCCTGATCGTTTACAAAGGCCTGTTGCTGGCGCCCCAGATTCCCGATTTCTACAAGGACCTCCGCGACCCGGAGACGCGCAGTTCGCTGAGCATGGTGCATCAGCGATTCTCGACCAATACGTTTCCCAGCTGGCAACTGGCGCACCCCTATCGCTACGTCTGCCATAACGGTGAGATCAACACGGTGCGCGGGAACGTCAACTGGATGAGCGCGCGCGAATCGACCCTCCAATCCGACGCGTTCGGAGACGATATCACGAAAGTTCTGCCGGTGATCCTCCCCGATTTGAGCGATACAGGTTCGCTCGATAGCGCCGTGGAGTTCCTGGCGCTGGGTGGGCGCAGCCTGCCGCACGTCATGGCGATGCTGATTCCGGAAGCCTGGGACGCCGATACCACTATGCCCCAGGAGAAGCGCGATTTCTACGAATACCACGCTTCGCTGATGGAGCCTTGGGATGGCCCGGCAGCGGTCGCCTTCACTGACGGTAAATGGATCGGGGCAACGCTCGACCGCAACGGCCTGCGTCCGGCTCGTTACCTGGTGACTAAAGACGGCCAGTTGATCATCGCGTCGGAGACCGGAGTGCTGCCCATCAAGCCCGAGAACGTCTCCTACAAGGGCCGCCTGCAGCCCGGCAAGATGCTGCTGGTGAATCTGGAAGAACACCGCATCGTTCCGGATGAAGAGATCAAGCACACGTTGGCCACACGCCAGCCTTATGGGGAATGGCTGAAGCAGAATCAGCTCACCATCGAATCCCTTCCCGAGCCTTCGCGGGTGCATGGATTCGAGCCCAAGACCATTCAGCAGCGGCAGCGGGCGTTCGGATACACCGAAGAAGACCTGCGGATTCTAATGGCTCCCATGGCCGAGAAGGGCGAAGAGCCGATCGGATCGATGGGTACCGATACGCCGCTGGCGTGCCTTTCCGACCGGCCCCAGCCGCTTTTCAACTACTTCAAGCAGATGTTCGCGCAGGTGACCAATCCGGCCATCGATCCGATTCGCGAAGAGCTGGTGATGTCGCTCACCAGCTACATCGGAACCGAGCGCAACATCCTGGAAGAAACCGCGCTGCACTGCCATACCCTGAAGCTGTCGCATCCCATACTGACCAATTTCGACCTGGAACGGCTGCGGCGCGTCAGTTGGGGAGATTTCCTGGCCACCACGTTGGGCGCGTTGTACAACCCTTCCGGCGGAGCTCAAGCGCTTGAAGACGCGCTGGACGAGCTGTGCATGCGGGCGAGTCTTTCGATTCGCGACGGCTACCGGCTGCTGATTCTTTCCGACCGCGGTATCGCCAAGGACAAAGCTCCCATTCCGAGCTTGCTGG
>Ga0070735_10002549_pt1 | contig 16441 bp, 11 predicted proteins | sample Coa_R1_FD_66443 | JGI IMG/M metagenome (GOLD analysis project Ga0070735, IMG submission 66443) | Surface soil microbial communities from Centralia Pennsylvania, which are recovering from an underground coalmine fire - Coalmine... | ecosystem: Environmental > Terrestrial > Soil > Unclassified ... | reverse complement strand
CGGTTCTCCTGGGTCAGGAAGATCACGTGCTGGATCTTCTGGATGCCCGAGACGACGGCCGCCGGCCTCACACCCACGGGGGCCGGCGACGGCGGCGAGGCCGAGCGCGCCGGGGCCACGACGAACACGAGCGCCGCCACGAGCGCGCCCATCGCGAGCGTTACCGGCCAGGCCCTTCTCGCCCAGCCCAATCTGAGCCACGGTCTCACGTTCTACTCCCCCTGTCCCAACCAGTGTGTTTGGCGAAAGTTGCGCAGCGATGCGCAGCTAACCGGAGTTCGCGGGCTCCCCCGTGGGCAGGTTTCCCTTGCCGTTCCACTTGGCCAGCCACGGAACCTCGACTCCGAGCGCCTCGGACAGCGCGAGGCTGTCGGGGCGGAAGTGCTCCCGCAACCGCCTCTCGATGTGGGGAGGCATCTCCGGTGTCAGCTCGCCGCGTCTGGCGTTCCAGACGTCCACCCTGAAGCTGGCTCGCTGGTACCACTCATCGACCCGGCGGCGCATCCCCACGGGGAGACGGTGCCAGAGGGCGCGGGGGAGCGTCACCTGGCTCACCTGGTCCTGCCAGGCGTACAGGTCGACATTAGGCAGCCGCCGCGCCAGAGCGGCCTCGCGGTAGCGGACCTCCAGATTCGACGGGACGTAGTCCGGGTCCACGCCGACGAACTCGCACACCCGCGAGACGACCTCCGCAGGATGGGCGTTCAGTTCGGAGGAGAACACGGTCAGCAGCTGCTCCGGCGGAAACGCGCGCCAGAACCCCGAGAGGATCCGGTGGTACTCGCCACGGGCGATGTAGCCGTTGTTCCCGGTGATCTCGTGGCGCGCGCTCTCGAGCGCGGCTGGCTGGAGGCGGTCAACGATCACCTCGTCGAACGGCCGCTTCTCGGCCCTCGAGAGCACGGCCATGCGGTAGTGCGACAGGCATCGAGCGACGGGATCGCGCAGCACGCAGATCAGCTTCGCGTCGGGCGCATGCTCGCGGATCCGGCTCGGGACGATGTCCTCGGTGGGGGCCTCCGGTGGTGCCGGATTCATCATCTCCTCGGCGCCGCGCCGGTCGACGGTGCCGCTCATGTAGCCGACCGAAGCCTCGCCTCGCACGGTCCCCGGCGGAGCTCCCTCGTTCAGCACCGTGCGGTACCAGCCCCACCCCCGGGCGTAGTTGCGCTCCGAGCTGAAGAAGCCGACCTCCTTGTGGGCCGGCATGTGGATCTCCGGGTGGTGGCGGAGGTACTCGAACAGCGACGTCGTCCCCGCCTTCTGGGCACCGATGATCACGAATCCCAGCTCGGGCACGCCGGCCATCACCCTCCGCGGCTCGCCGCGGTCGCCGGGTTCGGCCCCCGAAACGCAACCGTCGTGTTGATCTTCAGCCTCGTCGCGGCGTAGCCAGCGAGGGCGCAGTTCCAGATCAGCCGGCTCATTGAGGTTCCGATCGCAGCGCCCTCCACGCCGAGCGAGGGGACAAGAGCCGCGTTCAGCGCCAGGTTTACCACAAGTCCGGCGCCGACCCCCACGGCTGCGGCGCGCTCGTGCTTGGTCATCATCAGCACGATCCCGGCGGGGCCGGCCGCCGTGTTGACGAACTGCCCGGCCACCATGATCGCGAACGGGAGACCGGCGGCCGCGAACTGGGACCCGAAGATGCTCAGCAGCGGATGGCGAAGGGCGATCAGGACGATGGCCACAGGGGCGGACCAGGCCAGCGAGACCTTCGCCGCCCTGGTCACGACCCGCTGCATGCCGCGCGTGTCCCCGAGGGCGAACAGCTGCGCCACCCTCGGCGAGAGGGGCGTCGTGACGGCGAGCAGGCCGATCGTCATGATGTCGGCCCCGCGAGCGATGACCGTGTAGACGCCGACGTCGTGGGCATTGCGCAGCGAGCCGAGCATGATCGTGCTGACGAGCGGGTTGACCATCCACATCCCGCCGAGCAGCATCATCGGCAGCGCCGCCCGGCGCCACGTGCGCGCCTCGTAACCGGCATCCGCGGTCCAGACCTGCTTTGGCAGCGCGCGGCGGAGCATCGTCATCCCGACCGCGAACGCGGCGCCGACCGCCACCAGGTTCACCGCCATCGCCAGCTGCGGGGTGAGCTTCAGACCCAGCCCGAGGGCGAACGGCGCAAGTCCCAGCACCAGCAGCAGCGGCCGGATCAGGTATTCGGGGAACTGCGCGGCGACCGAGCGGCTGAGGCCGGTCATCGTCGCCTGGCGGGCGATCACGAGCGCCGTCACGGGCAGCAGCGGCATCGCGAGGATGAACGTCCCCCGGAACGAGCGCGGGAGCGTCAGGTAGCCGACCCCCGCGGCCAGGATCGCCATCAGGACCGAGACCGTGAACACGGAGCGGTTGGCCCAGAGCACGAGGCCGCGCATCAGCCCCCAGTCCTTCGATGCGCGGTAGGTGGCGACGCCGCGGATCAGGTAGCGGTCCATGCCCAGCACCGCAGGGATCAGCAGGAATCCCACCCACGCGATGGCATACGCGTAGGCGCCATAGCCAGAGGCCCCGAGCGTGCGCGAGAGCAACACCGAAGTCACGAACGCCAGCCCCATAGAGATGCCCTGGAGGAGCGCCGTGCCGGAGATGCTCCGGGCCATCCTGTTCTGGCGCGCGGCCGACAACCAGGCCGACCCGCGATTCACGTCAACGATTTGCAAATCCCCCCTGTGGATCCTTCCCCAGAATACCGTCGAAAATTGGAAAAGTCTTAGACGTTCTTCGAACCGGCCGCTCCGTGCCAGGACTCACCGCAGGGTAAAGCCCCAGTAGCGCCAGGTCCAAGCCCCATTCAACGGCTGGAAGCCGGCCTTCGTGGTCAACGACAGTGGAGAATGGGTGCGCAGGTAGTTCACGCCAGTCTTGGTCAGGACGATCCTCGTGAAGGTCGCCTTTCCGCCGACGGAGAACTTGACCGTGACCTTCGCGATGAGCACCGGCTTCGGCGCGTGGCGGCGCGGCTTCTTCGTCAGGCTGGCGCCCTTCGGCAGGTAGTACCACTGGATCGTGAGCTGACCGGCGCTCGGCGGCGTGAACTGGAACGCATATCCCCCGCGCCGGCGAACCACGGCCAGCGGCGCGCGCTTGCCGGTGGGGAACAGCACCTTCCAGAGCGCCGAGCGAACCTTGCTGGTAGAGGGCTCGATCGGGCCAACTCTCGTGGTGTGGACCGTCGTCGCCCCGAGCGGGGTCGTGGCGGTCACGGCGACGCTGACCCAGTCGCCCACGTCGGAGGCCTGGAGCTTGTAGCTCGTCTTGGTTGCGTTCTTGAGCGGGAAGCAGTACTTGCGGCAGTCGTCCCACTGGTAGGTGTACTTGGCGCCCGAGGCGTCGACCCAGGAACCGCTCGAGACCTTCAGCGTGGAGCCCGGGTTGTCCTTGCCCGAGACCAGCGGGGCCACGGTGTTCAGCGGCGGGCCCGTCACGACCGCGGTCGGGCCTGCTGTCGCCGTACCCGAGCCGCGCGCATTCGTGGCGGTCACGAGGACCTTCAGGGTCGAGCCCTGATCGGCGTGGATCAAGGTGTAGGTGCGCGCGGTGGCCTTCGGAATCGAGACGCAGTTGTTTGCGGAGGCATCGCACCGCTGCCACTGGGTGCTGTAGCTCGTCGGGCTGTTCGTCCAGGTTCCCTTGGTAACGGTGAGCTTCTGCCCGTAGCTCGGGGTGCCGGTGATCGTCGGCGCAGTGGTCAGCACCGGCGCACCAGAGGCGACGATCGCCGTCGGGCCGACCGTCGTCGAACCAGAGCCATAGTTGTTGGTGGCCGTGACGATCACGTCAAGCGTGTGGCCGACATCTGCGTTGGAGACCGTGTAGGTCGCATTCCCGTTCAGGCCGGCGATCGCCACGCAGTTGTTGCCCGTGGTGTCGCAGCGCTGCCACTGCGCGCTGTAGCTGGTCGGATTGTTGGTCCACGTGCCCTTGGACACCGTCATCTGCTGACCCGCGGTCGGTGTGCCGGTGATCACCGGCTGCGAGACCAGAGTCGGCGGGCCGCCGACGACGACCGCGGTCTGGTTCGAGACCGCACGTCCGGCGTCGGTGCCGTTCCACGCGGTGACGACCACCTCGACCGAGTCGCCGATGTCCGCGCTGGTCAGCGTGTACGTCGGCCCCGTGGCGCCCGGAATCGCCGTGCACGTTGAGGAGAGGCAGTCCACCCACTGGTAGGAGTAGCTCGTCGGGCTCTGCGAGAAGTTCCCGTTGGAGACGACCGCGAGCTGATGGCCCGCCTGAGCGGTCCCTGCGATCAGGGGAGCCGGTCCGTTGGGAGCCGGCGCATCGGTATCGACGGTCCAGCTGTACGGCGCGCTCGTGGCCGTGTTGCCCTGCGCGTCGGTGGCCTGCACCTGGAAGGTGTGGCTCCCTGCAAGAAGACTGCTGTAGTTGGCGAGATTCGGCGCCGAGCAGGGCCCGAACGCGGCTCCGTCGAGCGAGCACCGCACGGTCGAGACGGTGTCGTTGACCGTGAAGCTGAAGCTCGCGGTCGTGTCTCCGGTGATGCTGGGCGGCGCAAGCGTCGGATCGACACTCGCCTGGATCGCGTTGGGAACCAGGTCGATCAGAGAGATCGTCCCCGTGTTCGAGTTGAAGGGCGGATAGTTCGCCTGGGTTTCCGTGGCCAGGCGCGGGGAGCTCGCGACGACATAGCGACCCGTGGAGCTGAGCGCCAGCCCGCTGGTCGACGTCAGGTGAGCCGGGTCCTGAACGAAATCCGAAAGCCGCGGGTTACTCGGATCGGAGACGTCGATGGCGGCGACCGCCGCCTGCCCGAGGGCCGAGATGTACGCGAAGCTGCCGCTGACCCGGATTCGGTAGGCGCCGCCCAGGACCGGGGGATCGCTGAGCGAGCCGGTGAGCGTCGGGTTCGTGGGCGTCGAGATGTCGTAGATCGTCAGCTGCGGAGCACCGGTCGTGCAGCCGCCGTTCTGGTCGGCGATATACAGGAGGCTCCCCTGGACCGTGAGGTCATTCGGGTTGCACAGGTCAGCCGGGTCGTGGATGGTCTTGACGATCGAAGGGCTGGCCGGCGTCGAGATGTCGATGACGGTGACGCTGTCGTTGTAGAACGCGCTCACGTAGGCGTAGTTGCCGGAGATCGCCACCGAGTTGGCGTGCTCGAGCGCGTTCGTGCCGGTGTACGGGGCCGGCAGAGATCCGTTGTCGAGATTGGCCACGATCTGCGGATTGCCGATCGTGGAGAGGTCGATCACGCTGAAGCCGCCCGAGCTGGTGTCCGGACCGCTCGGCTGGCCGAGAAGGGTGCCCTGGTAGGCGACGTAGGCATAGTGGCCGTCGGCTGAGACGGCGACGCCATAGGCCCCGAACAGCTGATTCGGATCGGTCACCGTGCCAACCACGGTCGGGGTCGCGGGATTGGTCACATCCACGATGGTCAGGCTGTTGCCACTCCCGTCGTCGTTGCTCGACCCGCTGGCGTTGCGGTTCTTGCTGACCACGAAGGCGTAGTCGTGGCCGCCGCCGCTGGCGAAGGTGACGTTGGTTCCGTTCTCAAGCGAGGTCGTCGGCGCCGTGGCACCGAGAATCGCGGGGTTCGAGGGGTTCGAGAGATCGATCGCCGTCAGCCGCCCCGGCCAATATGCGGTCGCGTAGGCGTCGTTTCCGAACACGCCGACCGAGACGGCACCCGAAAGGCTGCCGCTATTCGAAACCGAGCCCACGATCGGCAGCTGTGCCGCCGCCATCGCGGGCGCCAGCAGGCACCCCAGCCACACCGCAAGAACAACGAGCCCCCGTCTCAAGACTGCCCCTCCGTCAGGTCGTGCGCCAGGTTCAGGTCCGATCGCGCAAACACAGTCAAGCACCCGTTCGATGCGGTCCCGCGTGAGAAATGCTTCATGCCGGTAGCTTCGATGCCACGAGCCGGTCGATCCTCGCGATCGAACCGAAGTTGCCCGGGACCACGTCCGCGTCGCCGATCACGATCCCGAACTCGGATTCGAGCCACGCCACCAGCCGCAGCAGCGTCATCGAGTCGACGACGTGCTGCTCGATCAGCGGCAGCTCGTCGGTCAGCTCGGCCCGCGAGCCCTGCCAGTTGCCCTCCTCCAGGAGGAAATCCCGCACGCGTTCTGCGCTGTCCACTTCTGTGCCCCTTGCCGTTCTTCCAGTTCAGATCTGGAGTGCCCGCCGGTCGACCTTCCCGGTCGACGACTTTGGTAGCTCCTCGCGGAGCTCGAATTCCCCGGGAATCATATAATGCGGAAGCCGTTCGCGACAACGGCGGGCCAATTCGCCCTCCGGGACCTCCCGAGCGAGCACCACGAACGCCTTCAGCCGGTTCGTGACGGCGTCGTCCGGGATCGCCACAACGGCCGCCTCGACGACGACATCCAGGGCATTCAGCGCCGCCTCGATCTCCCCAAGCTCCACCCGGTAGCCGCGGGTCTTGATCTGGGCGTCCCGGCGCCCGAGATAGAGCAGGTCGCCCTCCTCGTCGACCCTCACCAGGTCGCCGGTCCGGTACGTGCGCGACGCGTCGGCGCGCACCTCGAGCACTCGGGCCGTTCGCTCGGGGTCGCCGCGGTAGCCGTGCATCACCGTCGGCCCGGTGATCACCAGTTCGCCCACTTCGCCGACCGGCACCGGCTGTCCGTCCTCCCCCTCGACGGTCGCGGTCACGCACGGCAATGGCTTGCCGATCGGCAGGCTCTCGGGCGGCAGCGGCCGGTCACCCGGCACCTCATACCACGTGCAGACGTTGGTCTCGGTCGGCCCGTAGAAATTGAAGTACCTTGCGCCCGGCACGCTGTGCATCAGCGCCCCGAGATACTTGGTCGGGAACACCTCGCCGGCGAACACGATCACGCGGAGCCGGTCGAGCGCCACGTCCTCGAGCCGGCCGTGGAGCACGAGCTGGGTCAGGGCCGAGGGCACCGAGTACCAGACGCTGATCTCCTGCTCGGCGATCCAGCGCGTCACCTCGATCGGGAAGATCGATGTCTCCCGCGGGACGAGCACGACTGCCGCCCCGGCCCAGGCCGCGGCGTAGAGGTCGAATGTCGAGAGGTCGAAGTGGAACGGCGCGTGGCTCGAGAACCGGTCCTCGGAGGTCGCGCCGACCTCCCGGGCCGCCCAGTCCACGAACGCCATTCCGTTCTCGTGCGAGAGCATCACGCCCTTGGGCTCGCCGGTGGAGCCCGAGGTGTAGAGGATGTACGCCAGCGAGTCCGAGCCGATATCGAGCACCGGCGCCTCGTCCGACCACTCCTCGACCTCGGACCACGGAAGCTCGGGGCTCCCGACCACACTCGTGAACCTCGCGCCCTCCTGCACCAGTGCCTGGACCCCCGCCGACCGCGCGGGTGAGCTCAGCAGGCATCTGATCCCAGCGTCGCGGGCGATGTAGGCCAGTCTGCGGGCGGGCGCCTGCTCGTCGAGCGGCACGTACGTGGCGCCGGCCTTCAGCACCCCGTAGATCCCGACGACGGCCTCGAGCGACTTCTCGAGGAACAGGCCCACGCGGTCACCGGAGCGCACGCCGCGCGCGGCCAGCAGCCAGGCCAGCTGGTTCGAGCGCCGATCGAGCTCGGAGTACGTCACCGAGCGATCGCCGTCGACGACGGCCGGGCGATCGCCGAAACGCCGCGCCGAGCGGGTCACCAGCTCGTGGATCAGCGGCAGGCTCACAACCCCAGATGCCGCGCGATCACGTTGCGCTGCATCTCCGAGGTCCCTGAGTACAGGCGCCCGCCGAGAGCGTCGCGGACGTCACGCTCGAGACCGGTCTCGACCATGTACCCGTAGCCGCCGTGAACCTGCAGAGAGTCGAGGCTCGACTGCACGAGCGACTCCGAGAGGTGGAGCTTGGTCATCGCGGCATCGAGGTCGGTCGCGGCACCGCTCTGGAGCAGCCCGGCCATCCGGTAGAGCATCAGATGAGAGGTCTCGAGCCGCACCCGCATCTCCGCCAGCCTGTGAGACACGGCCTGGAAGGAGCCGATCGGCTGGCCGAACTGGACGCGCTCACGCGCGTAGGCGACCGAGCGCTCGAGCTGGCGGCGCATCGTCCCGACGGCAGCGGCCAGGATCAGGCTGCGCTCCCAGCGCATCGAGGAGTTGAAGATGGCCATACCCGCGCCCTCGCCGGCCAGAAGCGCGTCCTCCGACACCCGGCACTCGGAGAAGAACAGCTCGCTCAGGTGCGAGGTGCGAAGTCCCATCTTCGAGAACGGGCGCCCGACCTCGAGCCCCGGTGTCCCTCGCTCGATCAGGAACGCCGAGAGCCCGGCGAAGCCCAGCGCACGGTCGGTGGCCGCGAAGACCACGAACAGGTCGCTGTCGGGGGCGTTGGTCACGAATGTCTTCGAGCCCTCGAGCACGTAGCCGCTGCCGTCGCGGACCGCGCTGGTGCTCATCGAGAACGCATCCGAGCCCGAGCCCGGCTCGGTCATCCCGTGCGCCGCGATCAGCGAGCCATCGCACAGCCGGGGCAGATAGCGCTGCTTCTGCTCCTCGGTGCCGAAGTGCACGAGCGGGTGCTCGCACGCCCACATCTGGGCGTTCAGCGAGAAGATCAGCCCGTTGTCCTCACAGCCGTAGCCGAGGCCCTCGAGCGCGGCTGCGATCGTCGATGCGGGCAGGCCAAGGCCCCCGTACTGCTCCGGGACCGGCATTCCCTGGATCCCGATCCGGGCGCACTCACGCCACAGCTCCCGGTCGAAGACCCCGTTGGCATCGCGGTCCTCGAGCCCGCGGTTCAGGGTGCCCCGCGCGAAGGCCGCCACCGAGTCGCGCAGCTCGCGCTGCTCCTCCTCCAGCCCGTCCGGGCGCGGCGTGGTCGGGCTGACCTGCGCTCTCATCGCGCCGCCGGCCGCACCGGCATCAGGTAGCGCCCGTAGGAGGTGAACGGCTCGTATCCGAGGCCGAGCCACACCGGCGCGCCGGCGTTCGAGGTCTGGCACAGCGACAGGCGTGCGCCGAGCTCGGCGAAGCTGATCTCGAGCGCAGCGCACAGACAGCTCTGCGCGAGTCCCCGCCGTTCGCCCGGTGGCCCGGGCTTGGGCAGGCGCTGACCGGGCTTCGGCCGGCGCAGCGTGGCCGCCTGGCAGCCGAGCGCCACACCGTGCGACACGTGGGTCATGGCCGCCGAAAGCGGCATCTCGTCGTAGTAGGCCACGAACGCGGCCACGCTCGGCTCGTCGAGGCTGTCGGGATCGAAGAACACCCGCGCGGCCGTCTCCCGCGGCATCGAGCCCATCCCCCATGCGTCGGCGACCAGCGCCAGGTAGTCCTCGCGCGTGCGGGCGTCGGCGGCTCGCCGTATCTCGACGCCCTCCGGCGGCGCAACGTATGCCGGCACCTCGTACATGACGAGCTCGGGGATCCGCTCCAGCTCCTGCAGCTCGGCCGAAGCGGCCACCGCCTCGAGGTCCTCGTCGCCGTGCTCGCGCGCCCACAGGGCGTAGCCGCTCTTACGTGCCCCGAAGAACCGCCCCGCCCGCGCCACCACCTCGTCGGCGGCCAGCGGGCCGCTGAGACGCAGCGCGCCGTTCCGGTACGGATTGGGCTGGCGATGGGCGCCGGCGAACAGCAGCAACCCATCCTCCTCGAGGAGGTCGCCGCCGTACCGCGCCAGATAGCGCAGGTACTCGGCCAGAGTCAGGTCAGCCAGACGGAGCAGCTCTTCGCGCCCAAGGGGCGGCACCGCGGCCGACGCGCGAACTAAAGCGCCCCGCGTGTCCACCGTCGCGGATCGTAGTCGATCACGCAAACGCGCACCGCTCGAAAACGTGGCCGAAGCCGTGTACCATGCGCGGCAGTGCTAGACGGAACTAGCTCGGAGTTGGTCGTAGAGGGGCAATCGTCAGGCGGGGCAGATCTCCGCGCGGACGCGCTCTCGATGCCGCGGCCGAGCGAACCACCTAAGAACATCTGGTTTCGCCGCCGGGTCAGCCTGACCCGCTCGCTGGTCGAGCTCTGGGCTTTCCGCGAGCTCACAGCCACGCTGGCCGAGCGCGACCTGCGTGTGCGCTACAAGCAGGCGGCGCTCGGCGTCGCCTGGGCCGTGATCACTCCGGTGATCATGATGCTGGCGTTCAGCCTGATCGTGAACAAGATCACGCATACGAACACCGGGCTCCACCATCCGCCCTATCCGCTGTGGTCGTACATGGGCCTGCTCCCGTGGACGTTCTTCTCCTCGACCGTGGGCGGCGGCGGCATGAGCCTCGTGTCCAACAACACGCTGCTGAACAAGCTCTACTGCCCGCGCGAGGTGTTCCCGATCGCGGGCATGATCGACGCCACCTTCGACGCGCTGATCGCCGCCCTCGTGCTCGCGATCATGTTCCCGGCGCTCGGCTTCGCCCCGGCGTCCACGTCGATCTACGTTCCGCTCCTGCTGATCGTGCTCGTGATGTTCACGATGGGCGTGACGCTCGCGGTATCGGTGATCGTGGTCTATATGCGCGACCTGCGCCTGGCGATCCCGATGGTCCTGCAGTTCGGCCTGTTCGTGACGCCGGTCATCTATCCGCCGACCAAGCTCTCGCACCACCCGGCCTTCCTGATCGCCTACTCGGTCATCAATCCGCTGGTGCCGGTGATCGACGGGATGCGCCGCTGCGTGCTGAGCGGCCAGCCTCCGAACTGGACCTGGCTGCTGGCCGGAGGAGTCAGCTCGCTCGTGTTCCTCGTCGGTGGGTTCTGGCTCTTCAAACGCCTCGAGACGGGGATCGCCGATGTTGCCTAAGGGGACGATCGAGGTCTCGGAGATCTGGAAGCGCTTCCGCCTCGACGATCGTCCGACCTACCTGCAGGACCGGATCGCCCAGATCGGGGACCGCATCAAGAACCGCAAGGCGGAGAGCTGGCGCTGGGCGCTGCGCGACATCAGCTTCAAGGCGGAGCCCGGGGAGTCCTGGGCGCTTGTCGGCCCGAACGGCGCCGGCAAGTCGACGCTGCTGAAGATCATCTGCCGGGTCATGTACCAGACCGCGGGCCGCGTGGACCTCTACGGCCGCGTGGGCGCGCTGATCGAGGTCCGCGCCGGCATATCGCCGCTGCTGACCGGCCGCGAGAACATCTTCCTCACGGGCTCGATCATGGGCCTCAAGCGCCGCGACGTCGCCCGCCGCTTCGATGAGATCGTCGAGTTCGCCGAGCTGAACGCCGCCGTCGACCGCCAGGTCAAGTACTACTCCTCGGGCATGCAGATGCGGCTCGGCTTCGCTGTGGCCGCATTCCTCTCCCCCGACATCCTGCTCGTCGACGAGGTGCTCGCCGTCGGCGACGCCACCTTCCAGCAGCGCTGCCTGGACCGGATCCGTGCCGTGCTCGCCGAGGGGACCACGCTGCTGTTCGTCTCCCACGACCTGGCCGCCGTCGAGGCCACCTGCACGAATGGGATCTGGATCCATCACGGCGCGATCGAGACCATGGGTCCGGTCCGCCAGGTCCTCTCCGCCTACCGCGGAGCGGTCGAGGGCGAGGCCAAGGCGCGCTCGCACATCCGCGGGCGGATCAGCGTGCTGCAGGCCGAGGCCTCAGGCGAGGACGGCGGCCTGGCGAAGACGGGCGGCCCGCTGCACGTCGACCTCACGCTGCACAGCGACGAGAACTACCGGGCCTGGATCTACCTGGGAGTGTCCGAGGGCGCCGCCACCCCGATCTTCCTGATCAACCCGGGTCGAGAGACAGTGCTCGAGCCAGGCAGCACGAGAGTCCAGTGCTCGGTGCCGAGCATGCCCCTGCCCCGCGGCAAGTACTACCTGTGGGGTGGCGTCTACAAGAACTGGACCCAGGGCGAGGAGCTGATCAGCTGGCAGCCGATCACGCAGTTCGAGGTCTACGGGCCCGAGCTCGATGCGGCGCCCAAGGCGGTCGTACGGCTCTCGCCGCTGCACGTCGAGTCCAGCTGGGACATCGAGGCCGCCTGACCGACCGCGCCGGCTCCGCCGGGTGGGATCCATGACCTGCGCAATCCTGATCGTCGACGGGTACGCCCGCCGGGGTGACTACGACGTTCGAGAGGCGATCGAATACCCATGGATTCGCCTCTGCCTGGAGCAGCTCGCCCGCTACGACGCCGGCTATCCATTCAACGTCTACGTCTGGGACAACGCCCGTCTCTCGGAGCACACGCAGATCCTTCGCGAGCATCGGGTGGCCGTCCGCCGCGACCGGCCCGGCCTGACCGCCCACCTCAAGGCGCGCGTCCGTCGCCGCGCGGTACCGGTGAGCTCGCACTCGGCGGCGCTTGACCAGCTGATCAGCGAGGTCAGCGGCGAGGAGTACATCGTGACCCTGGACAACGACGCCTTCCCGATCCGCGACGGATGGCTCGCCGACCTGATCGGCCTGCTCGATGACGGCGCGACCCTCGCCGGCGTATACCGCGACGAGATGCAGGAGGAGATCGCTCCGTTCATCCACGTCAGCTGCCTGGCCGCTCGCCGCAGCGACCTCCAGCGGCTCGGCAGCTCCTACCAGGGCAGAGATGTCGGCTACGCCTGGAGTCAGACCGTCCTCTCAGGTGGGGGGCGGATCGCGCCGCTGCGTCGCTCCAACGTCGTCAACCATCACTTCCTGATGGGCGGGATCTACGGAGATCTCGTCTACCACCAGGGGGCCGGCAGCCGCCCGGCGCAGTTCTGGCGGCCGAGCGACGCTGCTGGAGACGAGGAGCGGATCCGTCAGGACCTGCGCGACCGCGCATTCGCCGACCTCGACGGCCTGCTCAGCGAGCTTCGCGGCGCCTGACGCGGTCAGCCGAGGTCGCGGACCCCGGCCTGAAGGTCGTCCGACAACGCCTCGGCGAGCATCCGGACGTGAGGCTCGTGCATCATCCCATCGTGGCTGATGCCCGGGTGCACGATCGGGCGCAGAGCGACGCCGCCCATGGCCAGATCCTCCCAGGGAGTGGGCGCGTCGTCGGGGCCGCGCTGCGCGCGGTAGAACTCGATCCGGGTGTCGAGGGGCTCGGGAACGTAGTGCCGGCGGGCCAGGTTGCTGGCCACGAGCACGAGGTTCCAGGGCCGGCGCGGCATCAGGCGCTCCAGCCCGCGGCGGGCGAGCAGCTCGTACAGGCGGGGGCCGGCTTTCAGGTAGACGAGGCGATGGGCGCGGCCGTGCAGGCCCGCGAGGCGATCGCGTAGCCACTGCTTGCGCCCGTCCCGGCCGGCGGCCCGGAAGGCTGCGAGCTGGGCGCGGCCGGCCGTGGCCGCGCTGCGCCGCCTCGGTGTCCTGTATGGATAGGCGTCGATCAGGGCGAGCGTCGAGACGGTCTCGCCTTCGGCCTGCAGCTGGCGAGCCATCTCGTAGGCGACGAGCCCGGAGAAGCAGAACCCGCCGAGCCGGTATGGGCCCTGGGACTGGACCTTGCGGATCTCCGAGACGTAATGCGAGGCCAGGCCGGCCACCGTGTGCTGCGGCGAGCCGATCCGGTCGACGCCCGGGGCTCGCAGCCCGAACACCGGCACGGTCGCGTCGAGGTTCTCGACCAGGTCACGGTACGGCAGGACCTCGCCCCCCGCCCAGCCGATCAGGAACAGCGGCAGCTCGCCGTCACCCGAGCGCATCCTCACCATCGTCGACCACTCGACGTCCTCCTCGCCGCGCCGGTCGGCATCCACGAGCTTGGCCAGGCCCTCGATCGTGGCCGTCTCGAACAGCGCCGAGAGCGGCAGTCGAACCGACATCCGGCGCTCGATCTCCGCAAACAGGCGAACGGCCATGAGCGAATGTCCGCCCAGGTCGAAGAAGTTGTCGGTCACCCCGAGCTCCTCGACGCCGAGAACGCGGCTCCAGATCGCCGCCAGCGCGTGCTCGGTGCCGGTCCGCGGCGGCTTGCGCACCCGCTCGCCCTGCTGGCCCTCGAGCGGCAGCTCCGCCAGGCGCGCCCGGTCGACCTTGCCGTTCGGAGTCAGCGGGAAGCTCTCGAGATTCATGACCGCCGAGGGCACCATGTACTCCGGCAGGCTGCGGCGCAGATGAGCCCGGAGCTCGTCGCTGTCGATCGCGCCGTTGCTCGGGATCAGGTAGGCGACCAGCCGGCGCTCGCCGGCGTCCTCGCGGGCCATGACGAACGCCTCGCCGACGGCCGGGTGCGTGCGCAGGGCTGCCTCGACCTCGCCCGGCTCCACACGGAAGCCGCGGATCTTCACCTGGTGGTCGGCGCGGCCGAGGTACTCGATGTTCCCATCGGGCAGGTAGCGCGCGAGGTCCCCGGTCCGGTAGAGCCGCCCGTCGGCGAAGGGATCGGCGATGAAGCGCTCGGCGGTCAGCTCCGGCCGGGCGAGGTACCCGCGCGCGAGGGTCATGCCGCCGATGTAGAGCTCTCCCGGCACCCCCACCGGGACTGGCTGCAGGTGGCGGTCGAGCAGGTACAGGCGCGAGCCGGAGATCGGGCGTCCGATCGGCGGCAGCGGGGGCCACAGATCGGGCTCGCCGGTGAGCGTGTAGGCGCTCACCACGTGGCTCTCCGTGGGGCCGTACTGGTTGACGAGGCGGCAGCCCGGGTGGTGGGCGAAGAACGCGCGCAGGGCGCCGGTGGCCTTCAGCTGCTCCCCGGCCGTGATCACCTCGCGCAGGCTGGGCACCGAGGTGCTGAGGTAGCCGGCGGCCTCGCAGAGGTTGTGCAGAGCGACGAATGGCAGGAACAGCCGCTGGACACGCTGCTCGGCCAGATAGGCCAGCAGCGCCTCGGGATCGCGGCGCACCTCGTCGGCGACGAGCACGAGCGTCCCGCCCACCGACCAGGTGCAGAACAGCTCCTGGAAGGCGACATCGAAGCTGAGCGAGGCGAACTGCAGCGTTCGGGCCGCGGCCGCCGGCGCATCGGGGTCGGCGCTGTAGGGCGCCCAGCAGCTGCGCTGCCAGGCCAGCAGATTGGCCAGGGTCCGGTGGGGCATGGCCACGCCCTTGGGCCGCCCGGTCGAGCCGCTGGTGAAGATCACGTAGGCCAGGTCGTCGAGCGTCGCTGCAGGCTCCACGGGCGCGGAGTCGCGGGCGGCGATCGCCGAGGCGTCGCTGTCCAGACAGACGATCGCGGCGCCCAGACCCGCGGGCAGGCGCTCGAGCAGGTGGCTCTGGGTGACGAGCACCGGAGCGCTGGTGTCCGAGAGCATGAACTCGACCCGGTCCTCCGGATAGCCCGGGTCGATCGGCGCGTACGCACAGCCGGCCTTCAGCACCCCCAGCACGGCGATCACCATCTCGATCGAGCGCTCGGCGCAGATCGCCACGACCGCGCCGGGCTCGGCGCCCTGCGCGACCAGATGCCGCGCCACCTGGTTTGCACGGGCATCGAGCTCGCGGTAGCTGAGAGTTCGCTCGCCGAACACGACCGCGGGGGCGTCGGGCGTCGCCGCGACCTGAGCGGCGATCAGCTCGGGCACCGGGCGGGCGAGCTCGGCCGGAACCTCGACGTCGGTCTCGTTCCAGCGGTGCAGGATCAGCTCCTCCTCGTCCTCGCCGAGCAGTCGCAGCTCTCCCACCGGCCGGTCGGGCTCGTTCAGCGCGGCCTCGAGCAGCACCCGGTAGTGCTCGAGCATCCGCAGCGCGGTGCTGCGCTCGAACAGATCGGTGCAGTACTCGAGCGACAGGCGCAGCCCGTCCGGTGTCTCGGTGGCGAAGAGGGTGAGGTCGAACTTGGCCGTGCCTCGATCGGTCATCAGGCGCTCGGACTCCAGCCCGAGCATCGGGGCCGGTCGCTCGCGCGCGTTCAGGACCACGAACATGACCTGAGCCAGCGGCGCGTGGCTCAGGTGGCGCTCGGGCCTCAGCTCCGCCACCAGCTTCTCGAACGGGACGTCCTGGTTGGAGAAGGCGCCCAGCGCCATCTCCCGCACCCGCGCCAGCAGCTCGTGGAACGACGGCTCGGAGCTCACGTCCACCCGCAGCGCCAGCGTGTTCACGAACAGGCCGATCACCCGCTCGAACTCGACTCGGTTACGGTTGGCGACCGGGGAGGCGACGACCACGTCCTCCTGTCCGCTGTAGCGCGACAGCAGAGCGGCGAACACGGCCAGCAGCGTCATGAACGTGGTCGCGCCCTCGCCCTCGCCGAACGCCCGCACACGGCCGAGCAGCTCAACCGGCAGCATCACCCGCTCGGTCGCGCCACGGAAGCTCTGCCGCGAGGGTCGCGGCCTGTCGGTCGGCAGCTCGAGCAGGGGCGGGACTCCGGCCAGGCTCCGCTTCCAGTGCTCGAGCTGGTGGTCCAGGCCGCCCGAATCCATCCATTCCTGCTGCCAGGCCGCGTAATCGGCGTACTGGATCGCGAGCTCGGGCAGCTCTGGCGTCGTGCCCGCCCGCGCCTGTCCGTAGAGCTCGGTCAACTCGCGGGAGAGGACCCCCATCGACCAGCCGTCGGTGACGATGTGGTGCAGCGTGATCGCCAGCACGTGGTCCTCGGCGCCGAGGCGGATCAGCACGGCCCGCATCGGCAGCTCGCTGGACAGGTCGAAGCTGC
>Ga0070735_10002548_pt1 | contig 16442 bp, 16 predicted proteins | sample Coa_R1_FD_66443 | JGI IMG/M metagenome (GOLD analysis project Ga0070735, IMG submission 66443) | Surface soil microbial communities from Centralia Pennsylvania, which are recovering from an underground coalmine fire - Coalmine... | ecosystem: Environmental > Terrestrial > Soil > Unclassified ... | reverse complement strand
GTCATTCAGCGCTGAATCTCGTTTCGTGTCTTGTCCCTGTATGCGGTTCTGAACAACCTCGCGACGAAGCTCGGATAAACCGAGAGTTTCGATTGCTCGTCGTGTCAGTGCGGCTGCTGCGGGACACTGAATTCGCAAAAGCGCATCTACGGCAATTGGGACATACTCTGCGGACGAATTGATGAAGAATTGGCGATAGCCGCCGTTGTTGACCTCCCGCTCCAAAGCCTCGATAGCTACGATGACTCGCTCTTCATAAGACAAAGCGCCCTCGCCTTCGCGGAACGCTTTCTGCTCAAGCGCCTCTTCAAAGGCCAAGATGATTGACTCCACCCGACAGACCGATTCAAGCGAGATCAGCTCGTCTGTAGACTGCCCAGAGTAGCTTTCGAGCCAGGTGAGAGCAGGCATCGTGACTCTTACCACTCACTTTTTGTCGATCATGAGTTCGCCGCCGGAAGCGTAGCTTTCCTTGGAGACTTCGTGGAAGGCGACGACGATTCCTTCGCGGCGGGCGCCAGCTTCTTCGACCATGACATCAGTGATGCGCTTGGCAATCTTGCGCTTTTGATCGGCGGTGCGGCCGGCGAGCATCGTGATTTGGATTAGCGGCATGGTAAACCCTCGGTCGCTTGTCGTTGACCGTTTGCCGTTGGCCGCAAAGATCGTTTCGAATAGAGGGTCTAACGGCTAACGACCAAAGACAAACGACTATTTTGCCAATTCGTACCCGGCGAAGAAGAAGCTTAGCTCGAAGCGGGCTGTGTCTTCGGCGTCGGAGCCATGGATCGCGTTGTGCTCGATGTTGGTCGCCCACTTTTTGCGAATCGTGCCTTCTTCGGCGTTGGCGGGGTTGGTGGCGCCCATCAGCTTGCGGAGGTCGGCGATGGCGTTTTCTTTTTCGAGGGCGAGAACGACGATCGGTCCGCTCGACATGAAGTCGGTCAGCGTGTTGAAGAATGGACGGCTGGCGTGGACGGCGTAAAACTGCTCGGCCTGGTGCTTAGAGATCTCCAGCATCTTCATGGCGAGAATGCGGAATCCATTCTTTTCGAATTGTTCGATGATGTCGCCGATCGCGTTGCGTTTGACGGCGTCGGGTTTGACGATGGTGAGTGTGCGTTGGAGGGTCTTCATTCGGTCGTTGGTCCTTAGTCGTTGGTCGTTGGGCTAGTACTCAGTAATCGGTACTCAGTAGTCAGATTTCGCTAAGCATTTACGCCTATGGCTGCGGCTAGCGTTTCGCCGATTGCCGCCGGGGATTTCGCAACCTTGATACCAGCCGCTTCCAGGGCTTTGATCTTTTCGGCAGCGGTTCCCTTTCCGCCGGAAATGATGGCACCGGCGTGTCCCATGCGGCGTCCGGGAGGGGCGGTCTGGCCGGCGATGAATCCGACGACCGGCTTCTTCATGTGAGTCTTCACGAACTCGGCGGCGGTTTCTTCAGCGTTGCCTCCGATTTCACCGATCATGATGACCGCCTCGGTTTCGGGATCACGGTTGAATAGATCCAATGCGTCAACGAAGGTGGTGCCGATGATCGGATCGCCGCCAATGCCGATGGCGGTGGATTGTCCGATGCCGCGCTGGGTAAGTTGGTGAACGGCCTCGTAGGTCAGCGTCCCAGAACGCGAGACGATGCCGATGTTGCCTTCTTTGTGGATCGAGGCCGGCATGATGCCGATCTTGCACTTGCCTGGCGAGATAATGCCGGGACAGTTCGGCCCGATGAGACGCGAACGGCGGTCCTGGAGGAATTCCCATGCCTTGACCATGTCGAGAGTTGGGATGCCTTCGGTGATGCAGACGATGAGATCGATTTCGGCATCGGCCGCCTCCATGATAGCGTCGGCGGCGAACGGAGGTGGCACGAAGATGACGGTGGCATTGGCTTCGGTCTTCTCGACAGCTTCGCGGACGGTGTTGAAGATCGGCCAGCCTTCGTGGGTGGTGCCGCCTTTGCCAGGAGTAACTCCTCCGACAATTTTGGTTCCGTAGGCAGCACTGGTCTTTGCGTGAAACGTGCCTTCGCGGCCGGTGAGGCCCTGTACGATTAGTCGCGTATCTTTATTAACTAGGATTGCCATGTTTGCTCCATCTATGAGTGCCGGGGGCTAAAGCCCCATTCATTTTTGAATCTTTTGACGTGGCGCTAAAGCGCCGATCTTCCAGGAATCATTACCGCCATTCCGTAACGCCTAAAGTTCCGCGGGCGGCGGCTACCACTTTGTCGGCAGCGTCTTTCATGGTGTCGGTGACGACGAAGTTGAATCCGGAATTCATAAGGATTTTCTTGCCTTCCTCGACGTTGGTTCCTTCGAGACGAAGCACAATCGGCAGCTTGATGTTCGTCTTGCGCGCGGCTTCGACTACGCCTGTTGCAAGAGTGTCGACACGCAGAATGCCACCAAAGATATTGATCAGGACTGCCTTCACGTTCCTGTCGCTCAGAAGGATTTCGAATGCGTGCGCCACCTGCTCGGAGCTGGCGCCTCCGCCGACATCGAGGAAGTTGGCCGGCATTCCTCCGGCGTACTTGATGATGTCCATGGTAGCCATGGCGAGACCGGCGCCGTTGACCATGCAGCCGACGTTCCCGTCGAGCTTGATGTAGTTGAGGCTGTACTTGGAGGCTTCGACTTCGAGCGGATCTTCTTCGGTAATGTCGCGCAGCTCGCGGAGATCGGCGTGGCGGAAGAGCGCGTTATCGTCGAAGTTGATCTTGGCATCCAGGGCGAACAGGCGCCCGTCGGTGGTCGTGATAAAAGGATTGATTTCCAGCAGCGAGGCGTCCGTATCGAGAAAGGCCTTGTAGAGGCTGGTGAGGAACTGCACGGCTGGGTTAATCTGCTTCGCGCTCAATCCCAGCATGAAGGCGATCTTACGAGCCTGAAAGGCTTCGAGGCCCATGCCAGGATCGATGTGCTGCTTCAGGATGGCGTCGGGATTCTCGGCCGCGACCTGCTCGATTTCCATGCCACCCGCGGCGGAGGCCATGAATACCGGCTTGCCTTCGGCGCGGTCGACGAGAATTCCGAGATAAAGTTCCTTCTCGATCGGCAGGGTTTCTTCAATCAGGAGCCGGCGCACGATGCGGCCTTCGGGGCCGGTCTGATGCGTCACCAGCTTCATGCCCAACATTTTGGAGGCGAGTTCTCCGGCCTCGTCGACGGATTTGGCGATTTTCACGCCGCCGCCCTTGCCGCGACCTCCCGCGTGAATTTGGGCCTTGACGACCACGCCGCCAGACCCGGAGTTGAGCAGCTCTTTTGCGATGGATTCGGCCTCTTCGCGGGAAGTGGCCATCGATCCGCGGGGTACGGAGACACCATACTTCTTTAGGATTGCCTTTGCCTGGTACTCATGAATTTTCATAATGATGACTCTTCAGTAAAGACTTGGAAGGACCCTGATTGCGGCTTGGAACAGCGGCAGCAAACCTTTGATTTTATAGAACTGTGGAGGATTAGAGCAATGCTTGGACGCTGGTTTTTGAAGGAGTTGTTCCAAAAGGAGGCTGAAATCAAAGAAATTGTGCGCCAGCGGGAGGGTGGGGACATCCAACATGGACGAAGATGCCTTCCTCTTAGCCGAAGGAGATTTCATGAAACTGATCTCGCTGAATGTCGCGCTTCCGCGACTTGCGATGTGGAGAACGGAGACGGTGAAGACTGGCATCTTCAAGCAGCCTGTGGCGGGGCCGGTACAGTTGCGGACGCTAAATCTCGATGGAGATCGGCAAGCCGACCTTGCTGTTCATGGAGGACCTAATAAGGCGGTCTATGCGTATCCTTCGGAGCACTACGAATTCTGGCGTCACGAATTATCAGGGGAGCCGCAGCTGCCGTGGGGAATGTTCGGAGAAAACTTCACGACCGAAGGCGTGTTCGAGAACGAGCTGCATATTGGAGACCGCCTGCAGATTGGCAGTGCGATTCTTGTGGTGCGCCAGCCGCGGATTCCCTGCTACAAACTGGGCGTGAAGTTCAGACGCGATGACATCATCGCGCGTTTCCTGCGCAGCGGATGCAGCGGTTTTTACTTTTCGGTGGAACAGGAAGGCACAGTTGAAGCCGGGAACTCCTTTGAATTCCTTAGCCGCGCGCCCGAGGGTATTCGCATTGACGAGATGAATCGCTTGTACGCCGAGGACAAATACAACGTTGAGTTGTTGAATAAGGCCATCGCTACTCCCGCCCTGCCGGAAGACTGGCGCGATTACCTTCGAAAACGGCTCGCCGGCGCGCCGGTTGAATCCTGAAAGCCTTCCTCTTCGTCCGAGTCTGGGTGTTGCGTCTTCTCCATGCCGTACAATCGGGCACACATGATTCTCGACGCGCTCCATCGTTTAGCCAATCACAGCGAGTCGCTGTCGCGCGCCGAAGCTCGCGACGTGATGGCTGAGGTATTGACCGGCAAATGCACGGACGCGCAGATCGCCGCGATGCTGATCGCGCTGCGGATGAAAGGCGAGACGGTCGAGGAGATTGTGGGATTTGCGGAGGCAATCCGGGCGGCAGCGGCTCCGTTGCCGATTGAACGGACCGGTGAGGCGCTGGCGGTGACTGGAACGGGGCGAGACGCTCTGGCGGAAGATCCGGTGTGCGATTCTTTGATCGACACGAGCGGCACTGGCGGCGATGCCAGCGGGACTTTCAACATTTCAACTGCGACGGCACTGGTGGTTGCGGGGGCTGGTGTGCGCGTGGCCAAGCATGGGAATCGGAGCATCAGTTCGAAATGCGGATCGGCGGACGTGGTGGAAGCGCTGGGAGTGAACATTCAACTCACTCCGGAGCAGGCGGCGCGGTGCTTGCGGGAGGTGGGGATCTGCTTTCTGTATGCGCCGAATCTGCATCCGGCGATGAAGCAGGTTCAGGGGATCCGACGCGAACTGCGGATGCGGACGATGTTCAACCTGCTCGGGCCTTTGACGAATCCGGCGCGGGCGAATGGGCAGGTAGTGGGTGTGTATGCGCTGGAGTTGGTGGAGAGGCTGGCGGAAGCGCTCAGCATGCTGGGGCTGCGGCGGGCGCTGGTGGTGCATGGACTGGATGGGCTTGACGAGATCACGATCACCGGAACGACTCGGATCGCCGAGGCGCGGGAGGGATCGGTGCGATCGTACGAGGTTGAACCCGAGGAGTTCGGGATGCAGCGCGGGACGTTGCAGGACATCTCGGGCGGCGATGCGGCGCAAAATGCGGCGATCATTCGCGATGTGCTGAGTGGGAAGAAATCTCCGTGCCGGGATGTTGTGCTGCTGAATGCGGCGGCGGCGCTGGTGGCGGCTGGTACGGCGAATCATATTGAGCAGGGTGTGCCGATGGCGGCGCGGTCGATTGATTCGGGAGCTGCTTCCGGAAAGCTTGCGGCGTTGGTTCGGTTCAGTGCATCGCTCGCGTAGCCCCAAATTCAACCACAAGGGCCACTAAGCTTCACGAAGGACTAGGTTACTTTTATCTTTTCCTGATACTGCGCTACCTGGACATTCCATCCCAATTCTTTCTTCATCAAATCGCGCAGTTGGGCTGAGGCGTCTGGTTCGCCGTGGACCAGGTATGTCGTCGCAGGGCGATTGCTGAAGGTGCGCAGCCACTGCATGAGCTCGGGTGGATCAGCGTGATCGCTGAACTGTTCTAGGGCAGCGACCTGGGCGCGGATGGGAATGTAGTCGCCGTAGATTTTCACTTCGTCGGACTTGCTCTTGATGGCGAAGCCGCGCGTGCCGGGAGCCTGGAATCCGATGAAGAGGACCAGATTTCTGGGATCGGGAAGCCGCTGCATCAGGTGATGCAGGATGCGGCCGCCGGTCACCATGCCGCTCGAGGAAATGATCACGGCGGGCATCACGGAGTTATTGATCTTCTTGGACTCTTCCGGCGTCAACGCGAAAGTGAAATGCGGCCACTGGAGCGGGGATCCGTATTTGCGGATCATGTCGCGGGTCTCGTCGCTGTACTCTTCGTCATGCTTCAGGAAAATCTCGACGGCCTTGATGGCCATGGGACCGTCGCAGAATACGGGCATGCGGGGAATCTGGCCAGACTCCATGAGGTGCTTGAGGATGAAGACGAATTTTTGCGTGCGCTCGATGGCGAAGGCGGGGACGATGACGCTGCCGCCGCGCTTCGCCGTGTCGCGGATGAGTTCGGCGAGTTCGGGCAGCGGGTCTTCTTTCGGATGCAGACGGTTGCCGTAAGTGGACTCCATGACGACGATATCGGCGGATTCGCCTTCTTGCGGGCCGGAGTGGACGACTTTGCCCGGCGCAACTTTGTGGTCGTGAACGCGTCCGACGTCTCCGGTGAAGAGCATGCGCCGGGATTGTCCGCCGGTCTTCAAGTTAATTTCTACCATGCACGAGCCGAGAATGTGCGCGGCGCGAACGAAGCGGAAAGAAATCTCCGGGCAGAGTTCGAGAGTGTCACCGACGTGGACGGGCTTGAAATATTGCAGCGAGTTCTGCGCCTCGTCAAACGTGTAGAGAGGCAATGCGGGGTCGTGTTTCGATTTTTTCGTCTTGTTGTAGAAGCGCGCGTCTTCTTCCTGCAGGTGGCCGGAGTCGGGGAGGATGATGCCGCAGAGATCGATGGTTGGCGGCGTCGCGTAAATGGGGCCACGGAATCCTTCTTTGACGAGGCGGGGAATCCATCCGCAGTGATCGAGGTGGGCGTGAGTGAGGATGACGGCGTCAATTTCTTTCGCGGGAACCGGGGTGTCGCGCCAGTTGCGTTCGCGCCATTCTTTAGGACCTTGAAAGAGGCCGCAGTCGATGAGGACTTGAAATCCGACCCTGCCGGCTGGATCGCCGGTGTTGATGAGGTGTTTGGAGCCGGTGACGGTTCCGGCCGCGCCCAGGAACTGGATGTAGGCCAAAGGGTGCCCTCCCGCAAGCGAATAAATTACCACGATGGGAGCGTCGGGTGAGTGCGGCGGTGCCGCACCTCAGAGGCTAAAGCCCCAGTCCAGGAGGGGCTTTTGCTGCCCATTTGAAGCCGGGCCCTTCTCCAAATCATTCATGAGAGAGCTTCTAAAAGCCGCGTCATTCCTTGTTTCGCATATCCACACGAAACACAAGGTCGCTCCACTCCGGTCGGGATGGCAATGTTGATTAGCTTTCGGGCGGTGGGACTTTGAACGTGTTGTTCTCGGCGTCGCGCTCTGGGACGCTGCCGTCGTTTACAACGATTTCGTCGGGGGCTGCAGGAGTTTCGACGCGAATTGTTGCTTTATCTTTGGCGTGAACTTCCAGACGTTTTTTTGCCTCTCCTCCGGCGAACTTGACGGTGATGGGAACCTCTGCGCCGGCGCGTCCGAGATTGTCGAGCGTCACGGTGAGGATAAATGTCTGATTCAGCGTCTTTCGGGAGAACGCCGATTCGACCTTGAAATCAGGGAGGCCGCGATCGCGATAGACCCAGTCGTCGAAGAACCATTCCAGGTCGCGCTGTGTCTGAGCGGCGATAAGGTGCGGCATGTAGGAGGGTTCTTTATCCTGATCGGGGCGATATGCGGCGATTGCCTTTTTCAGGGCTGCGGGGCCGATCATATCGTGGAGCATCCACCAGACGCACATCGCTTTGCTGCGGTAGAGAGCTTCGTTGGTCGTGCTGACCAGAGCGCGGCTGGTCTCTTCTTTAGCTTCATCCGAAGAGCGGGGCTCGGCTTCGGACTGTTCGATTGTGTTCAGAACCGAGCGATGCTTGGCCATGTAATCGATGGCGGCCTGGCGTCCGTTCTGCTGTTCGAGATAGAGAGCTTGCGCGAAGTGGGCCAGGCCTTCGTCGATCCATGGACGTGGAGAGTAGAACGCGGCGTGCGTGAGTTGATGGGCTGCCGAGAGTCCGGCACGATTTGAACTCGTGTTCGCTAATGGAGTGAACAATAGCGAACCCGTTTCAAACGCCGCAGCATCGGAGTCGTCCAAGTCCACGGTTTGAGCTTTGTAGAGAAACGAACCGAACCAGTCATTGATTAATGGCGCGGCTTTCTCGGCCGCATCAGCGTAGGCTTCGGCCGCGGCAGCGTGAGTTGGGAGATTGAAGACAGTGATCGATGGACGATCAACGGCGCCATAATTGGCGAGCGCGAGGGACGGCACTGAGTGGCCGAGGTCCGCGAACGAACATTGCGCCCACGGGAGGCCCGACGTGCCCTCTTTCACGACACCTCGGGCAAGTTTGCCATTGCAAACGAGGGTGGGAGCGGCGGAGTCGTCGGCGCGACGAGGATCCTGGAGGTTAACTTTCAGCAGAGATTCTGACTCGCGTGCTTTCCAGCGGTTCAGAACTTCGAAGAAGCTGTCGCCTTCGGAAAGGTTTGCGACATCGGTGGCGATCGGATACCAGGCGACGTAACCCACGCCTCGAATCGTCGAGCCATTTGGGCTGATCTGGTCCCAGTCGCTACTCTTTGCGGCGGCGTCGGGCGTGCCGATTCTGGTGAGACGCGTGGCATCGAGGGCGATCACTCCTTCGTAGCCGATTTCGAGTTCGACGGTGGCGTGAGGAGCGATCGCCTGGGGGAGAGTAACGATCGCTTCCGAAAGCGCGCCGGTGTGGTCGATATCGGATGCGAACGGCTGGGTCAGATATTGCACCGGCTTGCCAGCCACTTTAATTGCGCGCCAATCGAGCGAGGAAGAGATCTGCAGCACGGCTACTTTTTGCGGAAGCGCCGTGTCGTTTCTTAGCGTGATCTTACCTCTGACGCCAAGGCGGTGCTGTGCAGGATCAATCTGCAGGTTGAGATTGTAGTTCGTGATCGAGAAGGCTTCACGGTCGAGGGCAAAACTCAGACCACTACCGCAGAGGACGCAGAGGACGGAGAGGAATTTCAGGATTAAATTCGAGGCCGGAGACTTCATTTTTGGTTGGATGCGCCTTCTTTGGCGCGACGCTGGCGCACGATCTCATATAAAACAACCGCCGCGGCGACCGATACATTTAGCGACGGCACTTTGCCCAGCATCGGGATAGAGACCAGGAAATCGCACTTGCGCTTGACGAGATCGTGCAACCCTTTGCCTTCTCCGCCGAGGACGAGCGCGCAATCCATGTTGTAGTCGATTGCGTCATAGGTCTGGTCGGCACGCTCGTCGAGGCCGACGGTCCAGAGATTGTTTTCCTTGAGGTCTTCGACGGTGCGCGAGATGTTCGTGACTTTCGCGATCGGGAGATGCTCGCTGGCTCCCGCGGAGGATTTCGTGACAGTTCCCGTTACGGCTGCGGCGCGGCGCTCGGGAATGACGACGCCATTTGCTCCTGCGGCATCGGCTGTGCGGAGGATGGCACCGAGGTTGTGGGGATCTTCGACACCGTCGAGGACGACGATGAGCGAATAGTCTCCACGCTTGGCGGCGATGACATCTTCGAGTTCGTTGTATTGCTTGGCCGAGGTTACGGCGACGACGCCCTGGTGCGCAGCGTTTCCGGCCATGCGATCGAGTTCGGTGCGTTGGAGGAATCGCACGGGGACGCCGATTTTCCGGCAGTCCTCGATCAGCCGTTGCAGGCGGAGATCGTGACGCTCTTTGGCCATCCCAACCCATTCGAAGGCGCGACCGCGCGCTTTCAGGGCTTCGGTGACCGAGTTGATGCCGTAGATGTAGTGCATGAAGTCTTAGTGTATCGCGTCCTCGGCACTGTCATTCGGGGTAGAAGGTCAACCTTTGCATTATTGCCGGCGAGGAGAGACTGCATAGGTCCTTCGCTTCGGTCAGGATGCAAAATCATGGCTCGACGATGACAAAAATCATGAGGCGGCTTGGAGACACTGCTGAATTTCTGCCGGTTCCGGCCGCTCGGTGTAATCCTCGTTGGCCGATGCGTAGAGCACTGTGCTGTCATGATTGACGATGTAGGTTGCGGGAATCGGCAGTTCCCAGCTGTCGTCGCCATTCGTAAACGGCAGATTGACAAATGCGCGACGAAAGACTGCTTGCTGGGCCGCCGGCACGCGATAAGTCAGTCCAAACTGACGGGCCACTTTGTTGCCTGCGTCGGAGAGCAGCGGGAAGCGCAGCTTGTGCTGATCGCGCATGAAGTAGGACTGTTTGACGGTCTGGGGAGAGATCGCGACCAGCAAGGCTCCGGCGTTCTCGATCAAGGGAAGAATGATGTTCATGGCTTCCATCTGTCCGACACAGAACGGGCACCAGCGGCCGCGGATGAAGTGGATTACGAGACGTCGGTGAGAGAGAAGGTCGGAGGATTTCGCGATTTTGCCGTCGTGGTCTTGGAGTTCGAAGCATGGGGCTTTGGCGCCGACGGGAAGGATGTTCGCGGCAAGATTTTGGCCTCTCACTTCTGCTACTGCTGCGGCATGCACGGGTTGCGTTTCGGGTGGAACGTATTTCGCGATCATCTCCTTGCGCTCGGCGAGGATTTCGTGCAGGGGGCGGAGATCAACGCCGGGTGAGGCTTCGTCGAGAGAACGCCATTTCATGACTAGTCCTGAGCTGCGAATCCTGAGTCCTGAGTTGTTCGTCTCTCGCGGCTCGGGACTCGGGAGTTACATACCTGGCAGCTTCATTCCTGCCATGCGGCGGGCGAAGCTGGGCTTGCCCATCTGCTTGAACATCTTTTTCATCTGGGCGTATTGGCGAAGGAGATTGTTCACTTCCTGAATCGTTGTCCCGGAGCCGCGGGCGATGCGCTTGCGGCGGCTGCCATTGATAACCTCATGGTGGTTTCTCTCATGCCGGGTCATCGAGTTGATGATGGCTTCCACGCGGTTGATCTGGTTTTCGTCGACTTTGTCAGCGGCTTTCTGGAGGCCGGAGAACGGTCCGATCGAGGGAAGCATGCCCATCAGGCTTTTCATCGATCCCATCTTCTTGACCTGGCGGAGCTGGTCGCGGAAATCTTCGAGCGAAAATCCGTCGCCGGAAAGCGCCTTCGACGCCATCTCGGCGGCTTTCTTCTTGTCGATCTGCTGCTCGGCGCGTTCGATCAGAGAGAGGATGTCGCCCATGCCGAGGATGCGGGAGACGATGCGGTCCGGATGGAACGGTTCGAGCGCGTCGTACTTTTCGCCGACACCGATGAACTTGATAGGCTGTCCCGTTACTTGACGGATCGAGAGCGCCGCGCCACCACGGGCATCGCCATCCATCTTTGTGAGGACGACACCCGTCAGAGAGAGCTTTTTGTGGAACTCTTCGGCAGAACGGACCGCGTCCTGACCAGTCATTGCGTCGGCGACGAACAAGATTTCCGACGGATTCAGCAGGCTCTTGAGCGACTGCATCTCGGCCATGAGTTCGTCGTCGATGTGCAATCGGCCGGCGGTATCAACGATGAGGACGTCGCATCCCGTGACGACCGCCTCGCGGCGCGCTTCTCTTACGAGGCGCTCGACGGTAGCAGTGTTGGCCTCAACGACCTGGCCTTCATAAATGTTGGCTTTCACGGCCTGGGATACAACTTTCAACTGCTCGCGAGCAGCAGGACGGTAGACGTCGACGGAGACCAGGAGCGGACGATGTCCGCCATTCTTGAGCCAATGTGCGAGTTTGCCCGAGGTAGTGGTTTTACCGGAACCCTGGAGGCCAGCCATCAGGACTACGGTCGGGGGTTGGGATGCAAACTTTACCCGAGCCGTGTCTTTACCGAGGATGTCGACGAGTTCGTCGCGGAGAATTTTGATGACCTGTTCTCCGGGAGAGAGCGCGGTCATGACTTCCTGTCCGACGGCCTTGGCCCTGATCTGATCGATCAACTGCTTAACGACCTTGAAGTTGACGTCGGCCTCGAGCAGGGCCATGCGGATTTCGCGCAGGGCTTCGTCAATGTTCTCTTCGGTGAGGGTGGCTTGTCCGCGAAGCGTTTTAAAAGCGCGCTGTAGTTTTTCCTGAAGATTCTCGAACATAGGAGATATCTGGATATTTTAGCAGTTGGGCTGTGGCTTTATCGGAGAGGTGGGGAATCGCCCAAGGGCGCTCGGGACGGTGACGCTGCAGAATGACAAAGCAAAAGGAAGACGACTGCCCGGATGAAACGTTTAGCTTTCTTCTTTGGCCGAAACGACATGGATTGTGGTGCCATCGAGAGTGCCCGTGACTTTAACGCGCTCACCGGCAAAGTGCTTCAATAGCATCAAGTCTCCGTCTAAAACGTAGGTGGAATTCCCATTCACGAGAGCGAATTTCGCACCGCTGCGAACGCAAACGCGCGTGCACCTTGCGGGGGACTGCCCCATGCGCGCGGAATGTTTCGCGCCGCATTTCGAGCACGTTACCACCCCGTCAAACACCTGCGTGTTGGAAGATGCTTGCGATGCCGGCGAGGTGTCTTCCTGACCGGCAGCACCGGCAGCCGCTCCGAGAATTACCAAGATGAGCGCGAAGGCCAACGAGGCAGTCACACCAATAACGACGATGTCGAGCCAGACTCTTTTCGCTTTCACGCAGAGATACCTCCGTGCACACGCATGCTTTGACTAAGCAGAAGTGGCTGACTATTAGGGTTGCAACTCTGGTTCCATGCCGTCGAGATGAATTGACTTTGCAAGTGTATGAATTAAGGGGGGATTTTCACAGGCTGGAGTTGAGTTGGTACCTCACCGCGTGGTATAGCGAGCAGAAAATTCCCAGCTAATCGTTCGGCAAATGCAATCTCAAGACCAAATCAGGCCTCGGCTGCGACCGGCTTGCTCCCCAAGCTGGCCGCTTCTCGAGCCCCGGCATTACGCAACAATTCAATCGCACCTTTGGTGTCCGCATCCTTGCGGCAAGAGACATAGACCAGCGCATTCACGTCGCAGAGCTGGTGGCCCAGCCTTTTGGCGTCGTCCGTGGAGAAACCGAGCCCAACCAGGGTCCCTGAACCGCGTGAGAGCGCCGGAGCGGGTGGAGCGGCGACCAGCGCATGGAAGAAGACCTCAGAACGGATGAATAAACCAACTGTTGGGATGACCACAGCTCCAAAGCCTGAGAACCATCGAATGGCGCGGGCGCTTCTGGCCGCGTCAGAGCGCTTATCGCTGAGGATGCTCGCATCGCTTACCGCGGCTGCGTCCGGATGGGCGGGCGAAAGAACCATGCAGATATCTTTATTCTCAAAACCAGCCTGATTCAGAGCGCAGACGACGTCGGGCAGAGCGACATTGCGGGGATACATTCCGTAGGCAGCCGTTCCGTTTGTGTTCATAACTGGATCTCCAACCGGAATCCCGGAAGATTTGTTTTCCCGCCCTGCGAGGATTCTTAAAGTTACATTTGTGGAGCGGTTCTAACACTCGGGTGAATCATGTACAACTCGATGTTTCATTGACTTCGATATCGAAATTGGGTAACGCGGAGGTAACGTAAACGTTCTCAGAGGCAGTAAACGTTTTCGCCAGGCCTTGATCGCTCAGTTCGAAGATGCCGGCAGTCAGGAGACCAGTTTGATAGTTGCGACGTGGATCGTTTTTGTAGCTTCTTCGAGTTCGCCTGTAATTTTCACGTTTTTATTGTCGTAAGGGCTCGCATCAACTCCCTCCAACTTGTACTCCGCATAATTGGTTACGGTGAGTACGTAACTGTTACCGCTTTTCGAGATCTTGCCGATGAAAGTTTTCGCCGGAGTCTGTTGCGTTTGCGGATCCGCTGGCTTTGGTGATGCATTCGGCTGATCAGGCTGGGGTACCGGAGTGTCCGGAGGAGGAAGTGGCTGAGGCACCGGATGGGGCTTTTGCAGGTTCGACCAGGCAATCAGTTGACGGGGGACGGGAGGATTTCGAGAAGACTCCAAGTTGGAGGAGACGTTCTGCGCAACAGCAGAAACAGCGAGGCCGACGAAGAAAGCTGCGAGGAAAATCACCGTGCGATTCATCTGAGGCACCTTAGACGAAGTGCGCCCGACAGATGAGCAGGTCGGAGTATCTTCAGAGTTTATTGCTCCGGGTCCGAGACAGCCATCCTGTATTCGCCGTATTCCGCGATTAGACGGCCGACGCGCCCTTTCCCGTTAGAAAAATGGATCGTGCATTTTCAGGCGCCGTGGCTGCTTGAATCCGTAAGCATATGCAATGTCGGCCAGAAAGAAGGCGATTGCAGCGGTACCGAATATTTCGGCCATGGTGGACAGATGAACGTAAAGGCTGAGAAGTAGAAAAAGGACAAGAAACGCTCCAACACAACGTAGCATCTTCATACCTCCTCAGAAATGATCGAGAGAAGAATCCCTGCCCTCGATCATCAGCATGGTCCTTCTACAATCCTGATTATGGGGACAATCGAAAACGAGCGGAATACAGCGATGCCTTTAACGGAGGGGATAAAGTCTACGATGCACTAAGTCGGGCGAAAAGGAGCTATTGGAAGGGATGTTGGAAAACCGCCGGATGACCGGCTGTCCGGCTTGCCTGCCGGTCATCCTGGCACGGTTCGTTAGCGCTCGGCACGACGGGGTGGTTCCTCTGTGTCGGTCTCATCCGAGGCGCGCCGCGGTGGCTTCGAAGCTTCCTTTGCAGCCTCCTTCGTGTTACCCCAAGCGTTCTGCACCTTTCCTTCGACTTGCTTTGCGGCGCCTTTCGCCTGGCTTTCGGGATCATTGGCCCACTCGCCTGCCTGGCGTTGCACGCGCCCTGCGACGTCCTTCACTTTGCCTTCCACTTGATCCTTGTTCATCAGAGATTCTCCTTTAAATTATGAGTCGCGCGATGGATCCAGTGCAGCCAAGGTTGGCGGACTCTTCCATAGCCTCGGTTGCACCCCAGTGAGATGTCTCAGCAACCGCAGGGTTTGTTGAGATTTGCGCCGACCGGCTTGGCCTCAGGTAGAAGCCCGAGGAGACACCGGGAAGATTACACAGGGCTGCGCCCCTGAATGATTCGGACCAAGACCGCGATAATCGCCAGAATGAGCAGTATGTGGATGAATCCACCTAGAGTGTAAGAAGTGATCATCCCGAGCAACCACAGAATCAGCAGCAGAACTGCAATTGTCCAGAGCATTCGAAGTTGTCGTCTCCTGTTCGCTAAGGTCAAATACCAGCGAACAAATTAAGGATGTAGCACAAACAGGTCTATCCAGCTAAACCCCTAATCAGTGTGCGACAGTCATCTAAGAGGCAGGGTACATCGTCAGAATACTTGCACGATTCCGTTACGAACAGCATAGCGCGTCAGATCGGCAACGGAATGCAGGTTCAGTTTGCGCATAAGATTGGTGCGGTGAGTTTCTGCGGTCTTGACACTAAGATTCAGCGCGACAGCAACCTCTTTACTTGTCTTACCTTCAGCTAATAACTGGATAACCTCCCGCTCACGAGAAGTGAGGGCTTCGCTTGAGGGCTTGAGATCTGGCTCGCGCAGGTCGTTCCCGTTGCCGCGTTCGAGAAAGCCATCGAGGACCATTTGGCTCACCTTGGTGGTGAAGAAGGTCCGCTGAAGCTGTAACGCTTCTACTGCGGCGACCAAATCTCTGCCAGCATCCGATTTGAGCAGAAATCCACGTGCGCCGGCCCGCAAGACTTCGCGGACGACATTGTCTGAGTCATGCATCGTCAGGATCAGAATCGGCGTTTCCGGAGACCTCGCGAGAATCTGACGAGTCGCTTCCAACCCGTTCAGGTTGGGCATGCCGATGTCCAGGAGAGTAACGTCAGGCTTTACCTTCGACGCGAGTTCGACGGCTTCGCGGCCATCTTTCGCCTCCGCGCATACTTGCCATCCGGGATGATTCTCGAGCAGGGCGCGGATGCCTTGTCGCGCCACTTCATGGTCATCTGCAATTAGAATTCTAAGCATTCCCACCTCGCTTTGCAGGTGAATGAACTAGACGCGGTAACCCATTACTCTTGCCTTTGCATCGTCGGGTATTGCACAAACCATGCCAACCTTCATTCTGTTGCGTTCCAGTCGCTTCAGCTATTCGATGGCGATCGTCGCGTGTAAGTTTTTCCGATTTGTTCTGAGAGGTAATCTCCATTGATTACCGTAGGTGTCTACCCTAATCACCTTATCGAGTTGACGCTTCGCAAAACGATTTGTCGATAATTTACAATCGAGTTCGTCATCTCCTCGTTCTCGGCATCTAATCTCGACGCGAGAGGACGAATATGTTCCTTTGTAGGAAGTTACGGTTCCATTCAGCGTTCAATATGGCTGTTTTTGGAGCTGTAGTGAGTTGTGGGACAACGATGGTGCTTGCGCAAAATGCACCGTCAGGGCAGAACCCTTCCTCCAATCAGCAGGCGCCGGTTCCGGAAGAGGACCCGATGGGATTGCCACCGCGGACAATTGCTCCACCGCCACCGGTTGAGGTTCCAAATCAGTCGACGCCTTCCACTGGACCAGCGAATGGGCAATCGACGTCGCAGGGCTCGGAAGGAGAGGACCAGGGCAGATTCGTTTTCAAGAAACAAGTTCAAGAGGTAGTGCTGCACGCAACCGTCGTAGATCAGGACGGGAATCTTGTCACCTATCTTGACCGAAATGCGTTCACCGTTTTT
>Ga0070735_10002547_pt1 | contig 16444 bp, 11 predicted proteins | sample Coa_R1_FD_66443 | JGI IMG/M metagenome (GOLD analysis project Ga0070735, IMG submission 66443) | Surface soil microbial communities from Centralia Pennsylvania, which are recovering from an underground coalmine fire - Coalmine... | ecosystem: Environmental > Terrestrial > Soil > Unclassified ... | reverse complement strand
CCGTAAAGATCCTGGAGCAAGCGGTTCTTCTGGGGCAGAACAAGGTCCAGCTTCTGGCGGAACGCCGACGTCTCGAGAAGATCTCCTGCCTGGATGCCGACACGGTCGGCCTTATCGACATAGGCCGGTCCGACTCCACGACGGGTCGTGCCGATGGTCATCGCGCCGCGTGCTTCGTCTTGGAGTCGGTCGAGCAGAATGTGGTACGGCATCACGACGTGTGCCCGGCTCGAAATTCGCAACCCCGCCGTATCGATGTGCTCTCCGGCAAGCTCCGCCAGCTCGAGCTCCAGCCCCTCGAAGTCCACTACCGTGCCGGTGCCGATTAGGCTGATCGCGTCCGGATTGAAGATTCCCGACGGCACGGCGTGCAGGCGGAATTCACCGAGCGAGTTTACCACCGTATGACCGGCATTGCTGCCGCCGCCGTACCGAATGACGAGGTCGGCGTCCTGGGCGAGCAGATCGGTGACCTTACCCTTGCCCTCGTCGCCCCATTGGGCGCCCACGATGGCGCGAACGGGCATGCTGCTCTCCTTGGATCAGCTTCCACGGCGCGAACGCCATGGGAGTATACCAGCCGAACGATCGGTGCCGAGCTGTGTTCTGCTGCGCCGCGTCGTTCGTCTCAGGGCGATTCCGCGATGGAATCCGGGCGTGGGCCGGACACGAAGCGCCACGCCGAAGAGGTGGCGAACATCCCCGACCCCCTCACGTACGGATCGCATACACGGCCCCCCACTGCCGGAAGACGTGTCGCTCAACTTGCCCCGGATTGTCGTCCTATAATCACGACACCGTGAACCGGTCACCCGTCGGGTTGTGACGGGCGCACGATCCGATGGGCAGGAGGAGTGCAATGAAAGACTACGCGATCGACAACATCCGCAATGTCGCAGTGGCCTCGCACCAGGGCACCGGCAAGACGTCGCTGGTCGAGGCCATGCTGTATGACTCCGGCGCCACGACGCGGCTTGGCCGGGTGGAAGAGGGAAACACGGTCTGCGATTGGGATCCGGACGAGATCAGTCATCACATCTCCATCAACACCACCGTGGCCCCGGTGGAGTGGCAGGGATACAAGATCAATCTGATCGACACCCCGGGCTACGCCGACTTCATCGGCGAGGTCCGCGAGGGGCTCCGCGTTGCCGACACCGTGCTTATGCTCGTATCCGCTGTGGACGGGCTCCAGGTGGGAACCGAGGTTACCTGGCAACATGCCGACGAACGCGGCCTGGCGAAGGTCGTATTCGTCAATAAGATGGATCGGGAAAACGCAAATTTCGAGAACGTGATCGCCGAGCTACGGTCCCGCTACGGCACGACGGTCGTTCCGGTACAGGTGCCCATCGGACGCGAGCACAGCTTTTCGGGAGTCGTCGATGTGCTCGGCAACCGGGCCTACGCGTTCAAAGACGGCAAGGCCATGGCGACTGATGTGCCGCCGGATCTCGCCGGCATCGTCGATGAGTACCGACGCCAGCTCGTGGAGGCGGTGGCCGAGACGGACGACGATCTCATGAACAAGTACCTCGAGGAAGAGGAGATCGGCGACGACGAGCTGATACGGGCTCTCCATGCGGCATCGGCCAGTGGCTCCCTGATACCTGTATTCTGCGGTGCGGCGACCGCCAACATTGGCGTCCACTGCCTTCTCGATGCGCTCATTCAGTATGCGCCGAGCCCCGCTGAGGCCGGTGAGAATCACGATGGCAGGCTGGCCGCGCTGGTCTTCAAGACAATCGCCGATCCCTATGTTGGAAAGCTGAGCTTCTTCCGGGTCTACGGAGGTGCGGTCAAGAACGACTCGCACGTCTTCAACGCGACCCGCAGCCACGACGAACACATCGGTCCGGTGCTCGTACTGCGCGGCAAGCACCAGGAGCAGGTTGCGCAGATCGCGGCCGGCGATATTGGCGCGGTCGCCAAGCTGCATGATACCCGGACCGGCGACACACTGACCGTGAAGGACAAGCCGGTCACGCTCGACCCTATAGCGTTTCCGGAACCCTCCTTCTCCGCGTCGATCATCGCCAAGACCAAGGCGGACCTGGATAAGCTCGGGCAGGCGCTGGGCCGAGTGCAGGAAGACGACCCCACGCTGCATGTCCAGCGGGACCCCGACACCGGAGAAACCATCCTTTCGGGGATCGGAGAGTCGCATCTCCAAATCGCGGTGGAGCGCATCAAGCGCAAATACGGCGTCGATGTCGAGCTGGGCGATCCCAAGATCCCGTACCGGGAAACGATTACCGCCTCTGCCAGGGCGGAGGGGCGGCACAAGAAACAGACCGGCGGTCGCGGCCAGTTCGGCGACGTCTGGGTGGAATTCGAGCCGAATCGCGACGCCGACTTCGAGTTCGTTAACAAAATCGTGGGTGGGGCGGTGCCGAAGCAGTACATTCCGGCGGTTGAGAAGGGGATCCAGGAAGCCATGTCGAAAGGTCCGCTTGGTGGGTACCCGGTGATCAATGTCCGCGCTACCCTCTATGACGGCAAGTATCACGACGTCGATTCCTCGGAGATGGCGTTCAAGATCGCCGGCTCCCTCGCCTTTAAGGAGGGAATCGTCAAGTGCAATCCGGTCCTGCTCGAGCCGATCATGAACGTCGAGGTAGTGGTGCCTGAGAGCTACATGGGTGACGTGATCGGAGATCTTAACTCGCGCCGCGCCCGCGTCCTCGGGATGGAGCCGATCGGAGGCGGTCGGCAGCGGGTCATGGCCCAGGCGCCGCTAGCCGAGATGACGCATTACGCAACGGTTTTGCGCTCGATTACCCAGGGACGTGGCACCTTTTCCATGTCACTGCTCGCCTACGAGCAGGTGCCGCCGCACGAAGCGCAGAAGATCGTCGAAGCCCACAAAAAGGAACTGGCAGCCGTTCACTAGACCGGCCGGCGCCGCTCTCTAAGGGTACGGAAGAGGCGAACCTCGGCCATTGGACGTGCGATGCACGCCCTGTCCCCAACTAGGCTCGGTGGTACAATTTAGAGCAAACATCCCAACAATCGGGGGCGACTGATGGGAAAGGTCCTGACGGGGACGGCGTCGTGGACAGATCCTACGTTGCTGGCATCCGGTTGGTACCCACCCGAGGCCGACAGCGCGGAGGAACGGCTGCGCTACTACGCCCAGCGGTTCCCGTTAGTGGAGGTCGACAGCTCCTACTACGGCTTGCCGGCTGAGCAGACTGCGATGCTGTGGGCCGACCGCACGCCGGTCGAGTTCACGTTCGATGTTAAGGCGTTTCGGCTGTTGACCGGCCATCCCACGCCGAAGAAAGCGCTGCCCAAAGACATCCGCGAATCATTGCCGGCCGGGGCGGCGGACAAGACCAACGTGTACGCCAAAGACCTTCCACCGGAAGTAGTTCGCGAGGTGTGGCAGCGGTTTATCCGAGCGCTGATGCCGGTGCATAGCGCCGGGAAGCTGGGCGCCATTTTCCTGCAGTATCCGAAGTGGTTCTTCTTCGGCCAAGACAGCATGAGTCGCATCGCCGAGGCACGCGAGCACGCGCCCGACTACGCGCTGGCGGTTGAGTTCCGGAATCCCACCTGGCTCAGCGAAAGGAACGCCGATCGGACCCTCGACTTTCTCCGCGATCAGGGCATCGCCTACACCAGCGTCGACGAGCCGCAGGGAACGGCGGCCAGCGTTCCACCGCTCGCCGCCGCTACATCCGATCTGGCGGTGGTCCGCTTCCATGGCCGCCGCGCCGAGACCTGGGACAAACCGAATGTGGGCGTGGAAGAACGATTCCGCTACCTCTACACGGAGAGCGAGCTGGCCGAATGGGTTCCGAAGATCGAGAAGCTGCAGGCGGAGACGCGAGAAGTGCACGTGTTGATGAACAATTGCTACGCCGACTTCGGAGTGAGGAACGCAGCCCAGCTGGGGCAACTCCTGCTGCAGGCGGAGAAGCCGGTCGGGACGGCCTGAGCCCGGGCCTGGCGCCCGGTGACGCCGGACACATGATGGCGCTCGAGCAGGGCGCACCGCGCGCGCTGGCGAGGCGCGTCAAGACGTTGGCGCGCGAGGAAGGGTTCGATCTCGTCCGGATAGCGCCGGCAGGAGACCTTCATCAGGCTCGAGCGCGCTATCTTGCGTGGTTGGCGGCGGGACGACAGGGCGACATGAGGTGGATGACGCCGGAGCGGGCCGCCCGATCCGCTTCGCCGGCTGCGAGCGTGCCCGACGCGCGGTCGGTGATCACCCTGGGGCTCGGGTACTTTCGCGGCGAGCCCTCTCGCCGCCCTGGCTACGGACGGGTAGCGCGCTACGCCTGGGGCCGCGACTACCACGACGTGGTCGGCTCGATGCTGCGGCGCCTTGCCGGGCGCATCGAGGCGGAGGTCGGTGGGGCCTGGACCCGCTTCGTCGATACCGGACCAGCCATGGACAAAGCGTTCGCAGCTGCGGCAGGGCTCGGCTGGTACGGGAAGAATACGAACATTCTCACGCCGGCCCTCGGTTCGTGGGTGCTGCTGGGAGAAATCATCACTGACCTGGCCCTGGAGCCGGACGCGCCGCTGACGCAGAACTGCGGTTCATGCTGCCTGTGTCAGATTGCCTGCCCGACGGGCGCTCTCGACGTCGATTACTCGATCGACGCCCGCAGGTGTATCTCGTATCTCACCATCGAGCACCGCGGCCCGATACCACTTGAGCTTCGTCCCGCGATCGGCTCGTGGGTGTTTGGTTGCGACATCTGCCAGGAAGTCTGTCCGCCCACCATGCGTCCGTACCTGACCACCGCGGCCGATACGCGGCGTTGGGCCGAGCGGGTCCGCGTTGAGGTTCGGGCGGCTCGTGGGCGCCATCTGCCGGCCGCGGCTGCCACTGCCCGACCGGTCGCCGGTGATACCGCCGGGGACATCCCACCGGACAGCCATCGCTTGGGCAATGACTCCCATGCCGATCTCGACCTCGTGTGGCTCCTGACGTTGACACACCAGCAGTACCTCGACGCCTTCCGGGGTACTGCGATAAGGCGAGCGAAGGTCTGGATGCTGCGGCGAAACGCGGCGGTCGCGCTGGGGAACGTTGGGGACGACCACCATGTCGCGCCGCTCGCAGCGGCGCTCGCATTGGACGAGCACCCGCTCGTACGGGGGCATGCAGCGTGGGCGCTCGGACGGCTCGCGCAGCGACACGCCGCTGACGATGCCGGGATCCACCTGCGAAAGGCTCTCTCCGCGGAACCGGACGCCTCGGTGACAGACGAGATCTCGCGGGCCCTGGAGACAGCAAAGGGCGCACGTGCGGTGCCGGCCGCAGCCGAACATGCCGACGCCGCCCGGGACAGGTCAGGACTGAGTCGATAGCGTGCGAACCACTCGCCCGGCCGCGGCCGGCGGTTCGTCTCGATGTCTCAGCCGTCCGTGGTCGACTCGCGCATTCCCTCGCGGCGCGTCGAGGGAGGGGAGTTCCTGCCTGCTGTGTCATCCACAGCTCTCCGCACCCGTTGCACCTGAACATCCCCGGCAGTGGGAACCGATCGTCCGCTCGAAGCATCCACGGCGCCTTCGACCAGCGGGTCGTCGCCTCCGTGCTCGAAAAGATCCTGCACCAGGCTGACGAGCGTACCGACTCCCACCCCGGTGGCACCCTTCGGCCGGTACGGCTCGGCGTCTCCGAATGCGGTGCCCGCGATGTCCAGATGTGCCCAGCGAGCGTCAGCCGCGAAGTCGCTCAGGAAGGCCGTCGCGGTCAGTGGCGAGGCCGGACGGCCTCCGGTGTTCTTGATGTCCGCCACCGTGCTGTCCATGGCACGGCGATACTCCGGGTACAGCGGCATCGGCCAGGCACGCTCCAGGCCCCGTTCCGCCGCTCTCACCACTCGATGCACCCACCATGACGGTTTGCCGGCGGCCAGACTCGTGGCGCTGCCGAGTGCCACGGTCGCGCCCCCGGTCAGCGTCGCAATGTCCACGACGTGCGTTGCACCCTGGTGTACGGCATACGACAGGAGGTCGGCGAGCACGAGCCGGCCCTCGCAGTCCGTGTTCAGGATCTCGATCGTCTCTCCGTTAAAGGCGGTCACGACATCGCCCGGCCGCATCGCGCTGCCGCCCGACATGTTTTCGGTGGCGCCAAAATAGCCGGTCACCGACACGCCCCGAATGCCCAGGCGAGCAACGGCAACCATCGCACCGAGAACCGCGGCCGCTCCGCTCATGTCAGCCTTCATCGCCGACATGCCTTCGAGCGTCTTTACCGCCAGCCCACCGGAGTCGAAGGTCAGTCCCTTGCCGACGAGGGCCAGCCTGACTGGCGAGTCGAGCTCGCCGTAGCGCATGACGACCACTCGCGGCGGTTGGTCGCTCCCGGCGGCGACCGCGAGAAGCGCACCCATTCCGAGCCGGCGGATTGCATCCTCCTCGAGCACGTCCACCGAGAATCCGACGTCTCGCGCGAGCTCGGCGGCGCAATGCGCTAGCCGGATGGGGGTGAGTTCATTGGGCGGAAGATTCACCAGGTCTCGCGCCAGGTTCGCGGCCTCACCGATCGTGACTCCGGCCCGGATCTGCTCTTCCAGCCGCCCGGCGGGCGTGGACCTTACGATCGACACACGCTCCAGGCTCCGGAGGCTCTCACTGCCACTGGACTTCTTCAATCCCTCGTTGTACGCCCCCAGCACCGCACCCTCCGCTGCGGCCATGGCAAACGTCTCGGCGTCCACCGGGACTCGTTCCAGGTAGGCGAGGTGACTGTACCGCGAGCCGGTGAGCGTCCTGGAGGCAGCCTGAAAGACCTGTTTCAGGCCGTACGCATCACAATCGGCGGCCGGGCCCGCACCGATGACCAGCAACGCAGGTCTGCCGCCGTGTGCGTGGAAAATGGCCTGCTGAAAGCGGCCGGCGCGCACCGCCCCGCGCTCGACCGCAGCCGCCAGGCACTCGCCTCCGATTGTGAGGGCGCCCTCGATCTCCTCGACGCTTTCCCCTTCGAAGAGAGGCACGATAACGGCCGCGTCAGTTGGTACCTGGTCGACTGAGGCGAAAACTCCGGTCATGGGGGCGTCGGTCACGCCGTCACACCGCTTCCCGTGGTGAGCCCGAGCTCGGCCCCTACCCTTTCGAAGGCGGAGAGTGCCTCGTCGAGGTCGCCGCGCGTGTGAGTAGCGGTCACGATGGTCCGCACGCGCGACTTTTCGTCCGGAACCGTAGGGTAGCCGATTCCCTGGGCAAAGACGCCTTCCTCGAAGAGTCGATCACTCAGCGCCATTGCCTTTCGTCCTTCACCGGCAATGACCGGGGTGATCGGACTGGTGCTGGACCCAGTATCGAGGCCGAGCGAATTCAGTCCGTCCTTGAAGTAGCGGGTATTCTGCCACAGCCGGTCGATCAGCTGGGGCTCCTCCAGGAGCACGTCGATCGCCGCGATGCATGCGGCTGCCACGGCGGGCGGATGTGACGTACTGAACAGGAACGGCCGCCCACGGTGAATAGCCAGATCGCGGACGCTCTGCGTGCTCGCGATGTAGCCTCCGAGGACGCCGATGGCCTTCGAGAGCGTGCCGACCTGGACGTGCACGCGCCCGTGCAAGCCAAAGTGGTCGACCGTTCCGCGTCCGTTCGCCCCGAATACGCCACTGGCGTGGGCGTCGTCGACATAGACGATGGCCCCATAGCGCTCGGCGAGCTCCACGATGGCGGGCAGATTGGCGACGTCGCCGTCCATGCTGAATACACCGTCGGTCACGACCAGCCGCCGGCGTAAACCCTGCGTCTCTTTGAGGGCAGATTCCAGTGAGTCCATGTCGGCATGCCGCCAGATCTTGCGCTCGGCCCGAGTCAACCGGATACCGTCGATGATGCTGGCGTGGTTCAGTTCGTCGCTGAGTATCGCGTCGCCTTCACCCACCACTAGCGGAATGATTCCGCTATTACAGGTGAAACCCGACTGGAAGACGAGCGCTGCTTCGGTGTGCTTGAAGTCCGCAAGCTTTCGTTCGAGCTCTTCGTGGAGACTCATCGTCCCCGCGATGGTGCGTACCGAGCCGGATCCGGCCCCGAACCGCTCGGTTGCCTCAACCGCTGCGGCAACCAGGCGTGGATGCGTGGTGAGACCGAGGTAGTTATTGGAGGAAAGATTGATGACATCGTGACCGTCGAAGGTGGCCCGAGGACCCTGCGGGCTCTGCAGGTCTCGTAGCCGCCGGAAGAGGCCCTTCGCGCGAAGCTCGTCAAGCTCTTCGTCGACGAATGACAGCTGATTGCCGCTCATAGCACTGTCTCCTGACAAACTCTTTGGCGTCGCTCGATCGCTTGACCCGGCGCGGACGACTACTCGCCGGGATCGTTGGGGAAGAGGACCACTTTTCCGGACTGCGCGGAGCTAACAAGTTCGAAAGCTCGCGCGAAATCGCGAAGCGGCAGCCGGTGGGTGATGATGGGACGCAGATCCATACCCATTTCCAGAAATCCGCGCGTCTGGTACCAGGTCTCGAACATCCGCCGGCCGGCAATGCCCTGAACCGTTGCGCCCTTGAAGATCACGCCATCGGCAAGATCTACTTCTACCGCTCCAGACGGTATACCCAGAAGCGAAACGTACCCGCCGTGGCGAAGGGCGCGCAAGGCCTGGCCGATAGCCCGAGCGTTTCCCGACATCTCGAGGACGACGTCCGTTCCTTCCCCGCCGGTCTCGGCAAGGATCGTCTCCACGACTGGCTGCGACGCCGGATCGATGGCGACTTCGGCGCCGACTCGCCGGGCGAGGTCGAGGCGGTACGTGCTTGGCTCGACCACGATGACCTTCCTGGCCCCCGACGCCCGCGCGATCGGCACTGCGAATAGTCCGATCGGACCCGCCCCAAAGACCGTCACGGTGGAACCCGCGAGGGGCGCTGAAAGCGCAGTATGAACAGCGTTCCCCATCGGCTCCTGAATCGTCGCGATCTCGGGCGGGAATCGACGGTCGGTTACCCAGGCATTCTGCTCGGGAATCGCCACGAATTCCGCGAAGGCACCCGGGCGATCGACGCCGATGATCTCGACGCTTCGGCATATGTGTTGAAGGCCGTGCCGGCACTCGTAGCAAGCATTGCAGACGACGTGGCTCTCCGCCGCGACGTAGTCGCCCACTCTAACGTGCTTGACGTCCTCGCCGGCTGCCACCACTTCCCCGCAGAACTCGTGGCCGAACACCATTGGGGGGTGGAAGCGGCCCTGGGCCCAGGGATCCCAGAGGTAGATGTGCAGGTCGGTGCCGCAGATGGAGGCGGCGAGCACCCTGATCAACACGTCCTGCGCCCCGACTTCTGGAACCGCAACCTCGCGCAGCTCCGCGCCCGGCGCCGCTCGGGACTTTACCAGTGCCTGCATCGTCGCCGGCGCCACCCAGTCTCCGACAGAGCCTGTAGCGTGCGCCGGGATCTCAACCGCGGTCTCCTGCATGCGCATTACCCTGCTACGGCCCGAGCCGGATCTACCTGGTGGTCTGGCCGTCCCTCCACATCACTATATGAGGCATATCCAGAACCGGCCAAGACTCCCGCACGCCGTCCGGCGACCAGCCGCCCGCCCGGCGCGTGTATCCAGACGCTCTCCACGCCGGCAGCCTCATGACGGTCATACGACGATCTGGAAGTAAGTTTCGGCGAGGACCGTCGTCAGTCCCGACGCGCTCCAGACACGAAGCGCGTACTCACCAGGAAGCAGATGGAGCGCGCCGGTGGTGAGGCGCACGAGTCCATGCTGCAAGGAGGTGACGGTACCAACCGCCCGCGGCCGCGCCTTTGTCGACAGCGGGTAGGCGACCAGCAGAAGCGGCGTGTTCGCCGGGAATCCGCGTCCCGCCACAGCGAGGTGCTGGCCATCCGCCTGCGGCAACACTACCGCCGACACGGTTGCGTGGATGACGACCATGTACTGGGCACGAGCGTATTGGACCCCGTCGGCATCCGCTTGCAGCTCGTATGTGCCCGGCGGCGCGGCCGGGATCCCGAACTGCGTCTTTAGGTTTCCGGAGCGATCCGTGTACACAGTGGTACTGATCGGCGACGCCCGTCCGGACGGGGACCACACCAATGACACGGCGGCATCCGGCGGGAGATGGCCGCCATAGACCGTGAGCTGCCGGCTCACCGGCCCGCCGGAGGCGGGAACAGTGCGGAGGTAAGGGCCGGCCGGCGGCACCCACGGTGTGGGCCGGGGCGTCGCGCGCGGCCGGTAGCGGTGCGGCGTCGCCACGGCGGTCACCTGCACGGCGAAGCCCACCTCGGTGGTGGGGGTGGGGATGGGCGTCGTCGTGGGGAGGACGGGGCTGGTTTGCGCGTTCCCGCAGGCGGACAGGGCCAACGTGCCGGAGGCGCAGAGCAGCGCCAGCCCAGAGCGCCTGCGATGGTTCGTCGTTCGGGTGCCCACGCGTATTCCCCCCTATTTCCGAGGATATACTGCGGTTACGAAGAAGTGGAGGGCCGATCGGCATCTCCGGGTGGCGGCTGCAAGACTGTTGCGGGAGGCAAGGGATGGAGCTGGCGGACCGGATGGACAGGCTGGGTACCGAGACCGCGTTCGAAGTCCTGGCGAGAGCTCGCGAGCTGGAACGGCAGGGTCGGAAGGTGATTCACCTGGAGATTGGAGAGCCGGATTTCGACACTCCACGCAATGTGGTGGAAGCTGGAGTCCGCGCTCTGCAGGAGGGCGCCACGCACTATACGCCATCCGCCGGGATGGAGGAGCTGCGGCGTGCCATCGCCATGGATCAGTCACGGCGAAAGGGTATCGCCGCCGAGCCCCAGAATGTGGTCGTCACGCCCGGCGGCAAACCGATCATGTTCTATCTCATGCTGGCGCTGCTCGAGGAAGGCGACGAGGTCGTCTATCCCGATCCCGGATTCCCGATATACGAGTCCGTGGTTCACTTTCTCAACGCGCGGGGCGTGCCGATAGGGTTCGTCGAGACAGCGGGGAAGTTCCGATGGGATGTCGAGGACGCGCTTGGCAAGATTGGCGACCGTACCAGACTGATCATCCTGAATAGCCCGTCCAATCCGGTTGGATCGGTCATTCCCGCCGACGATCTGCGACGCATCGCCGAGGCCGCGTGCCGGCACGACGCGGTCGTCCTCTCCGATGAGATCTATTTCCGAATCGTGTATGACGGCGGATTCACCAGTATCGCGACTATGCCCGGCATGGCCGAGCGTACGTGCATTCTGGATGGATTCTCCAAGACATATGCCATGACCGGCTGGCGGCTGGGGTTCGGCGTCATGCCCGAGGAGCTCGCTCCGCGCATCGCAAGGCTCGTCACGAACTGTGACTCATGCACGGCGGCGTTTACCCAGCTAGCCGGTGTCGAAGCGCTAACCGGACCACAGGACGCGGTCGACGAGATGGTCGCGGAGTTCCGAAGCCGTCGTGATCTGGTGGTCGAGGGGCTCAATGCCATCGAAGGAGTGACCTGCAACGAACCGGACGGCGCTTTCTACGCGTTTCCGAGTATCAAAGGGACAGGCATGTCGTCCCGCGAAGCCGCGGACTGCCTGCTGTACGAGGCAGGCGTTGCCGTGCTGGCGGGAACAGCCTTCGGCCGGAACGGCGAAGGCCATCTCCGGCTGTCCTATGCCAACTCATACGAAAATCTGGAGCGAGCCCTCGACCGGATCAAGAGCGTCCTGGAGGCTCGGGGCCGGGTGGCCGCCCTCACCTAGCAGGTTCACGGTGGACCTCGGGCGCCCTGTTCCCGAGCGCATCGTCCGCCGCTGGCGGTAACTACCCGCGGTACGTCTCCGGATTGAGCAATGTCGGTGGACGGGCGCCGTCCAGTGCGGCGATGACGTTCTCGGCTGCCATGGTTGCCATGCGGGTGCGGGTGGCCACCGACGCCGAGGCGATATGCGGCGTTAGAACCGCGTTTTCGCACTCGAGCAGGCCCGGATCGACAGCCGGCTCATTCTCGTACACGTCAAGCCCCGCTGCCGCGATCGTGCCTGACTTCAACGCGGCAGCCAGCGCCGCCTCATCGACGACAGGTCCCCGCGAGGTGTTGACCAGCACGGCGTCGCGCTTCATGGCGGAGAGCTGCTCGGCCCCAATTAGGTGATGCGTCTCCTCGGTGAGCGGGGTGTGCACGGAGACGAAATCGCTCTCGCGCAGCAGTGTATCGAGGTCGACCCGGCGGGCACCCACACTCGCGGCGAAATCATCGGCCTGAATCACCGGATCGTAGTAGAGGATGTGCATCCTGAAACCGGCGGCACGCCAGGCGACTGCCTGACCGATGCGGCCGAACCCCACGATGCCCAGCGTCCGTTCGTACACATCCTGTCCCAGCAGCATCATGATTCCCCAGCCGTGGTAGCGGCCCGCTCGGAGGAACCGATCGCCTTCAGGTATCCGGCGCGCGGTCGCCATCAGCAGCGCCCAGGCGAAGTCGGCGGTCGTTTCGGTGAGGACACCCGGCGTGTTTGTGACCATGACTCCGCACTCGGTGGCGGCCGGAACGTCGATATTGTCGTAACCGACCGCGACGTTCGCCACGATCTTGAGCGTACCGCGGCCCGCCTCGAGCACCGCTCGGTCGATTCGGTCGGTAAGGAGCGTTACGAGCGCGTCTTGTAAGGAGGCCTTCTCCCGCAGCTGGTCGGCGGTGAGCGGTTGGTCTGACTCATTCACCTCGACCGATGCGTTGTCGCGCAACAGGTCGATGCCGGGTTGTGGAATGACTCGCGTGACGTACACGTTTCTCGCCATGCCGATCCTCCTTCACCTCGTACCCCTGCCATCTTATGACGCCCGGCTAGACTCTCCCCGCATCGCCGGGTCATAATGCTCAGACATGGCATCCCGAGCAATGCGGCGGCGCTCCACCTTCCGCGCTCTCAACGGCCACAAGAAGGAGAAACCGCGTCCGCTTCTCCGGTTTGTCCTGGTGATGGTCGTGGCGTTCACCATGCTGACTTCCGGGGCAAGTGCGGCGACGCTGTTCTTCTATGGCGAAAGCCTGCCGTCCCTGACCGACTTCAAGAACCACATGCAGTTTCAGGATGTCATCATCAAGGACAGCGGCGGACGGGTCCTCTACGACATGGCCGATCTATCGCAGAAGGACCGTGGCCGCCGTGTCGTCGAACCGCTCGTTGCTCCCGGGCATAGCTGGCAGTACTACCGGACGCACTCCCAGTACTGGCTCACCGGTCCGCGCGGGCAAGGAATCCCTGTGGCTCTCCAGAACGCGACAGTTGCCACAGAGGATGCCACCTTTTATGACAATCCCGGGTTCGATCCGCTGAGTATCATTCGCGCCGGCTACGACGATCTACGCACCGGTCATGTGGTTTCGGGCGCCAGCACGATCACCCAGCAGCTTATCCGGAAGTACCTCCTCAGTCCGGATCCGACCATGACGCGGAAGGTTGAGGAGATCGTCCTGGCCTGGGAGCTGACGCAGAAGTACCCGAAGTCCAAGATTCTCTGGTACTACCTCAACAGCATCCCGTACGGAAACCTGGCCATCGGCGCGGAAGCTGCGGCTGAGACCTATTTCAACAAACATGTGTGGCAGCTCGACGCCGCCCAGTGCGCGTTTCTGGCCGGGCTCCCGGAAGCGCCGTCCACCTACGATCCTGTGAACAATCTGCCTGCGGCGCTGAACCGTATGCGGTACGTCCTGCACTTGATGTATGTCCATGGCTATCTCGTCGACGCCTCCGGTCAACCCGATCCGTCATTGATTACCCAGTACATGACCGAGGCGACGAAGCAGTGGCCCAGGTTCAAGCCGCCAGTCGGCTCGGGTATGCGTTTCCCGCATTTCGTTCAGTTTGCCGTGTCACAGCTGCAGGAGCTCGAGAAGCAGGACCCGAGCCTGAACAAGTACGCCGGGGACGGCCTTGACGTCGTGACCACCATCAACCTGACGCTTCAACAGCAGGCACAGGCGGTCGTCTCGAGTCAGATCGCCAGTCTCGCAGGCCAGAACGTCACGGACGGTGCGTTAGTGTCGCTGGATATTCGCCCCGGCTGTTACGGTTGCGTCCTCGCTATGGTCGGGAGCGCGGACTACAACGCACCGGGCGGACAGATCAACATGGCCGACACGCCGCGCCAGCCAGGTTCTTCGTTCAAGCCGTTCAACTACATACGGGCATTTCAGAACGGAGCCGGGCCGGCTACCCTGGTCGACGATGCCCCCCTCGCCATTCCGGATCAGGGCAACCCGGCGGACGGTGGGTGGTACCAGCCGACCGACTACGACGGAAGCTACCACGGGGTGGTGAGTCTCCGTGTCGCTCTCGACAACTCGCTGAACGTTCCGGCAGTGAAGGTGGAGCAGTTCAACGTGCAACAGGAAGGTACGTCGGTTCGACAGACTGTCGGCGCCGAGGCGGTCAAGCTTGGGGTCACCAGCCTGTTCGCCGACAATCCCAGCTGCTGCGGCTGGTCTCTCACACTGGGAGGGCTGGAGAGAGGCGTTCGGCTCGTCGAGGAGACGGCGGCGTACGGCGCCTTTGCGACCGGTGGCAATTACGTTCAGCCGTGGTCGATCCTTCGCATCCGCGATCGCGCCACCGGAAGCATTCTGTGGGATCTGACGAAGGTCGCAAACATGCACGATCAGGTAATCGACCCGGCGTACGCATACGTGATGAACAACGTCCTCTCCGACGACAGCTCCCGTTGCACCCCGCAGGTCTGCGAATTCGGAACGCACAGCTTCCTCTATCTGGGGAGGCCGGCGGGGGCCAAGACTGGCACCACGAACAGCTACACCGACAACTGGACGGTAGGCTACACACCGCAGATCGTTACCGGCGTGTGGGTGGGGAATGCGAACAATAGTCCCATGATTAATTCAACCGGTATCACCGGTGCGGCCCCGATCTGGAACCAGTTCATGCAGCAGGCCATCGCGACGCTCAACTTGCCACCGGTTCCGTTCAATCAACCGCCTCGCGTGTACTCGGGCTCGACCTGCCGACAGCCAGGTCAGTACGGTTACTCGCTGTCGTCGATCAGCTACGACATCTACGCCGGCGGGGTGCCTCCCATTTGCTCGATCGGCACCTACACCGCTTCCGCTCCGGTCCCGCAACAGCAAACGCCCTACCAACAGCCTCCCGCTGTGAACCCCACTGCGGTACCGGTTGCCCCAACGGCGGTACCGGCGCCGGTCGCGCCCGCTCCGACCGTGGCACAGCCGCCCCCTGCCCCGGCGCCTACCGTGGCGGCCCCGCCGCCGGTGCAGGCAGCGCCCACCGCTCAGGCGCCTCCTGTGACCCAATCCACGCCGTAGTCGAGCAGCGCCGGACGGCGCTATGCTCCCAGCTCGAGCCGAGAGGCGAGTGCCGCCGGTAGACCGGCAGCAAGTATCTTTTGCTGCGTGCCGGCGATGTCGTACGGCACGCGCCGGAATGCGAAACCACCAGTTTCTGCGTCGAAGATGCCGTAGGCGGCGCGCGGGTCGTGGTCGCGGGGCTGGCCCACCCCGCCGGGGTTCACGATCCGGCGCGGCGGGGCATGCAGGGCAAGTGACTCGCCCGGGCGGGGAATCCGCACGCCACTGGGTTCCTCGAAGACGCGGGGTATATGCGTGTGCCCGACAAAGCACGTGCGCTGTTTGAACCGCGCGAAATTGGGCGGCCCCTGCCCTGGCGACTCCATGTACTCCCACACCGGGTCGCGGGGGCTGGCGTGCGCCAGGTAGATCTCGCCCTGGCTCAGCGCCGGTTTCAGGCCGCTGAGGAACGACCGAGACTCGTCCGTCAGTTGCTCCCCGGTCCAGAGTGCGGCCGCTCGGGCCACGTCGTTGAAGTCGGCACTGTCGATCAAACCCAGTGCAGCGAGATCGTGATTGCCGACCAGCGCAGTCAGCCCGGGAAGCCGGCGCACCAGGTCCACACATTCATTGGGGTTCGGCCCGTAGCCCACCAGGTCACCAAGAAAGAGCACAGCCTCATGGTCTGGGGCCGCTTCGAGGACGGCCTCCAGTGCCTCGAGGTTGGCGTGGACGTCGCTGATGACCAGATGGCGCACGGATGAGGTACCTCACGGGGGATCGCACCCGTCGCCCCAGGCGTTTGCCGTTTTGCGGGCTTGTTCGACGGGTGCAAGACTATCGGTGGGAGTGCGGCTTCTCCGGTGAGGGGCGCGGTCTTCAAAACCGTCGTGGGGGCGCGCTACTGCGTTCCCAGGTGGGTTCGACTCCCATGCACTCCCGCCAAATTTTCCGCATGTACAAGCCAATGTTAGCTGGTCCCACTCGGCCGGCTGACACGGCCTGCCGGCGCACGTCGCTGTTCGAACCTCGAGATATACCAACCCGTATACCTACCGGCGTCACCGGGCCACCGATGCCTGACACGTCTTGACTCCAAGACTCTCGCGCCTTCCCTTCAGCCAACCGGCGAGATACTCGGCCACCTTCGGGCACGTCAAGAGAACGGGCCACGACATCGATGGATTGTATGGGCTGATGATGCAGAACTAC